>ERZ1026990.1090-NODE-1090-length-9081-cov-23.488589_pt1 | contig 9081 bp, 7 predicted proteins | sample MGYA00519557_ERZ1026990 | MGnify/ENA primary metagenome ERZ1026990 (study PRJEB26926, sample SAMN06164797) | human gut metagenome | biome: ENVO:00009003; feature: ENVO:2100002; material: ENVO:00002003 | host: Homo sapiens | place: USA | collected 2012 ... | reverse complement strand
AATTGTTTAAGCACCTTGGTTTAATTGTGTGGCAGTTCAGTCAATGGCTTCTTATTATTTGTGAAAGGAGTCCGTCTATGAAAGTTACTTATCCGCCACATTTACTCTGCTACTACAAAAGTGATAGTTATTAGATTTCGTTGTTCTTTGCCAACTTATCTCTCGTAGCCTAGCCTTATATGTGATTTCTGTCCGTTGGACCGGAGATTTGCTTACAGCTTCCTTCAGATTCCACCTCACGGTGGACACCCTTGCTGTTCGGCTATACACTTCCCACTATCTGGGCGTGTTCGGGACTTACACCCGTTAGAGCGCGCCCATGGCGCGCAAACAAAGAAAAGAGAGGGGCCTCGGCACCCTCTCCCGATACAGAAGAAAAATGTTGCCCCTCTCATAAGTTCTACCTTCTACCTTTTTATTGTCTCAACAATATGAATCATTTTCTCTAAGCATTGTTCAAAAAAGAAACGATAGCTTTCGCAATAATAATTTGCATATTCTCCTTTAGCAACATCAAATTCCCTATTTCTTCGACAGCCCCCTCTGCATAGTGTATGGAACTTACATTCTATGCAGTCTTTTGCAGACTTTTGCGACTGCTCCACAAATGCAATTGATTTTCGCTTTTCATCAATCTCTACCAAACGGTCACTATTAAAATTGCCTAGTCTGTATTCATCTAACATATAAAAATCGCACGGATACACACTACCATCGGCTTCCACCACATTCTGTATACCACAGATTCCTCGTTGTTCGCAGGATTCCGGCTGATATCCAAGCAGAATTCCTATATAGTTTTCAAATTGTCTTATATAAGGATGTTCTCCATTTTTCCAATCCTCGTACCATAAGTTAAACAACTCTACTAAAAACCGTCCATATTGTTCAGGTTTTAAGGCAAATGAACTTTTCCCCCTAATTTCCCCCAACGGATCCAAACATGCAATATACTGTTGATATTTCCACCCCTGCCTCTTATAATAATTATATATTTCCGTCGCATGATAAGCAGCATTCTGTGTTACTACCGTCAGAATATTGTAATCCACTCCATATTGATCCATAAGATCTGCCGCAGACTTAATCCGATCAAATGTAGGATTTCCATTTTTGTCATGACGGTACATATCATGAAGCTGTTTTGTACCATCTATTGATAACCCAATTAAAAATTGATTTTCTTTGAAAAATTTACACCATGCATCATCTAGCAGATATCCATTCGTCTGCAAAGCATTATTCACCCGTATTCCATGCTTGTTATAATGCCTCTGGTATTCCACAGCTTTTTCAAAAAAAGCAAGTCCACGCAAAGTAGGCTCACCACCTTGATATACATAGCTTATTAACCCTTCAGCATGAATCATAGTCTTTCTAATAACATTTTTTAGTGTTTGTTCTGACATAAACCCATACGAATCCTGTGACCTTTTTTTCATTTCATCACAATAGAAACAGTAATCACATTGCATGTTGCACATCCCTGATGCAGGTTTTATCAGTACGCTGATTGTTGGCATATCATCCTCCCTATATTTTTCTTATATAAGTGCTACTAATACTTTTAATACCCCAGCCAATATCATCACAAAAATAGGATTCCATTTTGTTTTCCTAAGCAGTACCACACTGATTGCAAAAATCAGCACCATGTCCCATTTAATTCCATCAATGTTGATAATACCACTTCCCCAAAAAGCCGTGACAAGTATCAGCACACCTGCAGAAGCGATCATAGAAACCACTGCCGGTCGCAGGGAATACAATATTCCCTGCAGCGTGTCCAAATTCCGATATTTTAAATACAGTTTTGCCAGAATTGTAACTATAATGCATGACGGCAGGATGCAGCCGAGTGTAGCCACAACCGCTCCGGGAATCCCTGCGATTTTCATCCCTACAAAAGTTGCAGAATTAACAGCTATCGGTCCCGGTGTCATCTGTGAGATGGTGATCAGATCCGTAAACTCTGTCATAGTCAGCCACTCATGGGTATTGACCACCTGTCCCTGGATCAGTGGCATGGCTGCATACCCGCCTCCAAAGCTGAACATTCCTATCTGAATAAAGCTCCAAAACAATTGTAAATAAATCAATTTTTAGTCCTCCATCCGGAAGTAAGCGTTCTGATCACTCCGATCAATCCACAGGTGATGATAATATAAATGACATTCACCTCAAAAAAGCATGCAGCAATAAATGCTCCTGCCATAATGGCAATAGACAGTGTATCCTTTTCCTTTATAACAGGTGTCCCCATGTCTAACGTTACAGACGCAATTACCGCACCAACTCCTGCCTGCATTCCTTCCAGCAACTGGCTGATCAACCAGTTACTCTGAAAGGCTTGATAAAACACGGAGATCACCGTAATAATAGCAAAAGGCGGTAGCACCGTTCCAAAAATAGCCGTGACAGTCCCCGCTATACCTGCCAGCTTGTAGCCTACAACAATGGCTCCATTGACAGCAATGGCTCCCGGAGAGGATTGTGCAATAGCCACCAAATCCAACATTTCGTTTTCTTCTATCCAGTGATATTCATCCACAAACTTTTTCTTCATCAAGGTTACAATAACATAGCCTCCACCAAAGGTGAACGCACTTAAATATAGCGTCGATAGAAACAGTCTCAATAGTATTTTTTTCTTGTTTTGTTCTTTCATGGCTAGTCTCTCAATATATTTTAAAATACTACATTACCTATATGCAGAAAACGATGCGATTTCCTTTATAACTAAGTCATCGCATCATTTTCTGTACTCTCTTAATTTATGCACTTACTTCAATGTCTCGTAATCCGCATCCGTGTAGTCTTTCGTCGCATCCCAGTTAGGAAATTCCAATGAACTATAATCCATTCCAACTGCCTCCGAAGCACGCTTCCACTCTGTAGTTGTATCATTTGCCAGTGTCTTTAATGCACTGTCATAATCAGTAATACTCTGGGAAATAATGCCCTGCACAATTGCTCCTAAGCTAGGCTGTACATCCTTTACTTCTGCATAAAAATCATTTGCTTTCTCATCTCTCTTTACTAAAGTAGGAACTACTCTGGATGTTTCCTCTGCAATTGTGTAGTATTGTTTCATATGCTCATTGGTCATGTATTTTTCATTGATTTCCGGAATACAAGACACAAAACTTCCACTTTCCACATTGCTCTGCTGATATCCATATTGTTCATCATACAGTGCCATTAAATATTCAGCTGCTTCCTTGGGATGTTTGGACTGCTTATAGATACCCATCCACGGAGATAATTCACCTGCCTGAACATAAGTGTTTGTTACTCCGTCAGGAACAGGAACTGCCATAACTCCATAATTCAAATCCGGATAATTTGCATCCCACTGGGATACACACCACATTCCCTGGCAGAGGAATGCCGCCTGTCCCTGTGCAAATAATTCTCTTGCCTCCGGAGCACTTATATTGATAGTATCCGGATGAATACTTCCATCATCTACCAGACCTTTAATAAATCCAAGCGCATCATTCATTTCCTTGCTGTCGTAAGGCGCCACTCCATTATCCGTCAGCACTTTCTGCGTTGCAGCTACCTTACCACCAGCTGCTGCAGCCAGGGATCTTGCCATAACGTCCATACGGTTCATCTGTTTTCCACCATCAATCAGACCATAAACATTGCCATTCCCCATCTCTGTAACTTTTTTACAGGCTTCTCTAAACTCTGAATATGTTGTGGGAACCTCCGTAACACCTGCCTGGTTCAAAATATCCTTATTATAGAAGAATAAGCACTGAATGATTGGCATCTGTTCTGTAACTGTATACCATTCATCCCCAATATCAGTAACTCCCTCTGCAAAGGCTTCCGGATCAAATTTATTTCGGAATTCATCGGTTACATAATCGTTAATCGGCTGGAACCACCCTTCTTCTACCGCTGTATTTAAAGTAAGTCCCACCGGAATCGGAAACAAGTCAGGTCCCTCACCAGATTTAATCATAGTAACAATAGTATTTTTGAATTGATCTACTGTAAGCATAGTATATTCAATTTTAATATCAGGGTGTGCTTCTTCGAACTTCTCATGAAACTCCTCTCTTTGTGTAGCAGATCCATCGCTCCAGTCAACAACCCGAAGTGTTATTTGCCCATCGGTGTCCTCTTCTGTTGCTGCTATGACACTTGCATTTTCGCCTGTTTCATTTCCATTACCTGTTGAGGGCATTGCACCACATCCTGCCAGGGTTGTTGCTGCAATTATAGCAGTCAATAACAGTGTACCAAGTCGTTTTAATTTCATTTCTTTTTCTCCTCTCTTTGATATAAATTAGAAATTTGTATAACTAAAATCTCAACTTTCCTTATTTTATGCGACTTGGCGGTATGCCTTGCCACTCTATATGTATCCTTTTCCCTTGTTTTTGCCCTTATGAGGTATCTACAAGGGAAAGTTTTTCTTATTCGATTTTATTCTCCAACCACCTTATCAAGTAGTCGGGCTGAGTTTCGCTTACCTTCTCGGTTGGCGTGTGCATAGACATTCATAGTGGTACTTACATCCGAGTGTCCAAGTAATTCCTGTACATCCTTTGGTGCTGCTCCATTTGAGAGCAGGTTTGTGGTATAAGTGTGTCGCAGGGTGTGGAAGTGGAAATTATCATCAAGCTCCGACAATCGTTTCCTTGCTGTCCTTAAAGCTGTCTCAACCGTTGCAGGGGCTTCGTATGCTCCGTCCGGTCTGATACATACAAGGTCAATCTCGTTGTAATCAAGCGGAATGTCCTCTGTGCCATCCAAATGATAAAGCTCATAGTAGATACGATTCTTTTCCTTAACTTCCCTGTAGTAGTTCCTCTGATAGAGTTCTCCGTAACTGAATACCTGCTTTCTCTGTTCCTTTTTCGCTTTCTTTAAGATGTCAGCGAGCGTATCACAGAAATCCACGATACGGACTTTCTTTCGCTTTGTCGGACCAATCTCGGTCTTGTGCCTTGCTCCGTTGTAACGGACACTTCTTCGTACTGTCAGATACTGTTCCTCAAAGTTAATGTCACTCCAAGACAGTCCGCATACCTCTCCAAGTCTAAGACCTGTGTAGTACGCTATCTGTACCGGCAGGACAGCAGGCTTGTTTCTTTCTTCCAGATACTCCATAAGCGTTTGATACTGCTCTGGTGTAATCGGGTTGATAACCTCTGCATCCTCATCATTATCAGAAAACAAATCCACATCTTCCTCGGCTTTCCTACGCATTACCACATACTGCATTGGATTGAATGTGATGTACTGCTTTGGAAAGACTGCAAATCGGAAGGACTGTTGCAGGACTGCGTGGAAAGAACGGATATAGTCGATGGTGTAACCCTTTGACTTAAAATTTCCTTCCTCACCGCCAAATGCAAGTAAATCCATAAACTTCTGCAAATGCTCCGAAGTGACTGTCTTTAGTTTTCTGTTTCCGATTGGGTGTTGTTTAATCCTGTTTACTGCCTGTAAATAGTTACCGACTGTACCGTTGCTAAGTGAACCCGTTTTCAAATCTTCCTCTGCCCATACATCTAGCATCTGTCCGAGTGTGAGGTTGTCCGCTTTGGCTAGAAATTTCTTTGCGTCATAATCCTCCATAGCCTTGCGTAACATTTTCTCTGTCTCTGATTTGCTCTCCGTACCTGCAAATTCTTTCTGAACCAAGTTACCACTTGCATCCTCCACATAAAAGCGGTAGTACCATTTCTTGCCTTTCTTCCTTACAGAACCTTTTGCCATAATCGTTTCTCCTTTCGATATCGGCAATCGGAACTGGTGAAATGCTTCTTGCGTGTAAGTATATCATAGCTCCGTCTGCCTATCTATACCGAATCGGGATCTTTTTCTGATAAAAGATTGGCTAGTCGATTTTTCGCTGTCTCAGGATTCTTAGAATACAGTCTTACAATATCGCCCATATCGTTCAATGCGTTGACGGTGTGGGTGATTTCTCTAAGGAACATAATCTCATTGTATTCCTTATTGGATTCAAACCCCATTGTCTGGGCGAGCATTTTGTTATCTGTATTTCCTTTGAAATTCTTACAAGCGAACTGGAACGAATCCACGAACAGCTCGTATTCCCGTAACATCAGTAGTAGCAGGTCTTTGGAAAAATCACTTTCGGACTGTTCCATATCATAAGGGAGCTTATTCAGAATGGAAGTCATCACATCACGAATCTGTAATTCTCTTTTATCCGTAATGTCTGTTTCGTATTCGTCCGTCTCACCTTTCAGCCATTCCACAGATACATGAAGTGCATCTGCCAGACCTTCTAAGGTCATTTTCTTGGTGTTATCAATCGTTCCTGCTTCGTATCTCTGAATGGTTGAGGCTGTCACGCCCATTTTTTCAGCGACATAAGGCTGGTTCAATCCTAACTCCTGTCTACGGCTTTTTGCTCTGCTACCGATTGTCTTTCGCAATTCTTTATCTTTTAACATACTTGCGAACCTCCTTTTTCGGTATGTCATTACTATACCACATAACACGATATATTGCAATACGCAATTCTATAAAAGATGATAGAATTTCGTAAGGCTTGACATAGCGTTATAAAAGATATATACTTTAATCAGAATTGCGTAACGCAAGTTTTAAAAAAGGCTAATCCTTTCTTCAAAAAGGAACATCCTCTGATATACAAGACTTGTAATCCTACGCAGGAATGAGGTGATCGAATGACAGAATTAAAGTTTGCTCTCTCCATTGAAGAAGCTGCCGACTATACAGGTATCGGAAGAAACACTCTTAGAAATCTTGTGGAATGGGAAAAGCTGCCTATCCTTAGAGTGGGAAGAAAAATCTTAATCCGCAGGGAACGATTAGACGAGTTTCTGATTCTCAATGAGGGGAAGGATTTACGAGACAGACACGCAGTAAAAGCGGTCAAGGGAACAATGAAAAATGAATAAGGGACAGTCCTAAGACCATCCCTCTGGTATGTATCTGACTAAAAGCCATGATATACCTACACGCAAATAGATTATATCACGGACAAGTCCTCAGATACAACCAGAACTTTTGGAAAATGAGGACAAGATGGATGTGAATGGGTGCAATCGTCCACCCAGTTATAGCTTGTTGGTAGGACAAGTCCACCCAAGATGCAAAAGGTGTTATGAATAGTCCACCCAAGCCAGAAAATGAAGTGGGTGCAACCATCCACCCAAGTGAAGCCGACTGGTAGGACAAGTCCACCCAACTTACAAAAAGTGCTGTGAGAAGTCATACCAAGTGTAGCTATGAAAAAAGCTGTCCGACCTATGACAAAAAGTGTACGCTACTATGATTTTGAGTGTCCAATCTATGGGGTACATTTTCAAAGAGTTAATAGTAAAAAGCTCTATTAAAATCAAAATGTAATAAAACAATGCACTATTAAAAATGAAATTTAATAGGAACTTTTACTACCACTTCCTTGCCAGACACAGTTTAAAAGTAATCGAAGTAACACAATGCTATTGTCAGGGCAAAAATGCTAACGAATCGTGCTATTGTTTTTTCGATTTTAATAGCAGACTTCTACTGTTTCTACGGTTTTTGCTAAAAAGTCTGAATAATAGAACAATGCTATTGTTAAGGCAAAAGTGCTAACGGATTCGTCTATTGTTTCGCTGATTTTCATAGCAATCTTCTAGCATTTCTGTTAAGAAAAGGGAGTGCCGGATACGGCACATAAAAAGTGTGCCATTAAAGGCACAAAATTAGGTGCTGAGGGAACAGTTACAGCTAAAAGTGAACTTCATAAGCAAGCCCTCGGCGTTTGAGAGCGAAATACACCCATCGCACAAAACTTCGTTTTGTACTCTGTGTATTTCGCTCTGCGAGGCTTAGCCGCCACAAGGCGGATGTGTTCGCAAGACGAGTGCCTATGCACTCGCTCACAGGGAAAGTTTACTACTCACATCTCATCTATCTTATCTGTCCTCTTTTCCAAAATCAAAACTGGGAAAGGAGGAAATCGCTATGCCAAGAAATTCATTTGTGCAGATGTCAAAGCTCCATAATGTTCGTGGAAGAATCTATTATATCTCCAGTGACAAAAAACAGGAAAATCTCTATGCGGTATATGAAACCACAGACCGAAAATTTTGGACAGAACTTGCCAAGTGCAATCAGGCAGAATTTAAGAAAAGCGGTACAGAGGGAAAATGTATCGAAGCAAGAGAATTTATCATTGCCCTGCCGGAATCCTTTGTGGATTATCCGCCAGACGGACTATTAAAATATATGACGGATAAATTCAAAAGTCGGTATGGTGTTGATTGTATTGCAGCACTCCATCATAACAAACGAAAGACGAATTATCATATCCATCTTATCTTTGCAGAACGAAATTATCTTGACGAACCGATAGAAAAGATTGCCACCAGAAATATGTTCTATGATGAGAAAGGTAATCATGTTCGTACCAAGAAAGAAATCCTAGACGAGAATGGAACTATCCGTAAAAGGTGTAAGGTGATCAAGAAAGGTGAGGTCTACGAAAGACAGATGTTTACCATCAAGGACGCTCGCTTTAAGCAGGAACATTTCTTAGATGAGGTCAAGGTATTTTATACCGATGTCATCAACGGACTTGTCAAAGATGAGAAAGAAAAGCTGTCTGCATTCAAGCGTGGGGATGTCTATCTTGCCACTAAGAAAATCGGTAAGAACAATCCAAAGGCAGATAAGATTACACTCAATAATAAGGTCATACAGGACTGGAATCGTACTGTGGATCACGCTTTGGTATCGGGGATGGAGCGAAAGGAAATCTTAAAGGTAAAGCAGGAACAGATTTCAACTCCGATTAAGGAATCCATTCACAAGTATGGCAATCATCCGGAGCTTTTGTTTATGATTATCTTTCGGGCAATCGAGCTGTTAAAAGAACTCATAAAGTTGCTGATACAGAAACAGGAACAACAGAAAGCCAGAATCTCCGACCTTATGGAGCGAAGAAATGAAAAACAAGAGAAACAACCAGCTCCATCCGTTACACAGACAGACAATCAGACAATTCCTGCTGTGACCCAACCATTCAAAGCACCTGCTACTACTACCGCAGAAAAGACCGTTATTCCGCCA
>ERZ1026990.1084-NODE-1084-length-9105-cov-4.785967_pt1 | contig 9105 bp, 6 predicted proteins | sample MGYA00519557_ERZ1026990 | MGnify/ENA primary metagenome ERZ1026990 (study PRJEB26926, sample SAMN06164797) | human gut metagenome | biome: ENVO:00009003; feature: ENVO:2100002; material: ENVO:00002003 | host: Homo sapiens | place: USA | collected 2012 ... | reverse complement strand
CGTCGGCAGCGTCAGATGTGTATAAGAGACAGCTTTTAAGACAAAGGAAAACGCCTGTATCACGGTATCTCCCTTTAATGCATTTTCCACCAGTGCAATCTCGGTCTCAGGCGTCCACTGAATCTGCCAGTTTTCCGCCCATGTGGCATTCTCCTGATTCGTCTCCTGTAAAACGGCAAAGGATATTCCAAGTACCCGCAGCCTGTGCAGGAAAAAAGAGCGGTTCAGATCGAGAAATGCCGATTTTTCCGAGGACACTTTTCTGTTTTCCCTCAAATCAAGCCGTAACTGTTCTGCCGTTATTTTCTTATACTTTTCCAGTTTCCATTCTTTTAACTGACGGTAGAAATCTTCCTGTATACTTGTCCTGCTGACTCCCTCGGGAAGATTTCCAATATTTCTGCCTATTTCAATGTCTGCAACGGCAAGATTAATCTCTGAAAATCTGCCCTCACCAAGACAGGTCACTGCGGCATCCCTCAGATCCCGAAGTACAGGAATTCTGCTTCCCCGCATTTTTGCCAGTGCATCTGCCAGTCTGACCGCTTCGATTACCTGTGCAGATGAAGCGGGTGTTCCTGCTTCCCTCATCATTCCTGCAATTCCAGCCAGATAATGCTGCCCGGCAAACTGCTCATTTCCACAGCGGAATCCTTCCCAAATCAGCCGGTAATATGCCGGTGCTTTATTTCCCGCACCATATCCTGATCTGGAAGACAGCCTGTAATCCGAATACGGCATAAGTGTATGCTTGGTTTCCACCTTCGGAAGGATGTCCCACTCGTTCTGTGTCATCGCCTGTGCAGACTTTAACCCTTCCACATGATAAGAACCGGTAACAACTACGATTTCTTCGGGTGAAACCTGCTCACAGGCTTTCTCTATATTCCGTGCCATATATGCTTCCCGGACCAGAATCTCCGGCCAGTCACTTTCTTTTCCCTGTGTCATTGTCCGGAGTTCTTTCCCAAACATATGTACGCCTTTGTAATAGGCATCCGTATCTCCGGTATGTTCAATCACTCTTTCCCAGAACATCTCATGCCCGTCTTCCCCTGTCTGCTGATCCAGTTTCCGGTATATACTCTCTTCGTTTTCCTCCTGCCTGATATGACCTGCCTCCTGCTTCTGCAATGCCAGAAATACACTGGAAGGCAGATCAATAAACCTGCATTCGCAGTGATTTTCCTTACACCACAAAACAGCCTGATATTCCGGAGAATATTCTGCCAGCGGATAGAGTATCGTCTGCACCGGTGTCGCGTCCGTATATGCCAGAACCGCAACCGGGAATCTGGTCTCCGGATGTGTCAGATATGGAATCTGATCATTAAAATCCTCCGGGCCTTCCACCAGTACAATCTTTGGCTTTTTTTCATCCAGAAACTGCCTGAGATGCCATGCACCTGCCGGAGACAGATGCCGGATTCCAAATATATAGGGATTTCTCATTTTTTCCCTCCACGTTTTTCTATAAAAGTTCCTTACATGCCTGATACAGACCGCTCCACTTCGAGCCACGCTTTTTCATGACATTTTCCAGATATTCTTTCCATGCAACCAGATCTTTTTCATCTTCTTTTATGACAGCTCCACAGAGTCCTGCTGCCAGATCCTCTTCCTGTATCTGTCCGTTTCCAAAACTTCCTGCCAGGGCCATGCCTGCACAGAGCAGAGAGATCGCCTCTGCCGTTGAGAGAACTCCAGAAGTTCCTTTGACTTTCTGACTCTTATCCAGTGTTTCGCCATTCCGTAATTCCCGGAAAATCGTACATACCTGTTCTATTACATTTTTATCCGGAAGTTTGGCATTCAGATCCATGCCGCCCGATAACTGCTCTACTCTCGTCTTTACAATCTCAATCTCAGTTTCCAGATCCTTCGGTGACGGAAGTACGACGATGTTAAAACGTCTCTTCAAAGCCGCCGACATCTCATTTACTCCTTTGTCCCTTGTATTTGCCGTTGCAATAATGGAAAATCCTTTCTTCGCCGGTATCTCAAGATTCAGTTCCGGCACTGAAATTCTTTTCTCAGATAATATGGAAATCAGTGCATCCTGTACCTCGGATGCCAGTCTTGAGATCTCTTCCACCCTTGCAATCGTCCCTGTTTCCATCGCACGGAATACCGGACTCTTTAACATAGCCTTCTCGGATGGGCCCTGTGCCAGCAGCATGGCATAATTCCAGGAATAACGCAGCTGTTCCTCTGTCGTTCCGGCTGTTCCCTGGATAACCTGGGAAGAATCTCCGTTAATGGCAGCCGTCAGATGCTCTGACAGCCAGCTCTTTGCCGTACCCGGCTCACCGATCAGAAGTAATGCCCTGTCCGTAACCAGTGTTGCTATGGCGATTTCAACCAGTCTCTCATGTCCGATATATTTCGGGGTAATAACCATATCCCCTGCTTTGCCCCCACAGATATAAGTTCTTACGGAACGTGGGGACATCTTCCATCCCTCCGGTATGGGATCTGTTTCATGTTCCATTAATGCATCCAGTTCTTTCTGAAACAGCTGCTCTGCCGGCTGTCTTAATATCTCTTTCTTCATTTCCTTTGCCCTTTCCTGTTTATTTTACAAATTTATGCTCTCTGATTTTTGCTGACAGCATATTATAAAGTTCTTCAAAATTACCTGTCCAGTTCTTAATTTCCAGCTTTCGTTTCTCTGCCAGTTCCAGCATCCTCCTTAACTCTCCTTCCCTTGCTTCTTCCGTTCCCGGCAGACATTCTATATAATAAGTAAGAGTCCAGTAATGCACCGGCTGTATACTAACACAATGTATCAGAAGATTCTCGCAATACGGGCATCCACAGGACTGCAGTGCCTCCATCAGCTTCAGCGGTACTGATTTGGATGCTAATGCACGTTTATAAAAATACGGCGTTATCTTTTCCCTGAATGTCTTACTTCCCTGTTTTGCCATCTGTATCAGTATTTTATCCGTATCTTCCGTTTGATAGGATATCAGAAGTTCTGTAAGTCCCTCTTCTATTCCACTGTTTAAAATAACTCTCTTCTGTACACACTGAATCTGAAGTGCCGGATAGAAATCCGTCTTCATGATCCAGTCCTTTCCATCATAACAAATACCGGTCAGTGCTTCGCCCACATAGATGCTCTGATCGGAATTCTTCTTTGCAGCAAACTGTGCACGAATCCATTCCGTACAATCCTCTGTTCCATACAGTCTGGCAAGCAAAGCCGGGGCAAGATAGAAATTTTTCTGATTTATGGACTCTGCCGTATCATACAGTGCCAGGGCAGTTTCACATAGTTCCTTATCCTGTCCTGCCTTTAAACAACGCATCAGGGTATATGCCAGTTCATTTCCAAATGCCTTTCCCCTCTCCATTGAATCCCAGAATATTTCTCCAGCCTGTTCAAATCTTTTTCTCTCTCTTGTCCACACAATTGAAAGCTTCCTCTTTTTCATCATCTCATCCGCATAACGGAAAAAAGCAGCCATATCTTTTCCGCCTTTTCCAACACAGGCCTTTAAAGCACTTAACCACCATGCTTCTTCCTTCTCTTCCAATGTGGCAATACCGGTGCTTTCAAACCGTTCTTCCCACTCCAGAAGTTTCTCTTCCAGCCTTTTTGCAAGCCATGCAGATGCCCAGTCCGCTTCCGACAGATACAGATATCCCAGTACATCCAGCGGCTTTTTCTGGTACATTTTATCAAACAATTCCCGTACCTGCTCACTATTGTATCCTGCCAGCGTATAAAATGCCATTTTCTTTGCATTTCCACTCTCTGTCTTTGTCATCTGTATCAGTAACTCTTCATTTTCCCCGGAATGACGCAGGGCATATATCAATGCCTGACGCACTTCTTTGACCGCAGACGGAATCATGACTTTATAAAATTCATTCTCCTCTCCCTGCGATAATTCATCGATAATCCGGACTCTGCGCACCATTTCTTTTTTGCCCGCCGGATCAAATCCCTGCTTTAACAATGGTACAACCGGCCTACCGGCTTCTTTTAACCAGCTTTCCACCTGTTCTGCCAGTTCTGCATATCCTGCTCCCAATGCCTGTACCAGTGCCGCCTGTACCCTGTAATCTTCAAATACTTCAGGATAATTCTCATGCATTTCCATGACATAGGCATAATGTCCCCCGCCTGAGGTTGTCAGTGCCTCTATCAGCGGCTTTACCCTGGAATATGGCTGGCTGCTGACAATACTCTCTGTATTGCATGCCATGTCATATCCGTCCTCTGCTAATGTTCTGCTGCCTTCCTGCGATGCAGGTTCATTGATTCCGGTTGCCGCCTGTGTACAAAGTACGGCATCCAGCAGTGTAATGGCATCTAACAGCATTTTCTCTTTCTGATTTTCCTCCGGATCAAGCAGTCTGTTACTGAGTTCCCCGATTTTTGCAAATACCGGAGCTGCCTTCATCAGGGGACTGAATTCCTCTATTGCACGTTTCAGTCTGAAATCTTCGGATAACAGATTCGTTCCCTGTATCATTGCATTTTTTAATCTGAGTCTTAAATTATATAATGGTGTTATGTTCATTTCCGGCCTCCTAATATAATAATCTGACCACACCGGTATCTGTCAGAATACTCAGTGGCTGTATCTTCATTCTCTGTTCCTGCTCATCGTAGAAAAATGCTCCCAGCAGATTTTTACCTTTTAACCATTTCTTATCCGGAAGCTGATCCAGTCTTGCAAGTGTATCTTCCATTCCGGGTGCATTTCCAAAGAAAATACTGTCTCCCTCTTCGTCACACATTCCATAGACATTCTCACATTTTCCGATATAATTATAGGAAATAATACTGATATAGAGATCCGTTGCAAGAATATTTTTCAGACAGTTTTTCGCCTTCTTTGCCTCTTCCCGGATGGATTTTCCCGCAAAGCTGCATACTTTCTTATAATCCTGCACTTCGGTCTGTCTTGTTACCGCACCATTCCAGCGGATGCGCGGATTTCCATGTCCCGGATATACAACCGCCGATCCCGTATGGATAACGTGAAAAACGGAATCTTCTTCTTTTATGTATTTTAAGGCCTTTAACGGACGGTAATTGCTGCTTAAAAAGATCTCCCCGGTGGCAAGGTCCACATAACAGCCCTTATCCACATATTCTTTTGCCGCCGCATCATATTCCACCCAGAAAGCGAGCTGAAGGAAATCGGCTTCTTCCCGCTTTCTTCCGATCGCTTCTAATTCTTCCATCTTCCAAATACCGCCAAGTTCCTCGTATAACTCCGTGTCTTCGGCATCGGCATTTCCGTCCTCGGTCTTTTTCTCCAGATATTCCTTTGATTTCTTCTTCAGCGTCCATAACTTTTCAAGCAGCCGGACTGCCATTTCATAATGTTCTTCTTTTCTATCTTTCTGAAATGCCGTGATTTCCAGAATTAATCTGTTCAGCAGCTTCTGCGGTCCCGGAAGATAATAATTCCCAAGCTGTTTTGCAAACTGTTCATAGGACTTCATTCCGGCACTTCCCATCGTTCCAAGTCCCGCCTTCAACAGCTCCGTAATCATCTGATCCAACAGTTCAAGACCCTCCAACTGTTTTTTCATCTTCTTGAGTTTTGCTGACTTTGCTGCTTTGGACGGTTTGGCAGCAGGTTTCTTTGCTCCCTCTTCTTTCGCACCGCTCTGCTCACTGCTCTTCTTCTTGTCCCGTTTCTTCAGAATATCTTCCGGAATCTCACACTCTTCAAACTCTTTCTTCTCCAGAATTTCAAACATGAGTGCCAGACCATGCTTACATGGAAACTGTCTGCTCGGGCAGGAACAGCGGCATACCGGTGCTTCCGGATCAATAAAATCCACCGATGTCAAATAGTTCTTTGCACCGCTTCCCTTACATTCCCCCATATAAAATGTATCATCCTTTGAATGAGCAAGCTTCACAAATCCACCCTTTTGTGATATCTTCCCTGCATTTGATACCGCAGCCTGATTCGGTGCCATTGCTTCAATCTGTTCTCGCGTAACTACCTGCATAATTTGATAACCTCCTGTTTTTATCTCAATTTTCTATTATCTCTATAGTATCACAGTTCAGTGACAGAATCAAATATAAATAAAGTCTGACAAATCTGAGATTTTAATATTCCTCAGTTTGTCAGGCCTGTTCCTATTTCAGTTTCATAATAACCTTATTCCAAAAACTTTTTCCCTTATCTTCCAGCTCCATGCTTCCTTCATACTTTTGTGCAATGTTACGGATAATCTGCAAGCCGTATCCATGCCCCTTTTCCTCTTTGGTGGACAGATAGCGTTCATCCTGCATATGCATACGGCTGTTTTCACTCTTACTGTTCTCCGTTTCTATCACAAATTCGTCCCCCTGTATGTAAGACTTCATCCGGATAAATCCTTTTTCCCCTGATTCCTGTCTGTACTTTATCAATGCTTCTTCTGCATTATCCAGCAGATTATTCATCAGGCTGGATAATTCCATAATATCAATCTTAAATCCTGCCGGAACCTCTACCTGCAGTTCATATTCAATGCCGGATTCCCTGTATTTTTCCGATCGTTTGCTTATTATATTATCTACGATCGTTTTCGTATGAAATTCCTGTTTTTCTCCCTCATCCGTCTTTTCTGCTTCATATTCCACCCCGATTTCCGCATAGATTCTCTTCAGTTTTGCCTCGTACTCTTCTTTTAATTCCGATACATTTCTCAGACGTGCTGTCACATTCTGATAATAGTCAGTCACATCTTTATCCCGTTTTTGCATCAGATCCACCTGTTCTTCCAGAATCTGTCGGTTCTCAAGCTCCTGCATGGACTGCAGGGTATAAAAATCCTCAAATATAGTGACAAGCAGATATACCCAGACCAGATATCCTGTACTCAGCTCATATGACATGGACACTCCACTGTAAAGAAATGCCACAGCAAATTGCAATCCGAAGATCAACAGTATTGGCAGCAGATTTCCTGCTTTCATAATATATTTCAGCGACTTCTGTGCATTTACAATGATAACTGCCAGACACAGACTTGCCAGGACTCCTATGGTGTGTATAAAGAAACTTTCTTTTGAAACAGGTCCTGCCACTTTTTCAAATCCATATCCCATGCCGAGCAGAATCTGCAGTCCTACAATCTCCGCCATGAATGATGTTATTGTATACAATACAACTGCCATGACCCTGTTCTGCCACTTTCCATGAAATAAGAACACCGCAATTCCAAACATTAATGCAGTATACAGCAGATACATCTGTGCAGGCGACTTTGCAAACTGCTGTATATATAACTGAACCGCATTTAAAGCGGTTAATATGGACAAAGTAATAATCGTCCGGTATCTCTCTGTCAGAGTACACCGGAATATAATAAGCAGAATATAATTGGTGATAATTAATTCCAGAAATGTCCCTGTATACAATCCTATGTGCAGTAAATCCATTCTTCTGTCTCCTTCGCTTCCTCGTTATTTTCCTAACCCTTTGCTCTCCTTGTTCCTGCCCAGTACACCACAAGACCGGTCAGACTGCCGACTAACAGCCCGCCAAGCACGTCGGACGGGTAATGGACTCCCACATACATTCTGGAAAATCCGATGAGGAATGCCAGAATAAGAAGCGGTATGCCATATTTTTTCGGTAATGTCCGAAACAGCACAACCGCAGATGCAAAGGAAGCTGCCGTATGTCCGGACGGAAAGGAAAAATCTTTCTGAATTCCTACCAGAGAAGTCAGTCCCTCTATCACATCGTAAGGTCTTGTCCTTGCAACCAGATTTTTCAGGCATACATTTGTGACAATGGCACAGCATGCCAGGGAAAGCAGGGACAAAGTGCCTGCCTTCCTCGTCTTTTTGGGTATCATCAGCCCCAGGGAGAACAATATCCAGAATGCGCCTCCATTTCCCAGACTGGTAATAAATACAAATATCTTTGTGAGCATCGGATTTCTGACACTGTCCTGCAGCCATAATAAGAAATGCTGCTCCATAAAAAATAAATTGTGTAACATAATTTCATCTCCATTTTATTTCTGCAGATAGAGATCTACTCCGTTTGCAATCCCATAAACCATCCGCTCCTGATAGGTTGCATCCTGCATATTGGCATCGTCAGTTGCATTGGTCATAAATCCAAGTTCAATCAGTGCCACCGGATTGGTACTCCAGTTAATTCCGGTCATGGTATCATTTCCTGTCACACCTCTGTTTTTCATTCCGGTTGCCTCACAGTATGCATTCAGAATACACTCCGATAACTGCCAGGACGCACCCGCAAGATCTGCAATATATGGATTTGACGTAGTCGGTGACAGTACGGATGCACCGGATACGGAAGAATTATCCACCCCATCCGCATGAATCCGAATCGTCAGGTCAGCCCCCGCTTCTGTGGCAATGTCCGCCCTCTCCTTGTTGGAAAGGTTGACCTCATTACTCTCTCTCGTCATGACCACCGTATAACCTCTGTTTTGCAATTCATCCCGCAGCTGCAGACCAATCGCAAGAGTCAGTTCATATTCCGCAACTCCGCTGTATGTCCCGCTTGTTCCACCTGCCACTTTTGTCTTCATGGTAGAAGAACCCGGTCCATTTGGTTCTTTTTCATTATTTCCCCTGCTCTGATGCCCCGGATCGAGACAGATAACCGTACCCATCGAATTGGCCGGTCTCGTCACTCTTTCGATGGCTTCTGTCTGTGGTTCTGTTTCCAGTTCTGTTTCCGGTTCTGTTTCCGGCTCCGTCTGTATCTCTGTCACACTTTTCGTCTCACTTTCCGTCTCACTTTCCGGTTCTGTCTGTATCTCTGGTACTGTTTCCTGTTCCGTCTCTGGCTGTGTTTCCACGACTGTCTCCGTCTGTGTCTCCGGTTCCGTTGTGCTTTCCTCTGTCTCACCGGTTTCCTTCATCGCGACATTTACCGCCTCTGTTTTCCCTTTCGCGTCACTGCCATCCGCCGACTTTGCATTGGCATACCATGCAGCTCCTCCGATTACCACAACCGCTGCCAGAATAGCTGCCACAGCCTGCGGTCTTGTAAACTTAAACTTATCCACCGTTACTTCCTTTCCTAAACAATCTTTTTAGTTAATTGCGAAACTCATAATTTATCTTTATTGTATATGCAAATTAAACAA
>ERZ1026990.1072-NODE-1072-length-9168-cov-6.551081_pt1 | contig 9168 bp, 8 predicted proteins | sample MGYA00519557_ERZ1026990 | MGnify/ENA primary metagenome ERZ1026990 (study PRJEB26926, sample SAMN06164797) | human gut metagenome | biome: ENVO:00009003; feature: ENVO:2100002; material: ENVO:00002003 | host: Homo sapiens | place: USA | collected 2012 ... | reverse complement strand
CGACCGATGAGCTTGGAAAAAAACGCCGCATGACACAGTTTATTTTACGCCCCCTGTTTAAGAGCCCAATATTGCCATCACCTATTATAAAATCTAACGTATACTCATCCTTTCCTATCTTGAATGTTACATTTCTACATAATTCAGCCGTCTTAATTGATAATTTATTTACGATATTAGCTGTTTCCTTTTGGATTTGCTCAGGTTTTCCTACATATAAACCACGTTGAAGTTTATTGTTTCTACATCCTGTATCAAAGGCAAATCGTGTTTTTTTCCCATTGACTTTACTATCTAAAATGATATAATCTATTGCCACATCAGGATAGTCCTCATGGTTTTTCCATTTATAAATAGTCCCTTTCGCTTTATTATTAGAATCGTAGGGTTCAACAATATTCTTTTCCATATCAAATTTCCAAGCTCCTGATCTAAGTATATTAGCCCCGACGATAAATTTTGGTGCATATTTTTGATAATGCCCAGTAAGATCTGCAACTAAGCAATACACTTTATGATATGTCTTTCCACAAAAAAAGATAGAATCTATAAAAGCACTTGAAATCTTATCTTTAGTTTGGTTAACAGGAATTGTTTGTAATTCATCTTCTTTTATTCCGCATGAATCAATAGCAAAAATAGAATCAATTATACATAACGAACAACCCGTATCAATAAGAGAGGGTATTGAGTGCCTTTTTGTCTCATTGAACACCTGTACATCCGTATACATAAACTTATCTTTAAAAATAAGCTTTGATTGTGCTTTAGCAGCAAAACTGACAGCAAGCATTATACATAAGGATAAAAAATATAACTTCATAATTATTTAAAAAATATATCTCTTAAAACATCTCCTATCCACGGTTCTCTCATTTTTTCTCGAAAATAATCATCCTTTAATTTAAAGGCATCTTTATTGTATATTCTTTTAAGATTGTGATTCACACTGTCTCGGTAGTGTAAGATTAGCCGATAATACAATGCAGAGTCATTAATTTCATCTTGTTTTGCAGTTATTGAATCTTTAACAGCAGGTATAGTAGCAAGGGTATCTTGAATTGTACTCGTTACCAACGTGTCTTTTACAAATTTTATATCTAACGTATCTCTATTTAAATTGAGAGATCTATTCGTCTGTGCAAATAAAGCCCCGTTGCTAAGTGCAAGAATTAGTAAGATTGATATTTTAAGTACATCTTTCATACACCGTTTTTTGCAAAGATACAACATTCTAAAAATAGAGGTTACTTTTACCTGAAAAATAGAGGTATATCTGTAAGTTCCAAGTTTTGGGATTTCAATAGAAGCATATCTAAGTCCAACTGTCCTAACAAAGAGTAAATGTTATATATAATGGTAGGAGAAGAATACAAGAAGCTAAAAACAAATATGCCAACCGGAAATAATTAGCGAAACACTTGACATCGCCTTCTCAATATCGTATCTTTGTATCATCCTTTTATAGATAATCTTTATTCAACTTTGCATTAAACTACATTTCATGGCATATAGGAACGGAGAAGCAACTGCTTCCCCGTTTTTTTATTCCCTCAACACAGCAGGCTCCGATAGCTCACGGTTATATAAGCGTGAGCCCACACTTGTACAACCGTAATGCCACACTCCGTCGTCTCCAATGCCACACTTCAACAGTTTAAACATGTGGCATTCAGAGGACTAAGATGTGGCATAGAGGAGAATAAAGTATGGTATTTGCCTCGCTAACCACAGGCAAAAGATATCAGAAACTCACAATCACAAGACATTCGAGTCATGACACTCATCTTGGCAGTATTCCCGTTAATAATACATAAATCTGCTATTGACAAAAGGCAACGATTATCTGCCAGAATCAGTAAACATTATTTTTAATTTGAAGCAAATCACAATAAAGAATGTTTCATTGCAAGCAAAATAATTTCAGAAACATTCCCTCTTATTTCATAATATTACTCCTATACTGCGTCGGCGTCAGATTAACCAACTGCTTAAACGTGCGATTGAAATGAGTGATTGAATCGAAGCCGCACTCCACAGCTATCTGCGAAATATCCATTTCTCCCAATGCTAACAACTTACAAGCATATCCCACACGCATTTCCATCACATACTGCAAAAGCGTCTTCCCTATATTCTCCTTGAAATAACGACAGAAGGCGCTGGAGTTCATGCTCGCCATTCCGGCAATTTCATTCAATTTGAGGTTACGGGTGTAGTTATTGTTTATAAAGGAAATGATTTTATCAATCCTCTTGTTCCCCAGCGTAGGAAACTTTTCGTAATAATGCAGACTTGCCAGCGTCCTTCTTTGCGGACTGACTGCCAGTTCCTGCAACAAATCCAACAACCCACTTATCTGGCGAAACCCACTTAATGAAAGAAAGCCGGAAAGCAACTCCCCTACCCGGGTTGCATCCTGTTTCGGAAAGATGATACCTCTCTTCGATTCCTCCAACAGCATTTTGATTTGCAGAAACTGAGGATAATAATCAAAGGAATACTGCATAAAGTTCTGCTCAAACTGAATGATAGTCCCTTGCACGCGTGAAGTGACGTTCTCCGAACCATAAATATCATTGCTCCGCATGTAATGGGGCAGATTAGTACCGAACAGAATCACATCACCCGCAGAGAACTTCTCAATGCAGTCGCCTACAAAGCACAGACCATGACTCTCCTTTACGTAAATGATTTCATACTGACTGTGGAAATGCCACGGATAAGTGAAACGATCATAATCGTAATGCCGAGCCTTGATCGGATTCGACTCCGATATAGGCAACTTTTCATTTATAATCGGTCGGCGCATATATTCTGCAAAGTTTAATTCACACACAAAGATAAGGAAAGACAATAGAAATACTACCGCATACATGCAAAAATCCGCATATATTCTGCAAATATCCATTTATCGCAGCATTATTTTTGCACGTATATTTGCAGTCAATAATCAGTTAAACTATTAATATATAAATGTTATGGAAAAAACCTGGAGATGGTTTGGCAAGAAAGACAAGATCACGCTCGACATGCTGCGGCAAATCGGCGTGGAAGGAATTGTGACTGCCTTGCACGATGTGCCCAATGGTGAAATATGGACCGAAGAGGCTATCAACGATCTGAAAACCTACATTGAGTCTTACGGCCTGCGCTGGTCTGTAGTAGAAAGCCTGCCTGTTTGCGAGGCGATCAAGTATGCCGGACCGGAACGAGAGCAGTTGATAGAAAACTATAAAGTCAGTCTGGCAAACCTGGGCAAGTGCGGTGTGAAAACCGTATGCTATAACTTTATGCCCGTTATCGACTGGATACGCACGGATTTGCAACATCCCTGGGCAGACGGCACTTCGTCACTCTACTTCGACCGTGTTCGCTTCGCTTACTTCGACCTTCGAATCCTCGGACGCGAAGGAGCCGAAAAGGACTACTCCGCCGAAGAACTGGCAAAGGTTGCAGAACTGGACAAGACCATCACCGAAGCAGAAAAGGATGATCTCATCGACACGATCATCGTAAAGACGCAAGGTTTCGTCAACGGAAATATCAAAGAAGGAGATAAGAATCCGGTGAACATCTTCAAGAAGCTGTTGGCACTCTATAGAGGTATCGACCGTGATATGCTACGCGAAAACATGCGTTATTTCCTCTCCGCCATCATGCCTGTCTGCGAAGAATATGGTGTGAATATGTGTGTGCATCCCGATGATCCTCCGTTCCAGGTATTAGGTTTACCGCGTATTGTCACCAACGAAGCAGACATCGCCTGGTTCCTGAATGCAGTGGATAACCCGCACAATGGGCTGACCTTCTGTGCCGGTTCCCTCAGTGCAGGCGAGCATAACGATACCCGTGAATTGGCAAAGAAATTCGCTAAACGTACTCATTTTGTCCACCTGCGCAGCACGGCTGCCATGCCCGGAGGCAACTTTATAGAGAGCTCGCACCTGACCGGACGTGGACATCTGATTGACCTCATCCGCATCTTTGAGAAAGAAAATCCGGGACTGCCTATGCGTGTAGACCACGGACGAATGATGCTGGGTGACGAAGACAAAGGATATAACCCCGGATATTCATTCCATGGCCGTATGCTGGCATTGGCACAGGTAGAAGGAATGATGGCAGTGATAAACAATGGATAATTAATAATTAAAAATTAAATAAGGAGATTATGAACGAACAATTCAGTATTGCAGGTAAAGTAGCCGTTATCACCGGTGCAGGTGGTGTATTGGGTGGCAGCATTGCCAAATGTTTCATGGAGCAAGGTGCCAAAGTAGTAGCCGTTGACATCCGTCAGGAACAACTGGACAAACGTGTAGAAGAACTGAAAGCTTACGGTGAAGATGTGATCGGCATCGTAGGTAATGTATTGGACATTGCCAGCCTTGAAAAATTGGCTGATGACATCGTTGCCAAATGGGGACGTATCGACATCCTGCTCAACATTGCCGGTGGCAATATGCCGGGTGCTACGCTGGCTCCCGACCAGAACTTCTTCGACATGGACGTTACCTGCTGGGAGAAAGTGACTAGCCTGAATATGAACGGAACCGTTTATCCTTCTATGGTATTCAGCAAAGTGATGGCTAAGCAAGGTAAAGGTTGTATCGTAAACGTATCTTCCATGGCTGCTTACAGCGCTATCACCCGCGTTCCGGGTTACTCGGCAGCTAAGACAGCCGTTGCTAACTTCACTCAATGGCTGGCAAGCGAACTCGCACTGAAGTACGGAGACGGCATCCGTGTGAATGCTATCGCTCCAGGTTTCTTCATCGGCGACCAGAACCGTGCCGTGCTTATCAATCCTGACGGTTCGCTGACAGACCGCAGCAAGAAAGTTTTAGCCAAAACTCCAATGAAACGTTTTGGAGATATCAACGAACTGAACGGCGCCGTACAATTCCTGTGCAGCGATGCGGCAAGTTTCGTGACGGGTGCATTGCTGCCGATAGATGGCGGATTTAGTGCATTCAGCGGAGTATAATTATCCTTGCTATTCAAAAAGCATTTTCAATTTTATTCTAAAAAGCTGCTTCTAAGAGGCAGCTTTTTTTATTGAGAATAAATATCTTTGTAGCAATTTCAATTTAACCTATACACTATTTCAATGAAAAACGAACCTCCTACTCATGTCCTGGGCCTGGCTCATCCTCCTATTCCCGTTGTACGCATCGGATTCATAGGCTTAGGTAATCGCGGATTACTCACATTGGAGCGTTATATGCTCATAGAACACGTAGAGATCAAAGCTTTGTGTGAGATACGCCCCGGAAACCTGGCAAAAGGACAGGCCCTACTGACAAAAGGCGGACATCCCGCTGCAACAGGTTATGCCGGAGAAAACGGCTGGCAACAAATGTGTTGCAACCCTGATATCGACCTCATCATTATATGTACGGACTGGCTGACGCATACCCCTATGGCCACCTACGCTATGGAGCAAGGCAAGCATGTTGCCATCGAAGTGCCCGCCGCCATGACCGTAGCCGAATGCTGGCAACTGGTAGATACCGCCGAACGTACCCGCCGCCACTGCATCATGCTGGAAAACTGTTGCTATGATGCCTTTGCCCTGACCACGCTGAACATGGCAAGACAAGGCCTGTTCGGTGAAATCATGCATGTGGAAGGTGCTTATATACACGACCTGCGCTCCATATACTTCAGCGATGAAAACCAAGGCGGTTTCCATAACCACTGGAACAAGGCTTACTGCATGGAACACACCGGAAACCCCTATCCCACTCACGGTTTAGGCCCCGTATGCCAGATCCTAAACATTCACCGAGGCGACCGTTTGAATTACCTTGTATCCATGTCCACCCACCAGGCGGGAATGACGGAATATGCCCGCCGCACTTTCGGCAAAGAATCTCCCGAAGCACAACAGGCTTACCTGTTGGGAGACATGAACACCACCCTCATCCATACCGTCAAGGGAAAGACCATCCAACTGCAATACTGCACCGTTCATCCACGCCCTTACAGCCGTTCGCACACCATCTGCGGCACGCGAGGGTTTGCACAGAAATATCCGGTAGCCACAATCAGTCTGGAAGATGTGTGTAGCGGAGAGGCAGACAGTGCAACTACCGAAGAGCTCTTGCAACGCTATCAACATCCTTTTACAGCTACCATCGGCAAAGAAGGAGCCCGCAAAGGTGTTCCAAACGAGATGAACTATATCATGGATTACCGCCTCATCTACTGTCTGCACCACGGGCTTCCCTTGGATATGGACGTCTACGATGCCGCCGAATGGTCGTGCATCACCGAGCTTAGTGAACAATCGGTATTGAATGGTAGTCGCCCGATAGAAATACCCGACTTCACGCGGGGTGCATGGGAGATTTTTCCCTGTGTTGCAAAAAACTAATCTTGTGATACAGGGATCAGTCTAATAATGATACAAAGAAATACCCGCTACTCCCATATCCGACGAATGCCGAGAATGGTGGGATAAAGACGATTGACCTGTTCAGTCCGGACGACCTCACATGGACTTCAAGAATTGATATTGTAAAAAACCCTAAACTGTTTACATCTGCAAAAAAACGTTCTTTTTCCTTGCGTACTTTAAAAAGATACATTACTTTTGCCACCGTTAAACACAGTATTCACCCCTTTAAAACTGAAAGAAAGGGACTAATTTATGTTGGAACTATAATATCTCAGCCAGGACTAAGTTGACTCATCGGGATGATGGGGCTTTGCAATTTTCTTGATTAGTCCTACAATCACATTTATAATTTTATTATTATTCACTTCAATGCAGTGGACAGATAGCGTTGTATCTATCATCATCCCTCATGCATTGGATACAAAACGCATATTGCACTGCCCCGTCGCGAGGCGGGCAGCCCATGCCGTATGCGTACACATGAAAAAAGAAAATATGGGAATACGATTAAAAGATTTAAGTAAGCTGGGATATAGAGACAATGTAGCACGCAGTCTGGCAGTAGCCATCGTCGGTAAACATTGCAAGCACCAAAGCAAAGAACAGATTATCAAGACACTGAACGACGTGCTGGAAAATCCCGATACTTATAAAGAGAATGAGACATGGGGCAAACTGGCCGAACACCTGTCCCCCACCCTCATCGAAAAGAAGTTCACAGCATACGACTTGCTCGACGAGACGTTGTCCTATAAAACCTATGGCGGCAAGTTCATAGAAACCCTCGCCAAACAGCAGATGAACCTGGCCATGAGGCTCCCCGTCAGCGTAGCCGGCGCACTGATGCCCGATGCACATGCCGGATACGGTCTGCCCATCGGCGGTGTACTCGCCACGGACAATGCCGTCATCCCCTATGCCGTAGGGGTGGATATCGGTTGCCGGATGAGCCTGACGGTGTTCGATGCCAAAGCGGATTATCTGAAAAGATACTCGCATCAGATCAAAGAGGCACTGAAAGACTATACCCACTTCGGCATGGAGGGCGGTCTGACCTTTGCACAGGAGCATGAAGTGACAGAACGGGAAGAATTTCAATTGACCCCTCTTCTAAGGGACTTACGCGGAAAGGCCATCCGTCAGTTGGGCAGTTCCGGCGGTGGAAATCATTTCGTGGAGTTCGGAGAGCTTCTTCTGCAAGGAGAAAATGTGCTGGGACTGCCCGAAGGCAATTATATGGCATTGCTGTCACATTCCGGTTCGCGCGGACTTGGAGCAGCTATTGCCATGCATTACAGCCGGATAGCCCGTGAAGTCTGCAAACTGCCACGTGAAGCACAGCATTTTGCCTGGCTCGACTTGAACTCGGAAGAAGGACAGGAATACTGGATGAGCATGAACCTGGCAGGCGACTATGCCCATGCCTGTCACGAACAAATCCACCTGAACCTCTCGAAAGCTCTGGGGCTGAAGCCAATGGCGAACGTGAACAATCATCACAACTTCGCCTGGAAAGAGGAGATTGCACCCGGACGCACCGCCATCGTGCATCGCAAAGGGGCTACTCCTGCACAAGCTGGGCAACCGGGACTTATCCCCGGAAGCATGGCAACTCCCGGTTACCTGGTAGCAGGTCGGGGTGTGGAAGAATCATTATGTTCCGCTTCGCACGGTGCCGGACGGACCATGTCACGCCAGAAGGCAAAGGAGAGTTTCACCCAGTCGGCCATGAAGAAATTTCTCTCGCAGGCTGGGGTCACACTGATTGGGGGTAGCATCGAAGAGATGCCATTAGCCTACAAGAACATCGACCGGGTGATGCAACCCCAAGAGACATTGGTAGAAGTGCAAGGCAAATTCATGCCGCGCATTGTAAGGATGAATAAAGAGTAAGAGGCTATGGAGAAAGTATATATGCAAATAACCTCCGGACGCGGCCCTGCCGAATGTTGCCGCGTTGTGGCGCTGGTGCTGGAAAAGATTCTGAAACAAGCCGTCGCCAAAGGAGTGAAAACAGAAATCGTGGAACGCGAAACGGGACCTCTCAACCGTACCCTGCTCTCAGCCGTCATCTCTCTGCAAGGCGGAGATTATCATGCGTTGATTGAGGACTGGGAAGGCAGCGTGCAGTGGATTGCCAAAAGTCCGTACCGCATTTATCATAAACGGAAGAACTGGTTTGTCGGTGTGCAGACCTTCACGCTCTCCGAAAGCCAGGAGGCTACGGAAGCGGAAATCCGTTATGAGACCTTGCGGGCATCCGGACCGGGCGGTCAGCACGTGAACAAGACGGAGTCTGCCATCCGTGCCGTCCATATCCCTACCGGAATGAGCGTGGTAGCTTCCGACCAACGCTCGCAATGGCAAAACAAAAAACTGGCTACCGAACGCCTGCTGTTGAAACTGGCATCATGGAGCATAGAGCAAGCCATGATTCAGGCACAGGCCAACTGGAGTAATCACAACTGCCTGCAACGTGGCAATCCGGTGAAGGTGATCCAGGAGCCGCTGATTTAAAGTAGATGAATGATTTAAAAAGAAAGGAACAACTTATGTTATCAGAAAAATATGGTCGCACGTATCATTACCCGTTTTCTCCCGGAACGACCAGTGACGACCGCATCAACCATACGTATTGGGAAGACATTCAACAGATAGAAACCCTGATACACACCGAAAAGCTGGACGGAGAAAATAATTGTCTGAGCCGCCACGGTGTATCTGTCTCTTATACACATCTGACGCTGCCGACGATCGCATAA
>ERZ1026990.1066-NODE-1066-length-9185-cov-3.917415_pt1 | contig 9185 bp, 9 predicted proteins | sample MGYA00519557_ERZ1026990 | MGnify/ENA primary metagenome ERZ1026990 (study PRJEB26926, sample SAMN06164797) | human gut metagenome | biome: ENVO:00009003; feature: ENVO:2100002; material: ENVO:00002003 | host: Homo sapiens | place: USA | collected 2012 ... | reverse complement strand
CGCTTGCGAGGGCGCTTGCCCCGTTGGTGCAGTTGCTGTTGAGAATGGCGTTGCAGTCGTGAACGCAGACGCTTGCATCGATTGCGGTGCTTGCGAGGGCGCTTGCCCCACCGGCGCTATCACTGCTGAATAATTTTTAGCAGACAGCCGCGCGAATAACGCATCAAAAGCAGCAGACCTGTTGTACGGGTCTGCTGCTTTTCTTTGTTGCATAAATTTTTCATCTTTTGGGACAGAATATTTTGTCGGAGGATTTCAGCCGGGCATATGGAACATTCCACCGAGATTTTGTATAATAAAACAGAAGTATACTGCTCCGCCGTCCACCGGTTCGGCTCGGACGCGCTTTTGCTGGCCCGCTTCTGCGAGCCGCGGCGCAGCCAGAAGGCGGCAGACCTGTGCTCCGGCTGCGGCATCGTGAGCCTTGAGTGGCACGACAGGGGCCATCGCGGCCCCTGTGCCGCCGTGGAATTGCAGCCCGAGGCCAGTGCGCTCTTACAGGAGGCTGTGGCCGCGCAGGGCATCGAGCACATCACCCCTTATCTCACCGACCTGCGCACCTTCCGGGAAGGGGAGGGCCAGTTCGATGTCTGCGCCTGCAACCCGCCCTACTTTACCGCCGGGCCGCAGAGCACCGACGCAGGCCGTGCCACGGCCCGCCACGAGACGGACTGCACCCTCGAGGATGTCTGCGCCTGCGGTTTCCGCCTGCTGAAGGACGGCGGAAAGCTTTCCCTCTGCCATCGGCCCGAGCGTCTGGCCGAGGTGCTGGCTGTGCTGCGGGCGCACCGCCTCGAGCCGAAGCGTCTGGCCTTTGTGAAGAATAAGCCTGACGCCGCACCGTGGCTTTTCCTTGTGGAAGCCCAGAAAAACCGCCGCACCGGCCTGCGCATCGAACCGGATGTGCTCATCACCGCCGGGGCGGCGATGTACGGAGAAGTAAAATAACAACATCAGGGAGGTCAATCATGGCCGGTATTCTTTATATCGTGGCAACCCCCATCGGCAATCTGGACGACATGCCGCCCCGCGTGGCCGCCACCTTCGGCGCGGCGGACTTCGTTGCCGCCGAGGACACCCGCGTGACCATGCGGCTGCTGAACTATCTGGGCCTGAAAAAGCCGATGGTCAGCTACTACGAGCACGCATTGCAGAAGGGCGAGGGCATCCTGCGCCGCATTGAGGCGGGCGAGAACTGCGCCCTCTGCTCTGACGCCGGAATGCCCTGCGTCTCTGACCCGGGCGAGGTCATCGTGCGGGACGCGCTGGCCCGGGGCATCAAAGTCGTGCCTGTCCCGGCGGCGTCCGCCTGCGTGACGGCGCTGGCCGTCTCGGGCCAGGACACCTCCCGCTGGGTGTTCGAGGGCTTCCTGCCCGTGAACCGGAAGCAGAAGAAAGAGCGTCTTGCTGAGCTTCTGGGTGAAAAGCGGACCGTCATCTTCTACGAAGCGCCCCACAAGCTGCGCACGACGCTGGACGACCTCGTGAACGCCTTCGGCCCGGAGCGGAGCATCACCCTCTGCCGTGAGCTGACCAAGCTCCACGAAGAGATCTGGAAGACCACCCTCGGGGAGGCACAGACCCACTACGCCGCCAACGAGCCGAGAGGCGAGTATGTTCTGGTCATGGCCGGTGCGCCGGCTTCCGCAGAGCCGGAAGCAGAAATGACCCTCGAGCAGGCCGCACAGCGCGCCCTCGAGCTGACCGGACAGGGCTTCGGCCCCACTGCCGCCGCCAAGGCCGCAGCCCAGGGGACGCCCTACTCCAAGAGCGAAGTATATAAGGCACTGCTGACCATCCAGCAGCGCGACCCGGAATAAAATTTGAGGAGGATCCTTTTCCCGTGACGAAACTTCTGATTTTGAGCGACAGCCACAACAGCCGTCTGGCCATCGAAAACATTCTGGCCGCCGAGGCGGACAGCATCGACGCGCTCATCTTTCTGGGCGACGGCCTGCGCGACCTCGAGCAGGCGCTCACCTTTTACCCCTCTCTGCGGGCCTATGCTGTAGCCGGAAACTGCGATTTCGGTGCGCTGGAGCCGCTGGACGGGCTTGCCGCCTTTGACGGGGTGGTCGTCTTCTACACCCACGGCCATATGTATGGGGTGAAATACGACCTCGACACGCTGGCTGACGCAGCCGCAGCCCGGGGCGCAAACGTCGCTCTCTTCGGTCACACCCACATCCCGGTGGCAGAAGAGCGGGGCGGGGTGTTCCTGTTCAACCCCGGCTCCTGCGGCCGCTGCTACACCGGCCCCAACACCTACGGCATCCTGACCCTTGCCGACGGCAAGGTGGTCAGCCACGAGCACAAAGAGGTACCCAAAGCATGAGCATCAACGAGGTGCGCTGGCTGTCCGAGTGCGGCAGCACCAACGCTTACGCAAAAGAGCATTTTGAAGAGTTCGGCCCGGTGGGCGCGGTATATACCACCAATCAGACCGCAGGCCGGGGCCGTCTTGGCCGCAGCTGGGTGAACGCCGAGGGCCGCGCCCTCTATTATACGGCGGTCATCCGGGAGCCGCTGGCCCAGCCTGCCACCCTGCCGCTGCTGGCAAGCCTTGCCGTCCGCGATCAGCTGGCCCAGCGCTACGGCGTGGACTGCCGGATAAAATGGCCCAATGACCTGCTGCTGAACGGCAAAAAGGTCGTGGGCATCCTCTGCGAGAGCGTCAGCTACGGCTACCAGATGCAGGGCCGGGGCATCGTCTGCGGTATCGGCATCAATCTGGCACAGCCCCAGAGCTATTTCGACGCCGCAAACCTGCCCAACGGCACCTCCCTCGAATTGCAGGGCGCGAAAGTGGATCTTGCCGCCGACCCCCAGTGGCTGGCCGAGGCGCTGACGGACTTCGGCTTTGACCGTCCGCTCTACACCTTCGCGCGGGAGGGCTTCGCTCCCTTCCGGGACGAGTACAAGGCGGCCTGCGTCAACCTGGGCCGCCACGTCACCTTCGATCTGCCGGGCGGCGGCACAGGCAGCGGCACAGCCATCGACGTGGACGCCGACGGCCAGCTCATCGTCCGCACCGACAGCGGTGAGGAGAAGGTCTTCACCGGCGAAGTCTCCGTCCACGGCATCTACGGGGCCGTATAATTTTTCCAGCATTCCAGCGCCTCTGCGGGCCGTCCGGCCCCGGGGGCGCTTCTTATTTCCTCCCTGCAAAGTTTGTGGAAAACCCGGGTTTTCCCACGGTTTTCCACACATGGTTTTTGCCGGGCAGCGTTTGTGGAAAACTCCTGCGCCAAAAATTCCAGAGGGGAGAGGCGCTTTTGCCCCAAGCGCGAAACGCCGCAGAAAATAAATTTTTGGCCTCGACTTTCTTTTCAAAAAAGGCTCTGTGACCTCTTTTCTCCCCAGATTTTCCCTCTTTTCCCGTTTTAGAATACATCGTGTATAACCCAAAACTCAATTTTCTGTGGAAAACTCGGTGGAAAAAGTGGAAAACACTGTGGGAAACCCCACTTCTTTTTCACAAAATCGGTGGAAAACCCAGTGGAAAAAGTTAAAAAATCATTCCAGATGGGATACTCTTCCGATAACGCACCAAAATGGAACCCCGCACTTCCCACGGATTTTCTTGAATGGGCCGGGCAAACATGATACAATGAAAGGCAGAAAACGGCCCCGGACATGGGCCGCAAAAATTCTTTTCACGGAGGCTTCTGTCTATGAACTGGATCTCCCGCCTTGAGCGGAAATACGGCCGCTTTTGCATCCCCAACCTCATCTCCGTCATCGTAGGCGGACAGATCTTAGTCTACGCCATCGAGCTGTTCGTCAACCAATTCATCTCCGTCTATCTCGGCCTGAGCCGGAGCCTGCTGCTGATGGGGCAGGTGTGGCGGCTCATCACCTTCGTCTTTATCCCGTTTTCGGGGGGCGGGCCGCTGAGCGTCATCCTCGGCATCTACTTCACATGGTTCATCGGCACGGCGCTGGAAAAGGAGTGGGGCGATTTCCGCTTCAACCTCTACTTCCTGCTGGGGATGATCGGCACCGTGCTGGGCTGTCTCGTCACCGGCATCCCCGCCGACACCTACTGCCTGTCGCTGTCGCTGCTGCTGGCTTTCGCCATGCTCTACCCCGAGGTGCAGGTGCTGCTGTTCTTCGTCATCCCGGTAAGGGTGAAGTATTTCGGTCTCTTCGCCGCTGCCATGTGGCTGTTCAGCTTCCTGACTGCCGGGTGCTGTATAAGGTGAGCTATCTGCTGAGTATGCTGGGATTTGTGCTCTTCTTCGGGCCGCAGGCACTGCGCAGCGTCCGGGCATGGATACGCCGGGAGCAGTGGAAGCGGAAGAACCGGAGGTGAGCCGCAGATGATGATAGACCGCCTTGCGGGCAATGCGGCCCTGAAAGACAGCGTCCGCCTGATGCTGGAAAGCCGCCGCCTGACCCACAGTGTGCTCTTGGTGGGTGAGACGGGCTTAGGCGCGGGCTACGCGGCCCGCTGCGTGGCGGCAGACTATCTTTACCCTGCGGGCGGCGCGCCCGCTGAGGCCCTTCTGCGGGGCGAATGCTGTCGTGCCGTAGGCAAGGCCGGCGACCGCAGCAGCGGTAGGGTGGAAACGGGCATCGTGCGGGAGGCCATCTCCGTCACCGGTATGGGCACAGGCGGGCGGTATCTCGTCAGTCAGGTCAAGGCCATGCGCACCGAAATTTTCAATACCAGCCTCTCCGCCGAGGGCCGCGCCGTCCTGCTCTACCATGTGGAGCGGATGAACGAGGAATCTGCCAACGCCCTGCTGAAGGTGATGGAGGAGCCGCCGGAAGGCGTGCTCTTCCTGCTGACGGCAGATTCGCTGGCCGGTGTGCTGCCCACCATCCGCAGCCGCTGCGTCAGCTTTGCCGTGGCCCCGGTCAGCCCCGAAGAATGCGCCCGGTGGTGCATCGGGCAGGGCGTGGACAAAAAGCAGGCCCGGCTCTACAGTGAGCTGTTCGACGGCCACATCGGCACAGTGCTTGCCGCCGCCCGGGACGACGCCCGCCGGGAACAGGTGGAAAAGGCCCTGACGCTGGCCAAGGCCGCGGCGGCTCACGACAGCTATGCCGCCGCCGTCCTGCTGGCCGGGTACGAGAAGGACAAGGCCGCAGCAGCGGCCCTGCTGGGCGATTTCCGGGCCGTGGCCGCCGCCGGGCTCCGGGGATGTGCCAGCACCCCTCTGACGGGTGACGCCGCCCGCCGCGCCCTCTCGCTGGCCGATGCGGCCATTCAGCGGCTCGCCGCGCAGGTGAACCCCAAAATCACCCTTTCCGTTCTTGCAGCGAAGCTTGGATAAAGCAAAAGCTCCCCTTCCGGGGAGCTTTTGCGATTGCTATTTGATCCGATCATCTTCTGCGGGACCGACTCCGCCGCCGCAGGTTCAGCGAACCGCCGCCGGCCACCATCGTCAGGAAGCCCAGCACGATGAGGATGCCGATGAGCGCGGCCATGAGAAGAAGGGTCGTTTTGGCGTCGGTGCGAAAGTCAGACACATATTCTTTGTGGGTCACAAGGTCCACCGTTCCCATCTCGTAGCCGTCGAGGTAGACGGTGGCCGTACCCAGCACAGCGCCCTCCTTGACGGTGGCCGAAGTGCTCTCCGGCACCGAGAACTCGAAGGTCACTTCATCGTCGGCGTGGCCGTAGCCGCTGAGGCCGCTGGCGGCGTAGAGCTCCACGACTTCCTCCGTGCGGCACTTGGTCAGCGGGACGGTGGTGAGCACCGTCTCCGTGTCCACCAGCTGACGGTCAGAAAAGCTCGAGAAAGCCCAATCCAAGATCTCCGCACACTCGCGGTAGATGTTGTTCATATCACTGCCCAGCACCACGAGGCCGTAGGTGTGGCCGTCCTGCTGGGCAAAGGTGACGAAGCACCGGCCTGCGAGGGTGGTGAAGCCGGTCTTCATGCCCCGGACATAGTCGCGGTGATAGGCATACTCCGGGTCCAGCATGAGGTTGGTGGCCTTGATGGTCCGCTCGTTCTGGTGCAGGTTCGTGGCGGGCAGCGTATAGGTGAGGGTGTTCGCGGCCTGCATATAGGTCTCGTTGGCGTAGCAGGCAGCGGCAATTTTTGCAAGGTCCTCTGCCGTGGAGACGTTGCCGTAGTCGTACAGGCCGTGGACGCAGGAGAAGGTGGTATCCGTGCAGCCCAGCTCCTTGGCGCGGGCGTTCATCTGGGCCACAAAGGCCGTCAGGTCGCCGCCCGAGACGTCGCTGGCGATGACGCTGGCCGCGTCGTTGGCACTGGCCACCAGCAGACCGTAGAGCAGGTCGATGCGGCGCACCGTCTCGCCGATGCGGAGGTTCATGGTGGAGCCGTTGGCGTTCTGGATGTCCTTGAACTCCTGGGTCAGGCTGGTGGGGATGGTGATCTCAGCGTTCATGTCCTTGCCGCTCTCGAGGAAGAGCAGAGCCGTCATCATCTTGGTGAGGCTGGCGATGTAGCGCTGCTGGTCAGAGTTCTGCCTGAGGATGGGCTTGCCGGTATCCAGATTGAAGAGATAGACCGACTCGGTGTCGCTGGCCGTCTGGATGGGCATCTGATAAGCGGCAAGCCCGGGCAGGGCGGCGCAGACCATCAGCACCAGCGTGAGCAGCAGCGCCGTGCTCCGGCGCAGGAAGGTGGATCGATTCATAGGCTTGTCCTCCTTAACATTCAAACATCAGCCAAACACTTTGTGCCAGAATGCACTCAGCCCGTGCTTCTCGGGTTCGGCCTCGGGCTTTGCCGGGGCGGGGTGCAGTTCGGGGCTGGTAAAGGCCCAGTCGAACAGCTCTGCCGCCTCCCGGAAGATATTCTGGGAGTTCGAGCCCAGGATGACCAGCCCATAAGTATGGCCGTCCTGCCGGGCAAAGGTAACGAAGCACCGCCCGGCCTGGGTGGTGAAGCCGGTCTTCATGCCGTGGGCGTAGCTGCGGTAATAGCCGCTGCCGGGCTGCAAAAGCTTGTTGGTGGTCGTGACCGTCCGGGCCGGATGCACGTTGGTGGCGGGCAGTTCATAGGACACCGTGTCCGCTATCTGGCGGTAGGTCGGGTTCGCATAGCAGGCCAGCGCGATCTTCGCCATATCGCGGGCCGTGGAGTAGTTGCCGCCGTCGTAGAGGCCGTGGGGGCAGGTGAAATGGGTGGCCGTACAGCCCAGCTGGCTGGCCCGGACGTTCATCTGGGCCGCGAAGGCGGCCAGACTGCCGGAGGTATCGACGGCCAGCACGCTGGCCGCGTCGTTGGCGCTGGGCAGGAGCATGGCGTACATCATATCGATGCGGCGCACCGTCTCGCCGGCCTGCAGGCCGATGGTGTGGCCCCGGTTGGCCCGGATGGACTGAAGTTCCGGTGTGAGGCTGGCCGGGATGGTGATGCCGGCACCGAGGTCGGTGCCGCTTTCCAGCACGAGAAGGGCCGTCATCATCTTGGTCAGGCTGGCAACGCAGCGGGGAAGGTCGGGGTTCTGCTCCACAAGAGCTTCGCCGGTGTCGGCATCGAAGAGGTAGATGGATTCCTGCGGGTAGGCGGCCTGAATGGGCATCGCGTAGACGGCGAAACCGGACAGTGCCGCTGTGGTCATGAATGCAGCGGTGAGGACCAGAGCCAGAAACCGCCGCACAAAGGGATGAAACTGCATAAATTGATACTCCTTCGGAAGCCTGGGGGCTTCCTTGCTCCGACAATAAGAGCTATAATAAAGAATACCATAAATGAAGCAAAAGAGAAAGGTGGTTTTTCAACAATGATGCTCTCCTTTGGTGGAAAAATGCCCCGGGATGAGGGTGCTGTCTTTGTGGCGGCGAATGCGACGGTGCTGGGCGACGTGACACTGGGCAGGGGCGTGAACATCTGGTACGGGGCTGTACTGCGGGCCGACGAGGGCGCGCTGATACTGGGCGAGAACAGCAATGTGCAGGACAACGCCGTGCTCCACTGCGACCCCGGCGGGCAGGTCGTTCTGGGCAAAAACGTCACGGTAGGCCACAGCGCCCTCGTCCACGGCTGCACGGTGGGGGACAACAGCCTCGTCGGGATGCATGCCACCATCCTCAACCACGCCGTCGTGGGCAAAAACTGCATCATCGGGGCCGGGGCGCTGGTGCCTGAGGGGATGGTCATCCCCGACAACTCGGTGGCGGTAGGCGTGCCTGCCCGGGTCATCAAGACCATCCGGGACGACCAGCTGGCCCACAACATCGAGAACGCAAAAGCTTATGTGGAGATGGGCCGTCAGCACGCGGCGCTGTGAGATGCCACGTTGTATATTATAGCGAACCGCTTGTACCGCTGGCTTTTCTATGCTATCATCGAGTCAAAACAGGGCGCGTCCCGCCCGCACGGAGGTATGAAGAATGTCTGAGATGTTTTCCCGCCGAGTATTCATGAGGGGTCTGGGCGTTGTGGCTGCGGCCGCTGCCCTGACGGCCTGCTCTTCCACCAATGAGGCTGTCAATCAGGCTTTGATCGAGGGCGCAGTCGGCGGCATCGTGGCTGCGGATTGCAAAATTGGCAGAATGACATACTGGGCCGCAAATGCCACTGTTCCCGTCTACGAGATCTCTTTCAGAATCGTCATGACTAATGTCAGCTCGAAGCCTGTGACTCTCAGCGGTGATAACTTTGCCACTACGCTGGATGGTACCCCCATCCCCCCGTTCAACTTCAGCGCACGGGATGTGGGAGATGCAGACATCTGGCGCACCTATGACAGTCTCACCATCAGACCCGGCGAGGAGCGCAGTGTTGCCTTGGCGTATGAAATCAGCCAGTCGACCTATGACAGCTGGTACCGTTCCAGCCGCACCGTCGCCGTTAGCTTTACCTGCGGCAATCAGCGCGTGACCTATACCAAAAATTCCCGCTCTGACGAAATCACCGTGAGCGACATCGAGACGCTGTAAGCAAAGCGCTGCATTTCCGCTCCAAAAATTTCACAGGCCGATTAACAAATCTTTCACAGGAAAGACATGATTTTGGCCGGTAATTCGGGTATACTATAGCTCACAAGGGTGCGGGGCCGCAACCGCCCCTTGCACATGATTCCTCCTCACACCAAAGCAATACCCCAAACAGCAAGACCCCCTCTGGCGTCGCCGCAAGCGCCAGACGGGGGTCTTGTTGTATCCGGGAAACAGAACGCCCCCGCTCAGCATTTCCTGTGATATGTACCCCCAATTCTGGACACCCAGGATTGGGGGTATTTTCATGAAGTAC
>ERZ1026990.1065-NODE-1065-length-9186-cov-4.934618_pt1 | contig 9186 bp, 7 predicted proteins | sample MGYA00519557_ERZ1026990 | MGnify/ENA primary metagenome ERZ1026990 (study PRJEB26926, sample SAMN06164797) | human gut metagenome | biome: ENVO:00009003; feature: ENVO:2100002; material: ENVO:00002003 | host: Homo sapiens | place: USA | collected 2012 ... | reverse complement strand
TCCGTAGCCATATCTCCATCCGCCATTCTGCGCGATCGCAACCCGGATTATCATACTTTACTTTTCTGCCGCCGCATTTGCTGCTTGCAAAATCACACGACAACTGAAATGTATGAGCCTTTCCCCTGACTGATGTATAATCAATATATCCGGCTCCATAATTGTATGCCTGGATCACTGCATCAAGATCGCAACCTAACGTGTCCGCTTTCTGCAGTAACATGGCAAAATATGCAACCGCAGCCTTGATAGATTCCGAAGGGGTTTTCTCTTCTTCTGTCAGACTACTGTTTCCAAGTGACTGCATCGGATCATTTCCTTCCCCTCCAGTCTCCACCATCATGATGGCAAGCAAATACTTTTCATACTCATGTATGTTGTATTCCGCTGCCGTATCCCCGACAAAGGCTGCATATTCCCTTACTTTGTCAGATAACCCAAGACCGGACGCATGTACCGGATCCCCATCTTCGCTTTCATCTGACACTCCAATAAGCATCACGCCACAAATAAACAACAGAAAAACAGGAAATAAAATACATAAAGCGCATATGATCCACTTTACACGTTTCATCTTTACTTCCTCCTGTCTGTTCTCCGATCAGCACTTCCTGTCTTCCTCTGCTCTGCTAACACATCGTTTCTCAGATCCTTTGCATTTCTACTGGATCTTATTACGGTTTTTCCCGGTACAGACTCCGGCTTTGCTTCCCTTAGATCCTGTCCGGCATTTTTCTCCTGCAGTCCTTTGTTTCCCGCTCTCTGCTGTTCTAATCCTTTCATAAATTTTTCCTGATCCGTACTGTTTAACATCGTTCCATAAGTTCCAAGCTCTTTTCTCACGTCCTTATCTGAATACGGAAGACGGGTTATGCTCTGTTTGTAACGGATCTCCTCTAACGGTGTTCCTATTCGTTCCGTCTTCTGATCATTCTTTCTGATCCGTTCTTCACTTCCTGCCATGTCCCTTAACTTTTCATCGGATGCCTTTCGCATCTGTCCTCTGCTGTCAATAAAACTCTTTCCAGCCTTCGCACTGCGGTTTAAACCATCCACACCACGGTATTTATCCAGTTCTTTTCCATTTACCGGAATCCGTTGGTGGATGTTAATTCCATCATAACGTTTTAGCGCAGTTTCATTTCTTCGCTTCGCAAGATACATTTCACGGCGTTTCCTTCCTGCATCTGTCTGAATCCGGTTTCGTTCCTGCAGACGTCCCGTTTCTCTCCTGTTCCGTTCTCCAGCTATGCTCTCTTTAAAGTCTTTTACGTTCCGATCTATTGCTTTCCGATGCAATCCTGCCTGATATTTTATTTCAGTCGGTGTATTCTTTACATTTTCCTTTACCAGGCTCATGCGGTCTTTTAAGCGTTTTCCGGAATCCATAACCATACCGACACGCTTTCCGGCTTTTGCACCTGCAGACTGTGTTTTACTGCCGTAAGATACTGTCGTTCTTTCATTTTCAGACGATCCATTGTTTTCCGTCCCATTCACATTTTCATTTGCCCGGACTGGTTCTCTTACAGGCTTACTGCCACTATTATTTGTATGTGATGATGCCCTCTGTGAATTGCTTTCACCTGAAGGCGCCGGTTCATTTCCAGAACTGCTTCCAGCATTTCCACCTGTACCGCCGCCAGTTCCATTTCCTGCATTTCTGCTTACTGCAGCACGTCTGCCGCCAGAATAATACCTTCGTCCAAACAATTTTCTCATAACCATATATCTTCCCATGCTCTTTAAGAAACGACCACGCTTATTGCTGCCGCCATCTCCTAACGCAACCATAGATAAAATTTCATCCATCTTTAAATACGTTCCAACAAAAACAACGATCTGTAAAAATGCAACCATTAAAAACGGATAATCTCCTGACATGGAATAGATCATTGCAGATAGAGAAAACGCAATCGTAATGAGAAGTGTTAATCCTGCGCGCATTAAAATCGTATTGAACAGTTTTAACACCGCCTTTTTCAACAATCCGTTATAAGTCGGCAGCATGGATAAAATAAAATTCAGCGGCAGATACAACGCAAATATGATAAACAAAAGCTGGGTAAATATAACCAGCCCACACATTATGACCACAAAAATACTGATGATCAGATTCAAAAAACCTATTAAAATAACTGTTCCAAATCTGCCTGCTACATTCGTCACAGTCATATTTACATTTTTATAAGTTTCAATATCTGTCTTTACTGCAGTCTGACGGTCTTCTCCGAAATTCGTTACAGGACTGACAGATAAAATTGATTTAATACGATCTCCATCAACTCCCGCTGCAATACGCTCTGATTCGATTGCAGTTTCATCCGTCGTACCAAACTGCAAAAGCAGCCATGGTTTATAGACCTGAATTGCAAACAGGTTATTCCGGATCTTGTCTGTTGCTTTTACTCCCATCTCATCATTTCCCGGCATGACAAGTTTTGCCCCAAGCTCCAGGACACCATTGCTTAAATCCGCGGAAAAATCATTGATATTTTTAATGTACTGCGGCGCATAAGCAATAAACGCGGCAGTTAAAAGAAAGATCACAAGCATATTTACCGCTGCGCTGACTGCCTCTGTGGTTTTTCTTTTGATCAGCCCGGCATATGCCATGTAGCCGCCCACGATCAATACGATAAACAGTAACAGCCAGGTATAAAAACCATCCGCATTGAATTTCTTCGATCCGGTATTCATGCCCGCCAGGATCTGAATGTTCTTTCCGATGTCGTCTGCCATATCACCGATAAAATCAAGCGAATACGTCTGCTGCACAATATATCCCGTTCCGCTGCTCAGCAATACACTGATCAGCCAGATTCCGTCACTGATTCCATAAAAAACGGATGAAATCTTATTATCTATCCTGTCCATCCAATTCCAGGGAAGCCAGTCCCAGGAAGTGTCCACATAGAAATCGATCTGATAATTATCCCATCGGTACTGACTATACAGATTTCCAGCATCGATCGTTTCATCTACCAGTCCGGAAGCCGCAGCTACCTCCATATTGGCAGCCGATAAAAATAATCCTGTCAGAAGCATGCATACAAGAAATGCTGACAAGATCTGTTTGCGCGGCTTTTGCAGTCTTTTTGTTTTCATTCCCCATTTCTTTCTCATGAAACTTCCTCCCTTCTTGGAGGTCTGGTATCAAATGCGTCAAATACATGCTGCAGTAATATCTGTGTATGTACTTTTCCAACACGTCCATATATGTCCTGCATCAGACATTCCCCAGTTTCTAATGCCATGATCGCATTCTGGTTTTCTTCATCATCCGGATCCAGCCCAAAGAATCTTAATGTATTCCGGATCTCCGTCTTATCTGTGGAATGAAAAGCGAACTTCAAACCGATATTGTTTTTGATTTTTTCGTCCAGAAGATCGGAAGAACTCTGCGTGATAAAAAATACACCGGACTGCATGGAACGTCCGGCACGTACAAGTTTATTCGATAAAGCTGCTCCCTGTGCTACCTGCAGGAGACTCCATGCCTCATCTAAAGCAACGATTTTATAAATTTTCCTGTCTGAATAAATAAAATCCAATGCAAAAGTTCCGATCGCGATCATAACCGCAATACTTAAATATTCGATACTGGTATATTCCTCCACATTTTTTTCAGAATCCGGCAGCATCAGATCCTGCACCTGCAAAATGTTTAAAGCCTTATCTGCACTGATCTTACGCGTCACTTTTCCATCTGAAAACAGCAATCCCGCAAAATCATAATCGGTAAACGCTGCTATGTGGCTTGCAAGCAGATGCGCTTCTTCATCCTCCATCTCATTTAATTCATCGATCACATATAAAAGTCCGCTATCCGATCTTTTTGTAACTGCCTTTACCGCATCACGTAAAAGCGGGAAACGTTTTCCATCTTTAATACTGACACCAGTCAAAAATGTCAGGATATCCATCGCCAGGCTGTCTGCATCTTTCTTATTCTGCATGATCACATACGGATCAAGCATTCCTTTATTGACCTCATCACTGGTCAGGTTGATAATGTTAATTTCATCCGAAAGTTCCGGAAGCATTTCTTTCCATTTCCCGCGTTCCGACTTCGGATCAAGGATCAGCGCCCTTGCACCGTGTAAAACTTCCTGGTAAATGATGTTATTTGCAGACATTGATTTACCACCGCCAAGCGTTCCGGTAAATGCCACAGCAAGGGCATTTGTAACACTGCCGACTACGTTCTGACAGGCAAGAGACGGGTCTATGTAGATATTATTTCCAGTCTCCGTGTCATACCCGATGTAACTTCCATCCGGATCACCCAGGATGCGCGCTGCACCGAATCCAAGTCCCGCCAGGAAATCTGCTTTCACATACTGGATATAATCATTTTCATATCTTGATCCAGACGGAATAAATTCTTCGTGGAATCCGATCATATCGCCAAACGGGCGTACCAGTTTAATGTTAAAATCATTCTCGTAATAATCCCTGACCTCCGCGATACGACGTTCCAGCTCCTCTTCGCTTTCTGCAGCAATCCGGACAACGTAGCTTAATTTGTACATGGATTCTTTTGTTCTGCCTAAGTCCTTTTCCAGCTCGTCCACATCCACCAGTGCCTCTACCACGGAATTATCCGTATCGGCACCAGCCTCATACGCATGCTCATCTAAGTCATTTAATTCCTTTTTCTTATTTCTGACCGTCGTCAATGCGCTTCTGTTCGGCATGATTTCAACGTTCATACTGACGTCTACCGGAAAACGGAAACGCTCCTGCTCATAATAAAAGATCTCCGACGATGGAAACTCCAGTTCCCCGATTAAAGCATTGATTGTCAGGTATGCAACATAGCTTTCCCCCTCTTCCCTTATCATCCGGATATGTTTCTGATGCTCCTGCAGCACACAGCGCGTCAGGCGGAGAATGTCGTACTTGCGGACTAACGTTTTTTTCTCCAGCTTTTCTTTTGGAAATGAATACTCATATTTATAATACGGCGTTTTCTGTTGTCCATAGATATGCTCTACAATGTAGCCAATGTCTTTCTTTTCCAGGCGTTTTAAGGAAAACTTCCCTTTTACACGCTGTCTTAAAAAGTCTTCCAGTTTTGCATACCGCTCGATCTCTGCACTGTTTATGCTGACAAAATCACCCATCAGGTTATGGTTGACACTGTTTATAAAGTCTGTAAATACGGCTAAAATATCTTCCTTGACCTTCTTTACACTAACTTCCTCTTCTCCCTTGATCAGCTTAAAACCTAAAAAGAAACGGTAGGTAACTTCATTTTCTATTCCACCCATAGAAGTGATCAGCCCTTCTGTCTGGATGTCGATCACTTTTTCTGCTGTTTCTTTAAGATCCCCCTTTAAGTGTCTCTTGCAGCGTTCCTGCCTGTCCCTTACGGATGTTTCAGATGCAATGCAGAGCGCATGCATCTTGCCTTCCCTGTTTACCGTCATGATCTGACGGAACCGTTCATGTACTGCCATCTTTTCATCCGGAGATAAAAAAGCATAGTTGTACGGGATCAGTTCATAATACGCCCACCATTCTCCCTGCTGGTTTAAGATCATATTGTTTTCGATGTACTTAATCGGGAACATATATATCCCTCCTCACTGCGGTAATATATTCATTTACCGTCTTTTTACGATACACCACACGTTTTCCTGCATAAGTCTCTTTTGGGCGTATCAGATAATTAAACGCCGCGCATAAAAATCGGTACGGATTTTTGCCATCAAAGCTCTTTTTTGACATCAGATACGCATTTCCTACGCATATCGCAGCCCATACAACGAAACTTTTTATATACACAAATGGCGGCAGGTTGTGAATCATAAGACATACAACTGCCGTTCCGGTAAAATACCCGATCTGTGTTATCGTCGCCGGAAACGGCAGATTAACATCCCCGACCGCATGTATCACTTTTTCAACATTCCAGATGCTTGTATATGACTTTACCTGTTTCATTTCTTCCCTTTCTTTCCTTTCTGCCTGTCCGGCGGTTTTCTTCATCCTTTTTCACTTAGCTAAGGCACAGGGCAGCCCGCCCCGCACCTTATTTTTATCAGAGATTATTTTCCTCCATCTTCTACATCATCTGCAGCACCGCCCTCGATGATCGTGCCATTATAGATCTTTAACATCGTGTCTTTTGTCCCAGAGGGATTAAAGACAAAACCAACCGCTATGACCGCGATAATTGCAAAAACAATCAGCTCCGCAATCTTGTGTTTAAATAAAAGCACAAGACCAACAATAATAATCCCTCCTAAAACCAGAGGCTGTATATTCGTCATGAGCCACGTATAAATTCCCTGTCCAAAATTCATCTTTCTCTTTCCTTTCCGCACATTTTTGTGCATAAAAAAAGACAGCTTCTGCCGTCTGTTTACTGTTACATTTTTTCTTTTTTCTTTTTATTTCTTCTTTATGGCGCATGTTCCATAACACATCCAGCTTTGCGCTTTAAAAATTGCGACGCCGCAATTTCAGGATTCCATGTATTCCTGCTTAAGATCATCAATCCATTTTCTTCCTTTCTGCCTTGCTGTGACAACATCGTCCAGTGCCGCCTGCTGTTGTTTTAAGATTTTTTTATGATGCGGGGACAGATTGGCTTCCTCGATCATATCCTTCGCCAGGCGCGTGCCTCTGAGATCATCCAGCTTCTGTACCATTTTAAGGGACGGTGCGACCTGTCTTGTAAGCCAGAGGAGTGTCCGGTCAAGTGTGTACTCTTCCGGTTTTGTCGTCAGCTTAATGCTCCGGTACTGTCCGTTTAAAAACCACACCCAGCGCTCATTTAACGGCCAGTTTCTGCATTCCTTCTCCGGATCGGCATCTACAAAACGGACATAGTGGTTGATAATAGAATAAGCCGTACAGGCTACATCTTCCATCTCCAAAAGATCATCCACCGCCACCTCCGCACGCTCATCTTTTAACCGTATTTCAAAACGGTTTTTCGTTTCCGCCTCATCCAGCGGCGTGCCATTTTTTACATACTGCTCATAATCCTTTTCGTAAATGCAGAAATAAATTTCACTTTTTAAGGATCCCAGGTACAATGTATTTCCCATGCTTGCCGCATCTTTTTCCCGATTCCTTATCAGTTCCCCGGACTGGTAATCCTTATAACTGTGAAAAATCGTGATGCATTCATCCCGACGGCATTTTACTATCAGCTCCGGTATATTTAAAATTCCGGCACGGTCGTTGATCGCAATATCGATCCGCTTAAATACCGCCCCCATTTCTCTTGCCGTCCGGAAGAAATCATACCAGGTACGTTTCTGCACCTTAAGAAACGCTTCGAACTGTCTGCACCCCTTGCCCTTTAGTTCAAGCAGGATCCCTTTTTCATGTTCCGGCGATACCATAACCGTGATATCACCGTAGATATATTGGCGTCCGTAACCGTAAAAGCTGTGCGCTTCCTCAATCATGTACTGCATCCGGATATTCATGGCATCTTCGATCACGCGTCTCTCATCCGTGGTTGCAAACCGGATCCGAACATAGTCAAATAAAATTTCCATTTCTTTATCCGGATTAAATATCTCAAGAACCATTTCCAAATGTTCTAACAGCTTTTTTGTTGCCCGTTTTTTTCCGGTCAACAATACACTGTAATAACTTCTATTGATTCCTGCCGTTTCTGCATATTCACTTTGCGATACGCCGTAGCTTTTCCGTCTTGTTTCCAGGTTCGTGATCCATTCCACCGGATCAAATGCAATGGAATCTTCATTTTCTTCTATGTACTCGTCTGCCATCTCTCCTGTTTCTCCGGCGTTCCATACGTCATCCGCTGTTCTAAAACAGTCCGCCGGATCTTCTGTCCGTGTTCCATAACCGCTTTCTTTTTCTTTCCGGTATTCCTGAAGCACGTTTTGCAGCTGGTCAGCCAGTTTGTCACTGACCGGCTTTTTCCCGTGCACCAGCATGTTATAATAGCCTCTTGAAAAACCAATGCGTTTTGCAAGTTCTACCTGGGATAATCCCAGTTCTTTGCGTTTTTTCTCAATCTCTTTTAACATCTCCCGGTTCTTTTCCACATCTGCCACCATCCCATTTTATTATTCAGTCCTGCAGTCTCCCAGGGATATCCTCATAGATCTGCATTTCATTACGTCTTGCCTGCATAAACTCAAGTACTGCACCACGGCTCTCCCTCCAGCCCGGCATCATGTACACCCCGGTGCAGATCGACAGCAGCGTCAATGATACTTTTATATATTCCTCCCACGTCGCATCTTCCGGCAGCATTGCATTGACTTTCGCCGGATTGATCACGGAATATCCATTTTCTGTTAATTCCTTTTCTGCTTTCTCAAAACGTTTCATATAATCCGATGTTCCGGTAATCGGTCCACTGATGTAAATATGTTCCGTCTGTTTTTTATTTTCTTTTTCTTCATTCCTCTCCGGCAGTTTCGCTGCCGTTTTCATACATTCGATCATACGCTTCTCCTTCCTGCTGTCTTTCTTCATAGATCCGCGACAGCTCTGTAAAAAAATCATATCCCGGATCTACATATGGAGCGTAAAACTCTGTTACAACACCGTTTCCGGTGTTCACATAGCCACGCCCGGCAATATCTTTTTCTTTGAATTGTTTGTCAATGCTGCCAAACATCATGGTGTAGCCACTTGCAGACATACTGCCCAGCGCAACACGGAAACCGAACTGATCGCAGACACCATCTCCGAGGTATTTTGCATCTGGTCGCTGACACGCAAGAATAATAAAATATCCTGCCTGTCTGCCTTTCATGATAATAATCCGGATCAGCTTCATGACCTCTTCCCACTCTTTTTTTGCAAGCGTATCCATAAAAGCCACATATTCATCAAAGATCAGAAAATGTGGCGTCAAACCGACTTTCGCATAATTCGCACCCATCCGGAAATCCGGATGTTCCTGCATTTCATCATAACGGGCTTCCATTCCCTCATAGAAAGTTTCAACGCATCTCATCATGTTCTCTGTATCGTAGTTCACATCCGGCATGATCCTGGATAAATAGGACAGGTCCGCTTTCTTCGGATCACAGATATGCAGCACTGCACCGGATTCTAATAACGCTTTTATCACAATCAGCAGAAAGATTGTCTTTCCGCTTCCTGTATCACCTGAAATCAACATGTGCGGCAATTTGTCATACTTCCATGAAATATGTTCTGTCTCTTATACACATC
>ERZ1026990.1051-NODE-1051-length-9268-cov-5.406491_pt1 | contig 9268 bp, 8 predicted proteins | sample MGYA00519557_ERZ1026990 | MGnify/ENA primary metagenome ERZ1026990 (study PRJEB26926, sample SAMN06164797) | human gut metagenome | biome: ENVO:00009003; feature: ENVO:2100002; material: ENVO:00002003 | host: Homo sapiens | place: USA | collected 2012 ... | reverse complement strand
AGATGTGTATAAGAGACAGATGTAGACGTGTGCCGGATTAAACTTCTTCACCAAGTTGTAGGCCGCTTTCATGGAACCGCCTGTGGCAAGCAGGTCGTCATGAATGAGGACCACGTCTTTTTCGTCAATGGCATCTTTATGTATTTCTATCGTATCCTTACCGTATTCTTTCATATAACTTTCCTGTAAGGTCTCGGCCGGAAGTTTTCCGGGTTTCCGGCACATAACGAAACCGGCGCCCAGTTTCACGGCAAGGGCAGCACCGAGGACGAAACCGCGCGACTCTATGCCGACCACCTTTGTGATGCCTTTGTCCTTATAGATTTCATACAATTCGTTTAGCATAATCTTCATGCACTTCGCGTTTTTGAAGAGGGTCGTTACGTCTTTGAACTGAACTCCGGGTATAGGGAAGTCCGGAATGTTTCGCAGATTCTTCAGTAATGTTGGATTGTTCATAACCAGTATTTTATCTGTTGGTAATTTAAGTTTTGTTTCACGTGAAACGTAGAGCTTCCGGCTACCGTCCCAGAAGCACGAGCAGCACGTTGATGTCGCTGGGAGAGACACCTGGGATGCGTCCGGCCTGTGCCAATGTTTCCGGGTTGATTTTCTCTAACTTCTGACGGGCTTCGGTCGACAGGGAGTTCATGTTTTTGTAATCGAAGCGGCCTTTTATCTTGATACTTTCCAAGCGCTGCATCTTGTCGGCGATGATTCTTTCGCGGGCAATATACCCGTGATACTTTATCAATACTTCGGCTGCTTCGATGATTTCATCCCGTCGGTCGGTCAATGTGTCGAGCAGAGCCTTTAATGGTGTGATATGTTCGGCAATGTTTTTTATCGTGATTTGCGGACGGTTGATTAATTCGAAAAGTTTGCATCCGTATTTGAGCGGTGTCGTGCCTAAAGCTTCCAATTCGGGATTGATCAGGGCTGGTTTCAACGAGAATTCTTTGCAGAAACTTACGATATGCTCGACAGCTTCCTTTTTGGAAAGCCAATGGTCATAGCGTTCGCGTGTAGCCAATCCTATTTGATAAGAACGTTCCGTGAGGCGTGCGTCTGCATCATCCTGACGAAGCAAGATACGATATTCTGCCCGCGACGTGAACATGCGATAAGGTTCGTCCACTCCTTTAGTGACTAAATCGTCGATGAGTACGCCGATATAGGATTCGTCGCGGTGCATGACGAACGGTTCGCCTCCGGAACATTTCAAGGCAGCATTGATTCCGGCTACGATGCCTTGTCCGCCTGCTTCTTCGTAACCTGTGGTTCCGTTGACTTGTCCGGCCATGAATAAGCCCGGCAATATTTTCGATTCCAACGTGTGATACAGTTGGGTGGGGTCGAAGTAATCGTATTCTATGGCATAGCCCGGCCGGTATATGGCCAGATCGCGGAAAGCCGGGATTTTTTTCAAGGCTTCGATTTGGATGTGGAGCGGCAGGCTCGATGAAAAGCCGTTTAAATAATATTCTTGCGTGCTTTCGCCCTCCGGCTCCAAGAAAAGCTGATGTTGGCCGCGTTCTGGAAAGGTGACCAGTTTGGTCTCGATGCTCGGGCAGTAGCGCGGCCCTATGCTTTGGATTTGTCCGTTGTAAAGGGGAGAATCCGGCAAACCGCTTTTCAATACTTCATGAACTTCCGGATTGGTAAAACAGGTCCAGCACGGAAGTTGTTTCAGTTGCCGGTCGCGCCCCATGAATGAGAATTTATGGTAGTCATGTTCTCCCTCCTGTATTTCCATTTCCTCGAAATGTACGCTTCTTCCGTCGATGCGTACCGGTGTCCCGGTTTTCATTCGTCCGTAGTTTATGCCGTGGCGGGCGATGGATTCGGTCAAATGATATGATGCCGGTTCGGCCACACGGCCTCCGGGCAACTGCGTGTGTCCGATGTGCATCAGGCCGTTCAGGAACGTGCCGGCCGTCAGGATGACGCAGCGTGCCCGGATCACCACGTCGAAATATGTCTTCACGCCAGCCACTTCTCCATGCTCTACGAGGAGTTCCTTCACTTGGTCTTGCCAGATATGCAAATTGGGTGTATTTTCCAGGATTTCCCGCCATGCCCAGATGAATTTTCCACGGTCGCACTGGGCGCGGGGGCTCCACATGGCCGGGCCTTTCGAACGGTTGAGCATACGGAATTGTATGGCGGTGCGGTCGGTCACGATACCCATGTAGCCGCCCAAAGCGTCTATTTCCCGGACGATTTGTCCTTTGGCAATGCCCCCCACGGCCGGATTGCAACTCATTTGTCCAATCTTGTTCATGTCCATGGTGACAAGGCAGGTTTGCGCTCCCATGTTGGCAGAGGCTGCTGCCGCTTCGCAGCCTGCATGGCCGCCGCCTATCACTATCACATCGTAGTCGAACTTCATTTTTAACTTGTTTTTACGGTTACAAAAGTAGTGATTTTTAGGAATATAATTCGGCTATTTCTTTGTGTTATTCAGGATTTAGAGTAATTTTGCAGAACCTTATCAGGAGGATGAAGATGTAGGAATTCCTTTATATTATTTATTAAATATTTTAAATTCAATCATTTATGTGGTTATGTGATTCATCTATTGGTAGGAAAGTGGTGATGTCGGTTACCGGTATCGCGCTTGTCCTGTTCTTGACGTTCCATGCGTCGATGAACGTTGTGGCTCTGTTCTCGGCAGAAGGCTATAACATGATTTGTGAATTTCTGGGTTCCAACTGGTATGCGGTAGCAGCAACTCTGGCATTGGCAGCTTTGGTGGTTATTCACATCATCTATGCTTTCTGGCTGACGATGCAAAACCGTAAGGCGCGCGGTAACAACCGTTACGACGTGACGAGTAAGCCTGACAAGGTGGAGTGGGCTTCACAGAACATGTTGGTGCTGGGCATCATCGTTGTATTGGGCATGGTTCTGCACCTGTACAATTTCTGGTATAACATGATGTTTGCCGAGTTGATGGGCGATCCCTACATGGGCGGCCTGCACGCAACGGATGGTTACGGTTATATCGTAGCTACGTTCAGCAATCCGGTTTATACCGTATTGTACATCATCTGGCTGGCTGCCCTGTGGTTCCATTTGACGCACGGCTTCTGGAGTGCCATCCAGACACTGGGTTGGAACGGTAAGGTGTGGTTCGACCGTTGGAAGTGCATCGGCAACATCTACACCACTATCGTCATCCTGATGTTCTTGGTAGTGGCATTGTATTTCTCTTTCTGCGGCGGTTGCAGCGGAAGCGTGTGCTACTAATATTAATTAATGAATCATTAAATTGAAACGAACTATGACAAAGATAATCGATTCCAAGATTCCGGAAGGACCGGTAGCTGAGAAATGGACCAATTATAAGGCACATCAGAAATTGGTGAATCCGGCCAACAAGCGCCGTTTGGACATCATCGTGGTCGGTACCGGTCTGGCCGGTGCCTCTGCCGCAGCTTCTCTCGGCGAGATGGGATTCAAAGTATTTAATTTCTGTATTCAGGATTCTCCGCGCCGCGCACACTCCATCGCTGCACAAGGAGGTATCAATGCAGCCAAGAATTACCAGAACGACGGTGACTCCGTTTACCGTTTGTTCTACGATACGGTGAAGGGCGGCGACTATCGTGCCCGTGAAGCCAATGTGTATCGCTTGGCCGAGGTTTCCAACAACATCATCGACCAGTGTGTGGCACAAGGTGTTCCCTTTGCCCGCGAATACGGAGGCATGTTGGCCAACCGTTCGTTCGGTGGCGCACAGGTATCCCGTACGTTCTACGCCAAAGGACAGACCGGACAGCAGTTGTTGCTCGGTGCTTATTCGGCTTTGAGCTGTCAGGTGAATGCCGGTACGGTGAAATTGTTTACTCGTTACGAAATGATGGATTTGGTGATGGTAGACGGTCGTGCACGTGGTATTATCGCCCGCAACTTGGTGACCGGTAAATTGGAGCGTTTTGCCGCCCATGCCGTAGTTATCGCTACCGGAGGTTATGGTAATACGTATTTCCTTTCTACCAATGCCATGGGCTGTAACTGTTCGGCAGCCATGCAGTGTTATCGCAAGGGAGCTTATTTCGCTAATCCCGCTTACGTACAAATCCACCCGACTTGTATCCCCGTCCACGGCGACAAGCAGTCGAAGTTGACTTTGATGTCAGAGTCTCTGCGTAACGACGGCCGTATCTGGGTGCCCAAGAAGATTGAAGATGCCAAGGCATTGCAGGCTGGAACGAAGAAGGGTAGCGATATTCCTGAAGAAGACCGTGACTATTATCTGGAACGCCGTTATCCGGCATTCGGTAATCTCGTTCCGCGCGATGTGGCTTCACGTGCAGCCAAGGAGCGTTGTGACAAGGGCTTTGGTGTGAACAATACCGGTTTGGCCGTATTCCTCGACTTCTCTGAAAGTATCGAGCGTCTGGGCATCGACGTAGTGCTCCAACGTTACGGCAATCTTTTCGACATGTACGAAGAAATCACCGACGTGAACCCCGGTAAGCTGGCCAACGAAATCAACGGCGTGAAATACTATAATCCGATGATGATTTATCCGGCTATCCACTACACGATGGGCGGTATCTGGGTAGACTACGAGCTTCAGACTTCCATCAAGGGCTTGTTTGCCATCGGTGAATGTAACTTCTCAGACCACGGTGCCAACCGTTTGGGTGCTTCCGCCTTGATGCAGGGTTTGGCCGACGGCTACTTCGTCCTGCCTTACACCATCCAGAACTATCTGGCCGACCAGATTACCGTTCCCCGTTTCTCTACCGAATTGCCTGAATTCGCAGAGGCAGAGAAGGCCGTGCAGGCGCGCATCGACCATTTGATGGGCATCAAGGGAAAGAAATCCGTGGATTCCATCCACAAGGAACTCGGCCACATCATGTGGGAATATGTCGGCATGGGCCGTACGGAAGAAGGTCTGAAGACGGCGTTGAAGCTCTTGAAAGACATCCGCAAGGAGTTCGAGACCAACTTGTTCATCCCGGGTTCTACGGAAGGCGTGAACATCGAACTGGAGAAGGCATTGCGCCTGAACGATTTCATCACGATGGGCGAACTCATCGCTTATGATGCCTTGAACCGTAACGAGTCTTGCGGCGGTCATTTCCGCGAAGAATACCAGACGGAAGAAGGTGAAGCCAAGCGTGATGACGAGAATTACTTCTACGTATCTTGCTGGGAGTACCAAGGCTCTGACGACGTGGCTCCCGTATTGTACAAGGAACCTCTCGTTTACGAAGCCATCAAGGTTCAGACACGTAACTACAAGAGCTAATAAACGGTTTGTTCAACGATTATAAAGAAAAACAACAATGGAGAAAAATATATCATTTAAGCTTAGATATTGGCGCCAGAACGGACCGAAAGACAAGGGCCATTTTGACGAGCGTGAGATGAAAGACATTCCGGGCGATACCTCATTCCTGGAGATGCTGGACATTTTGAATGAACAACTGGTAGAGGAGGGCAAGGAACCGTTCGTATTCGACCACGATTGCCGCGAAGGCATCTGCGGTATGTGTTCTTTGTACATCAACGGTACGCCCCACGGCAAGACCGAACGCGGTGCCACCACCTGCCAGCTCTATATGCGTAAGTTCAAGGACGGCGATACGATTACCGTGGAGCCGTGGCGTTCCGCCGGTTTCCCCGTCATCAAAGACTGCATGGTAGACCGTACGGCTTTCGATAAAATCATGCAAGCCGGCGGTTATGTGACCGTGCGTACGGGACAGCCTCAGGATGCCAATGCCATTTTGATTCCGAAGCAGAATGCCGATGAAGCCATGGATTGCGCCAGTTGTATCGGTTGCGGTGCCTGTGTGGCAGCCTGCAAGAACGGTTCTGCCATGTTGTTCGTCTCTTCCAAGGTGAGCCAGTTGGCTTTGCTGCCGCAGGGTCGTCCCGAGGCTGCACGCCGTGCCAAGGCCATGATTGCCAAGATGGACGAACTCGGCTTCGGTAACTGTACGAACACCCGCGCTTGTGAGGCCGTGTGTCCGAAGTGCGAAAGTATCGCCAATATCGCCCGTCTGAACCGTGAGTTCATCAAGGCGAAGTTGAACGACTAAAAGGCGAACGCTTAGGCTTTTCCTAAGCACGTTTGCATGGAAAATAAAGCGCGTCCCCGGTCAGGGTGGACGCGCTTTATTTTGGTCTATGCTCAGCCCGATGCGCGTTTTCCTCCCAAGGGATTTCCCAAAAACATCCTTCATCTTTCAGGTTTCAATGTAATGCTCTTGTATCGAGTGAGTTATGAACTGAAAGATGTTTCAGTTGTCTTTCAGTCCTCCTTCATCCCGGAGGGTGGGAATCAATCTCAGCCGAATGAGAAATCGTTCGGCTGAGATTGATTTTTCATTCGACTGAGAAAAAAAGTGTTTCGTGCGCCAAACGATTTTCGCTTCCCTACAAGGTAAGGATGAAGCATGGACTGAAGGATGTCCGGATGAAAGTTCAGTGGGTAAATGGTTGTTTATAAGTTTGTTATGGCAGAACCTGAAGGATGAAGGATGTTTTTGGGAAATCCCTTGGATGGGGGCGTTTTCGGGGCGGATGCCGAAGAAACAAGGGTGGTTTTCTTTTTCATTTTCGGGTTAAATGCGGTACGGCTTTTGGCGGAATACAGTAAAGCCTGAAAGAAAAATATTCCTAATCCTTGCGCTTTACGGGAAATAGGCGTATATTTACAACAAAGTAGGCTTTCTGGTCTGCCATTTTTGTGAATAGTCCATTAAAAAGGATGCAGTTTCTCAAATTATAGCGACCTTTGTGATAGAAACTCAATGTATCATTATAATGGCAAAAATTACTGTTCAAAATACAGATATTAGCGTTGTCAAGTACAATGAAGAAGACTATATCAGCCTTACAGACATGGCAAGAAGCCAACTGCAAGAGCATATTATCTTCCGTTGGCTTAGTCTTAAAAGCACTATCGAGTATCTTGGCGAATGGGAAATGTTGTATAATTCCGATTTTAATTGTACCGAATTCGGTACAATTAAAAATGCGGCAGGAAGTAACAATTTTGTGCTTTCGGTGAAAACGTGGATAGAACGTACCGGTGCCATCGGTATTCGTTCTAAGGCAGGTCGTTATGGTGGCACATACGCACATCGGGATATAGCATATCATTTTGGCATGTGGATTTCTCCTAAATTCCAATTACTTCTTGTTAAGGAGTATCAGCGGCTAAAGACAGAAGAACAAAGGCTGCTCGGTTGGTCAGCGAAACGTGAATTGTCGAAAATCAACTACCGCATACATACTGATGCCATAAAGCAAAACCTTATTCCGATGGAAGTCACACCAATGCAAGCAAGCATTATTTATGCCAATGAGGCCGACGTGCTGAACGTGGCGATGTTCGGTATGACAGCAAAACAATGGAGAGAAGCGAATCCCGAACAGAAAGGAAACATCCGTGATTATGCTACTATCAATGAACTTATCTGTTTGTCGAATATGGAGAATCTAAATGCCGTGTTTATCGAACAGAATATGACACAACGTGAACGTCTTGTTAAGTTAAACCAAATAGCTATCCATCAAATGAGCATATTGGAAAGTGGTGATAATCAAAATCGTGAGCTGTTAAAATGAAGAATATGAATACAGATTATAAAGTCGGTGATTTTATTTATAATGCAGATATTTATGATGGGTTGAATAAATCTCTGTCCGATTTGGAGTTTTACAAAAAATGGCTGCCTCAAAATAAAGATGCCAAAATACTTGAACTCTGCTGTGGAACGGGTAGGCTTACGATTCCAATAGCAAAGGATGGTTATAATATTAAGGGAGTTGATTATACTTTATCCATGCTTGAACGGGCAAAGGAGAAAGCATTTCAAGTCGGATTAAAAATAGATTTCATTGAAGCGGATATTAGAGGATTAGACCTAGGAGAAAAATTCGATTTTATTTTTATTCCGTTTAATTCAATCCATCATTTGTATAAAAATGAGGATTTATTTGATGCGTTGAAAGTCGTAAGAAATCATTTGAAAGAAAAAGGTTTGTTTTTATTGGACTGCTTCAATCCTAATATCCAATATATTGTTGAAAACGAGAGGAAGCAACAAGTTATTACCGAATATACAACCAATGATGGAAGAAGAGTGTTGATAAAACAAAGCATGCACTATGAAAGCGCATCTCAAATTAATCGTATAAAGTGGCAATATTTTATTGACGATAAATTTCATTCAGTCCAGAATATGGACATGAGATTGTTTTTTCCCCAAGAGTTAAATTCATATCTCAAACAAATTGGATTTAATATTATCCATAAATTCGGGGATTTTACGGGAGGAGATTTTGATGACAGTTCAGAGAAACAAATATATATTTTGGAACTTAAAGAGTAAGGGCAAAATGATAAAATCATAGACGAAAAAGCTGCTCCTGATATGTTTTAGAATAGAAAGCCAAAACCTTTCTTCTGTGAAGCATTGAACTTCTCAATCTCCAAAGAAAGCGATTTTTTTAATTGGGATGTCATGAAATCCAAGAACGGTTGGTTGGTTTCTTCTTCTTGTGAGTGACGTAAGGAAAGAATATATTCTTCTCCGTCTTCCCTGAATATCTTGGTCGGGAAAAGATTACAGCAGAATTGGATATAATTCATCAGCAAACGCGCTGTCCTGCCGTTGCCATCCACCCAAGGGTGAATCGTGGTAGTACTTCTCATAGTTTACCGCTTCCCTGATGCCCAGTTCTTGAAACTTTTGGTATAGCTGTCCTATCTCTTGCCAGATACTTTGTTCCATCGCCTTTTTATATTTCTTTCCAAAGGTACGGTATTTGCTTTGTTCGTCCAAAAAAAACGGCTTAATACTACCTTGGGATATGTATTGCGGAACGGCTTCTGTTTTTAACATACTTTCATTCTGACAGCTTTGCGGAACCCGGACGGAACCTTGAAATCCTTGCGGAATTTGCGGGCGGAAGTACGTCTGTTTGCAAATATCGCAGTATTGGCCTGTTGCTGATTTGCCGTTTTGTAGCCTTATTTTATGTTTTTATAGCGAAATGTTCGTATATTTATCATTCTGGTTTTGTGATATTGTCTTTTTGAAAGTAAATATATGACTTTTTGTGGTTGTAAGTCCGACACCCATCGAAGGTGAAATAGAAAAAAGTGGAAGGTTCGTTTGGGAAGTAGCTGGATAGAGTCATTTTTCACCATTTTATTCGTATCTTTATGCCCATGGTTGCATATTCCGGAGCATACCCGTTCACTTTCCGGCAGCTTATTAAGGCATAAAAC
>ERZ1026990.1024-NODE-1024-length-9497-cov-5.394408_pt1 | contig 9497 bp, 6 predicted proteins | sample MGYA00519557_ERZ1026990 | MGnify/ENA primary metagenome ERZ1026990 (study PRJEB26926, sample SAMN06164797) | human gut metagenome | biome: ENVO:00009003; feature: ENVO:2100002; material: ENVO:00002003 | host: Homo sapiens | place: USA | collected 2012 ... | reverse complement strand
TCGTCGGCAGCGTCAGATGTGTATAAGAGACAGCTTTTTGGCTGCCTTCAGTTCCTTGCGCTGAGCCTTGGTCAGGCCGTCATCTTCCTTGGTCAGCGAGAAGTACACGACGACGCACAGCACTGCACACACAAGGAACAGCACCACAGATACTGCACCGGCCATGCCGTAGTTCTTGCTGAACAGGTGGTTGTTCAGGTACATGATCATGGTGGTGGAGGTGCGGTCGGGGCCGCCCTTGCCGTTGGTCAGGATCTGCGGCACATCGAACATCTGCAGGCCGCCGATCATCGAAGTGATCATCACATAGACCAGGATCGGCCGAATGAGCGGGATGGTGATCTTCCAGAACATCTGGTTCGGGGTGCAGCCGTCCAACTCCGCTGCCTCATACAGGGTGGGGTCCACACCCATGATGGCGGCCATCAGCATGATGGTGGTGTTGCCGAACCACATCAGGAAGTTCATCAGCCCGATCAGGGCGCGGGTGCCGAAGGTTGTCCCCATGAAGTCAATGGGCGCATCGGTGATCCCCAGGCTCATCAGGATGGAGTTGATGGGGCCGCTGTTGGAGAACAGGGCGAAGAACAGCATGGCAAAGGCCGAAGCCATAATCAGGTTGGGCAGATAGATGACCACCTTGAAGAACTGTTTGCCCCGGATTTTCAGCCGCATATCGGTGAACCAGTTGGCCAGCAGCAGGGCGATGACGATCTGGGGCACAAAGCCGATCAGCCAGAGGATCAGGGTATTTCCTGCATATTTGAGCAGATCCGACTCCAGCAGACTCCTGTAGTTTTCCAGGCCCACAAAGTTGGGGCCGATCTCTTTGATGCCGGAGCGGTAGTACTCATAGAAGCTGTAGCGGATGGTATCCACCAGCGGGATCAGGGAAAAGATGAAAAAGCTCAGGAAGAACGGGATGATAAAGATATATCCCCATTTTGCATAGCTCGGGTATTTGCGTTTTGGTTGTTTCATAGGTCACCGTTCCTTTCTCGTAAAAGACCGCCGCCGCAAAAGTGCGCGGCGGCCGGCCTTCCAAAAGAGAGGCAGCTTACTCTGCCCACTCGACTGCGGTGATATCAGGATAGCGCTCCATGATGGCAGTCTCGAAGTTTTCCTTGGCCCGGTCGAAATCCACGTTGCCCTGGAAGTAATCGCTGAATGCGTTCTGAATCAGCTCGACGCAGCCCTGGTCGTAGGAAGACAGGGGGGCAATCTTGATGTTCTCAGCCACCGGTGCAAAGTACTCATAGGCATTCTGGCCGCCCAGGAAGCTGGAAGCAAAGCTGTCGTCGGTGGCAGCGTCCCGCATCCCGCTCATGGTATTGGTGAAGTCCAGATAGTCCTTGGAGATCTTCAGCAGGTTGTCTTTGTTGGAGGTCAAAGCCAGGATGATATCGCGGACATGCTCCAGGTTGTCGGTGCCGGTGCAGGCGTGGATGTAAGAGCCGCCCCAGTTGTATTCCTGGGGAGGATTGGTGACAGCCCAGGCTCCTTCGGGGCCGTCCCAGTTGGGGGCCAGGGTGAAGTCGATGCCCCAGGCCGGCAGCAGGAAGGCAAACACCTTGGAAGCAGAACCCATGGCCTTGTTCCAGTCGTCGTTGAACTGGCCCTTGACCGTCTTGTCCAGGTAGCCGGCGTCCAGCCATTCCTTGGAATCGCTGATCCAGTTCATGATCTGCTGGTCCACTTTGCAGACCGTCTCGCCGGGGGCCACCCAGGACTGGCTGATGCTGTTGCCGTACAGACGGAAGGTGTCGGCGTAGGAAGAGAAGGTGAAGTAGCCCTTGGCCTTCAGCTCTTCCGCGGTGGCTTTGAGGGTGTCCCAGTCTTTGACTTTTTCGCCCACCGTGGCCGGATCATCGGTACCAAAGACGTCCTTCGCAATATCCCGCCGGTAGACCAGAAGGCCCGGGCAGCACTGCCAGGTGGAGCCGCGCTGGACCCCGTTCTGGTCCGAAGCGGTGGTCTTGGTGAAGGGGTACTGGTCGGCCAGGTCGGTGTCGGGGTCGATGCCCAGGTCGGTCAGGGGCATGGCCACGTCGGCCTCGGCGTCGGTGTATTTGTAGACGTAGTCGGTCTCGGACAGGAAGATGTCCACCTTGTCGTCGGTGGAGCCGGATGCCTGGTTCAGCAAAGCTTCATCCAGCTTCTGCTGGTAGACGCCGTCCTGGTTGGGGTTGATGATCCAGTGGATCTCGGTGCCGTCTTTCAGGGTGGTGACGGTGCCGTCGGACGAAGTGCTGGCCACTTCCGAATAAACGGCTTCCAGACGGGTGCGGAACTCGTCGTTCCAGCTGTAGATATTGATCACTTTGCCTTCCGCCGCAGCCTCTGCGCCGCTGCCCGATGCAGCAGTGGAATTCCCGCCGCAAGCGGCCAAAACGCTGGCAGCGCCCACGGCGCCGGCGCCCTTCAGGAACGAGCGGCGGCTGATGGCGCAGGATTTCTTCTCATTCATAGTACGAACCTCCTCTGTAATCTCATGGCCCGGGCCTCGGTGCCCGGCGTCTTTTGTGCCCCTATTATAGCGAAAGAAATCCCGCCGGATATATAATTATTCCATAAAAAATATCAAATTCTTGACAACGTTTTGTGCTGATAGATAAATAGGGTCATGATTCTGACACTTTGATGCATGGTTTTGATTTTTGCCGCAGACGCCTTTCTATATAATAAAAACCGACATCCTACCATAGAAAGGAGAAGTATCATGAACCATCTGCATTTCGTGGACAAGTACGGCAGCTTCACCATGGACAAGCCGGAAAATGTCAGTTATCTGTACTTTCCGCTGGCCTCCGAGACAGGGCTGAAAAGCTCCCTCACCCCCAATCTGGGAGGGGACGCCAAAATTGACCAGGAGACCTTTTTGCTGGAACCGGTCAGCGCCGAAAACCTCCACAGCAACCGCGGTGTGCGGAACTTCTGGCTGGTGGATGAGGACGGGCAGGCTTTTTCGGTGTCCGGCGCTTCGGCCCGGCAGGAGGCCGACCGCTTCACCCCGGCCCAGGATGACAGCCGGCTCACCGCCGGCCTGATGTGGCAGACGGTGGAGCGCACCGCCCAGGACCTGGGCCTCGATACCGAAGTGACCGCCTTTTGTCCCCGGCAGGACAATGTGGAAATCCTCTGCATCACGGTGCGCAACCAGCAGGAACAGCCCCGCTGGCTCACCCCCATCGCAGCCGTTCCCCTCTACGGCCGCAGCGCAGACAACATCCGGGACCACCGGAATGTGACTTCGATGCTCCACCGGATCTGGACCACCGAAAACGGCGTCATGGTCCGGCCCACCATGTCCTTTGACGAGCGGGGCCACCGGCCCAACCACAAGGTATATTATGTAGAAGGCTTTGGGCCGGAGGGCCAGAAGCCGGAGGCTTTCTACCCCACCGTGGAGTCCTTCCTGGGCGAGGGCGGGACTTATCTCCATCCCCGGGCTGTTTATGAGCAGTATCCCGGGGTCAAAGCGGGCAGCCGGGCGGAAGGCCGGGAGGCCATGGGAGCATTCCGGTTCCCGGCCATCACCCTGGCCCCCGGACAGGAAGCCCATTATGTCCTGCTGCTGGGGGTGGAGGACAGCGAAGAGGCCGTCAACGCCATTTGGGACAAGTACCACAGCTGGGAACAGGTGCAGGCCGTGCTGGATGAGACCCGCAGCTACTGGAAAGAGAAGGTCAATGTCTCTTTCCGCACCGGAGACCCGGACTTTGACAACCTGATGAAATGGGTTTGTTTCCAGCCCTTCCTGCGGCGGCTCTTCGGCTGCTCCTTCCTCCCCCACCATGACTACGGCCGGGGCGGCCGGGGCTGGCGGGATCTGTGGCAGGACTGCCTGTCCCTGCTGCTGATGGAACCCGGGGACGTGGGCCGGATGATCGAGAAGAATTTCGGCGGCGTCCGGATTGACGGCACCAACGCCACCATCATTGGGGCCGGCGACGGCAATTTCATCGCCGACCGCAACGGCATCGCCCGGGTCTGGATGGACCACGCTCTCTGGCCCCAGATGACTACCAAGCTCTACATCGACCAGACCGGCGACGTGGAAATCCTCAACCGGCAGGCACCTTATTTTAAGGACGCTCAGGCTGTGCGCGGCACCCAAATCGACGCCGAATACCAGCCGGAGCAGGGCGGCTGGCAGCGGACCAGCCAGGGCGAAGTCTACACCGGCACCATCCTGGAGCATCTGCTGATCGAGCAGCTGGCCGCTTTCTATGAAGTCGGCGAACACAACATCTGCCGTCTTCGGGGCGCCGACTGGAACGACGCGCTGGACATGGCGGCTGAGCGGGGCGAAAGCGTCGCCTTCACCTGCGCCTATGCCGGCAACCTGCGGGAGCTGGCCGGGATGATTCGGCTTCTGGAAAAGACCACCGGGTCCAAAACCACCCAGGTGCTGGAAGAGCTGCTGGTTTTGTGCGGCGACCAGACCGAAACCTTTGACGACGCCCGGGCCAAGCAAACCATCCTGACCCAATACGCAGCCCGCTGCGCCCATCAGATCAGCGGCAAGCGGGTGGAAGTGTGCCTGTCGGATCTGGCCGACAGCCTGGAGCAAAAGGCAGACTGGCTCACCGGCTGGCTCCGGAAACACGAGTGGATTTGCGCCGGCACGGCGGAGGGCTGGTACAACAGCTACTATGACAATCACGGCCGTGCGGTGGAAGGCATCTTCCCCGAGGGCGTGCGGATGATGCTGACCGGCCAGGTCTTCGCCATCATGGGCGGCGTGGCCACCGACCAGCAGATCCGGCGGATCACAGCCAGCGCTGACCACTATCTCTACCGGAGGGAAATCGGCGGCTACCGGCTGAACACCGATTTTCATGAGCAGAAATTCGACCTAGGCCGGATGTTCGGCTTTGCCTACGGTGAAAAAGAAAACGGGGCGGTCTTCTCCCATATGGCGGTGATGTATGCCAACGCCCTGTACCGCCGGGGTTTTGTGCAGGAGGGCTGGAAGGCTCTCAAGACCCTGGCAGACACCGCTCTGGACTTCGACACCAGCCGCATCTATCCCGGCATCCCGGAATATTTCCGGGCCGACGGCCGGGGGATGTATCACTATTTGACCGGCGCCGCCAGCTGGTACATGATGACCATGATCACCCAGGTTTTCGGCGTCCGGGGCGAAGCAGGCGATCTCCTGCTCCAGCCCAAACTCACCGCGGCCCAGTTTGACGCCGAGGGCAGTGCCTCGGTCCATGTGACCTTTGCAGGGCGGCGGCTGGAAATCCGCTGTCAGAATCCCGGGCGGCTGGAATACGGGCAGTACCGGGTTCAGAAAGTCCTCTGCGGCGACGCCGAGCTGTGTGCAGGCAGCTGTGACAGCGTCATCATCCCCCGCCGGGTGATCGAGGCTCTGCCCGCCGAGCAGAAACAGGTTTTCACTGTATATCTGGGATAAAACAGGCAGGAATGATTTTTTGATAACGCCCAAAAGGCAGAAAGCAACGAGTATGAGATACGGATATTTTGATGACAAAGCCCGCGAATATGTGATCGACCGCCCCGACACCCCCGCCCCCTGGGTCAACTATCTGGGGTCGCCGGCCTACGGCGCCATCATCTCCAACAACGCCGGCGGCTACAGCTTCGAGCGGTCGGGTGCCAACGGCCGGATTCTCCGGTATGTGTTCAACCAGTTTGACCAGCCGGGCCGGTATATCTATCTGCGGGATGATGAGAGCGGAGATTTCTGGTCCGCTTCCTGGCAGCCGGTGGCTAAAGACCTGAACGACTACCAGGTCAAGTGCTGCCACGGCATGGGCTACACCCGGATGGAAGCCAGCTATGCAGGCATCTCCTCCAAGGCCGTCTACTATGTGCCCCAGGGCAAAGCTTATGAAGTCTGGGCCCTCACCGTCACCAATGACTCGGACCGGGACCGCAGCCTGACCCTGACAGGCTATGCTGAGTTCACCAACCACAGCAACTACGAGCAGGATCAGGTCAACCTCCAGTATTCCCTCTTCATCGGCCGGACTGTGTTTGAAGGCAACCGGATCACCCAGCAGATCCACGGCAACCTGGACGCCCTGGCCCAGGGAGAAGATGTGGATGACAAGACGGTAACCGAGCGGTTTTTCGGCCTGGCCGGTGCGCCGGTCTCCTCTTACTGCGGGGACAAGACGGCCTTTCTGGGGGCGTATCACGGCTATGGCAACCCCCAGGGGGTGGCAGCCGGGGATCTGGGCAATCTGGAAAGCTACAACGAGAACAGCTGCGGCGCCCTCTCCTGCAAGGTGAAGCTGGCTCCCGGCGAGAGCAAAACCATCCTGTTTGCAACCGGCATGAAACCCTCGGCCCAGGCTGCTGCCATCCTGGCGGGCTATACCGACCCCGCCGCTCAGGTGCAGCAGGAAGTGGACGCCCTCAAGGCGGAATGGTACAGCCGGTTCAGCCACCTGCAGGTGGAGACCCCTGACCCCGCCTTCAACACCATGCTGAACACCTGGAACGCCTATAACTGCTTCATCACCTTTATCTGGTCCCGGGCTGCCTCCCTGATTTACTGCGGCCTGCGGAACGGCTACGGCTACCGCGACACGGTGCAGGACATTCAGGGCATCATCCATCTGGAGCCGGAAATGGCCTGTGAGAAGATTCGCTTCATGCTGTCGGCCCAGGTGGACAATGGCGGCGGCCTGCCCCTGGTCAAGTTCACCCACAACCCCGGCCATGAGGACACCCCCGACGATCCCTCCTATGTGAAGGAAACCGGTCATCCTGCCTACCGGGCCGATGATGCTCTGTGGCTCTTCCCCACCGTCTACAAATATGTGGCTGAGAGCGGCAATCTCGCCTTCCTGGACGAGGTGATCCCCTTTGCCAACAAGGATCAAGGGACTGTCTACGAGCACCTCAAGCGGGCGGTGGAGTTTTCTCTGAACCATCTGGGCCCCCACGGCCTGCCCGCCGGCCTGTATGCCGACTGGAACGACTGTCTGCGGCTGGGCGCCAACGGCGAGTCGGCCTTTGTGGCCTTCCAGTTCTATTACGCCATGCGGATTCTGCGGCAGTTTGCCGCCCACCGCGGCGCCGACCAGGATGTCCGCTGGCTGGATGAAAAGCTGACCGAGTATCAGAGCCGCATCCAGGAGCTGTGCTGGGACGGCGACCGGTTCATCCGGGGCTTCACCGAGGCCGGCGAGCGGATCGGCGAAGCTGCCGCACCCGAGGCCAACTTCTGGCTGAACCCCCAGAGCTGGGCCGTCATCAGCGGTCTGGCGGATTCCCACCAGGCCGACACCATCATGGAAGGAGTCAGCCAGCGGCTGAACACTGCATACGGCGCCGTCCTGATGGACCCGCCCTACCATGCCCACGCTTTTGACGGCGCACTGGCCGTGATTTACAACCCCGGCACCAAGGAAAATGCCGGCATCTTCTCCCAGTCCCAGGGCTGGCTGATCCTGGCAGAGGCCCTGTGCGGTCACGGAGAGCGGGCTTTCGGCTACTTCACCGAGAACGCCCCTGCCGCCCAGAATGACCGGGCCGAAATCCGCCATCTGGAACCTTACTGCTACGGGCAGTTCACCGAAGGGCCGGCCAGCAAACACTTCGGCCGTTCTCAGGTCCACTGGCTCACCGGCACAGCCTCCACCGTGATGGTGGGCTGCGTGGAAGGCATTTTGGGCCTGCGGCCGGATCTGGACGGCCTGCGCCTGGCCCCCGCCATTCCCAAAGAGTGGGACAGCTTCACCATGGAAAAAGACTTCCGGGGCCATCGGCTTCACATCTGTGTGGAGAACCCCGGCCATCATGAATCCGGCTGCCGCAGCCTGACCCTCAATGGCCAGGCCATGCCGGACAACTACATTCCCGCCTCCGCCCTTCGGGACGAAAACGACATTATCCTCACCATGTGATCCACAAAAAAGACCGCCGGGTGCTGCCTCTGGGGAGAAGGCAGCACCCGGCGGTGCTTTTGTTTCCGGATTATCTAGACAGGCCGACGCCGTTCCCGGCGAGATCCGGGCGGGGAGACTCTGCCCCCCATTCCACCATATAGTAGGTGTCACGGTATTTCTTGGGGGTCATCCCCACCACCTCCCGGAATTGCTGGATAAAATGGCTCTGGGAGGAAAAAGAAAACCGGTTGGCAATGTCAATCATGGAGTCGTTGCTGAACCGCAGCAGGTTTTTGGCCATATCAATTTTGCGGTTGCGGATGTAGGCGCTGACCGAAACCCCGGTCTCTTTTTTGAACAGCCGGGACAGATAGCTGGAAGACACCCCCAGCGCGTCCGCCAGATCCTCAATGGTGATCCGCTCCTTGATATGGGCGTAGATGTATTCCTTGCAGGCATTGATGTGCTTGGAGTTGGTGTTGCTGTGGTGGTAACGGCGCATCTTCTCGGTGTAGTCCATCACCATCTCGTCGTGCAGGTGCTTGATCTCGTCGGCGGTATGGATATCGTCCAGCTTCTGGATATAAAAATCGCTCAGCCGGAATGCCTGTTCCAGCTCCATGCCGTGCTGGCGGCACATCCGGGTCACCATGGCCGTGGTGACCACGAAATGATATTTCAGGTTGGTGATGGGGTCCCTGGACAAAACGCCAACCCCTTCTGTATCCATAAAACGGCCCTGCTCGCAATTTTTGCGGACAGCATCCACATCGCCGTTGGCCACGGCACGGTAGAACAAAAACTCCTCGCTGGGTTCACAGTGCTCCATCTCATCGATGTCATCGTTGGCCTCGATTACAAGCCATTCATCTTTGTAGCTCATTGCCGCATCTCCTTGAACCGCTTCTTGCTGTTCTGCTTAAAATCCCGCGTTCATGGAATCTTATTATGGTCAAATATACTATAACACAGCAGAGAAAACTTCTCAAGTTCTTAAAGATAGATCTTATCGCCGAATCTTGATTCGGTAAATACCTGAAAGCTGTTATGCGTTCACCAATGGAAGCCCAAAGTTTCTATTCTGTCCAACGGATTAAATCTATTCTTGTAGGATTTTCCAAATCGTTCGACAAATCGTTGACATTTGCGTTTTTCAGTGATACCCTGTTCCACAACAAAGCCGCTTTACTCAATGAAAGCTACTACATAACTTTGTTTGTCCGCTCCGCAGCTTCACCAAACTGTTTTGCCGCCATCCACCCACGACAAAATCTTTTGGTGCTGTGGAGCCTTTTTCTTTTCGAGAGACTTGCAGCCGGGCAACCGGTTTGCAATTCTTCATACACACATTGACAACTTCATCAGCCGTCCGGACTGGATACAGCGCCATGACTCCGCAGAAATGCGGACGAGCCTGACAACGCCGCTGCAAAACAGGGGCAGGAACTCGATCCGGGGTGAACGGCGAACAACCACCGACACTTCCATCCACATTCACACTCCCATGCCTGGTTTTGAAAACCTGTATCCACTTTTGAATCTGAATTTTCAAAACTTACGGAAAAAGCAGAAAGCAAGAACCGTCCCGTGGCCACAAATTTTCAATTCTTGAAAATGTTGCTGTCTCTT
>ERZ1026990.1006-NODE-1006-length-9632-cov-26.252062_pt1 | contig 9632 bp, 8 predicted proteins | sample MGYA00519557_ERZ1026990 | MGnify/ENA primary metagenome ERZ1026990 (study PRJEB26926, sample SAMN06164797) | human gut metagenome | biome: ENVO:00009003; feature: ENVO:2100002; material: ENVO:00002003 | host: Homo sapiens | place: USA | collected 2012 ... | reverse complement strand
TCTTCGTGGCAAGGATGATGTCAAGGTAACTCACCTTGTCCTTCATCTCCGTCACCTCCTGTTGCAGGTCATCCACCTTGGATCCCAACTCAACGATGCGTGTCCTTTGGTGTTCACACTCCTGTTCGACAAGCAGACGCTTTTGTCGTTCTTCCTTCAGATTGACTGCTAACCGTATCAGGAAGTCTGGCTCTGCCAATGCCTTCTCGATGGTCTGCTGTGTCATATAGGCACCATGCTTGCGGATAGAGGGGAGCACCTCCGATGTCACCCACTTGCGGAAACGTTTGGCTTCGGGTTTGCGACTGTCAAGGATGACATCATACAGTCCGTCTTCATTGATAAAGTTTGTAACCTGTTCTCTTCCAAGACTATCCGAGATGGGGTACTTTGAAAGTACATCATCCGAAAGTCGTTGTACCAACTTGCTGGTTTTTAGTCCAAGAACTCTTGCCACATCAGCCAAACAGAACAAGGGTTGCTCTGGTGTTCCTGTGGTTCGGACTGCTCCAAATTCCTCGTTGTTGAAAATCTGAATATCGTTCATATCTCTATGCTGTTTTGTGATTATTTCTTCTCTTCCCTTATTTCTATCTGTTCACACTTTCTTCACCCTCACCGCTGTTGGCATCATCGCCGTCAGTGCCTGTCGAGCTCCTCACGCCCTTCATGTTTTCCTGCCAACGGCTCTTGGCATCGCTGATGATGCTGCCTTTATGTACTACACGGTCGTTGGTGGCTGCCAAGAGGGCGGTAGTCTGGCTTTGGGTGTTGAGCTGCACAAGGTATTTCAGTAGTGTCTCGTTCTGTGTCGTCAGGTCGGCATAGATGCTAAGATACTGCCGCTTTCTCTGTGCATTGGGCATATAGGCATCCTTGGTGGCTTTCACGGCACACTGGTACATATTGTACAGTTCCTCCCACCGACGCTTGTCGTTGATGGTGCCTCCTGTAGGGATGATATGGTCTATGTTCGCCTTCATCTTGTCCAACTGACCGTTGATCTTGCTGCTTTCGGCAAGCCAGGCGAGGTCTATCTGTCGGTCGGCTACGTTCAAGGCTTCCACCTCAGCACGCTTGGTGAGGGCAGAGTCTATCTTCTCCGCATCATCTACTTGGTTGTAGAGGTTGATGCCGGCAAGAGTGCGGAAACCTAACTTGTTCTTCTCTGCCGCTGTCTTCTTATAGTTGTTATGTAACAGCCAATAATAGAACTCAGGGGTGAGAGAACCGCCACCTGTCTCCATCACCGTTATCTGGTTCTGCTTGGAGGAGTCGTGGTTGTAGGTCACGCTCTGGGCTGTGGCTTTGATGGTGGTTGCTACCGCCATGATGAGTATCATTGTCTTCTTCATGTCCGTTCTTCTTTTGTTTACAATCCGTCAATAGTCAAGTTTTCCTGCCACTTTCCATCGGCTGAAGGCATCTTCCAGTATCTCTTCCTTCGTCCTCGTCCGATACACCTTCTCCTTCCAATAGCCCATGCGCAGCTGCACATACCGCCATGTCTGGAAGTAGGCTTGGTTCAGATGTTTTTCTATCAGGTCCAACGAATTGTTGATATTGTCCAACACCATCAGCAGGTCGGAAGTTGAACAGGCTGCCGCTCCTGTGGCATACAACACGAGGTCGTTGACGCTATGGTAGAGTTGGCTTCCTTCGTTGTATATGTTGTCGATGGCTTTCTTGTTGATGCTGATGAGCATCGTGTCAGCCAGTTCGATGTGTTTCCGCTTGATGACCTTATCATTGAAGTCCTCCAACAGGTTCTTGTAGTCACTGATGCGGTCGCTCACCGTCTGGTAGGTGCTCTTCACGTTCAGCACCGTGCGCAACGACTGGTACATCACATCGATGATGTCGAAGGCCCGGGTGTATTTGTCCAAATCCACATTCAGTTCCTTGTATTTGCCCACCTCTTCACTGCTGTATTCATGCAGCAGTTGATTGCTGTACTCCAAAGTGCTGCGTGCCAGCAAGAGGCTGCGCTGCTTCTTGTGGTCGTTGATGTATGCTTCCACCGATACCGCATCGAATCCCCATTGCGCCAAGGCTGTATTGGGGAAGAGGGTAATCAGCAGGAGAGCTATGATGATGGTATGTCTCATTCTCCGTTCCTCCCTCAGTTTTCGTTCTCGTTATCTTCACCATTCCCTCTGTTAGGGTCTGCATTCTCTCTCCATCGCTCGTAGCACTCTTCAATGAGTGTCCTTCTGCGACCTTGGTCTGCGTCGATTGAAGGAAGAATGTCCTTCAGCACGTCAATGATGCTGCGCTTGTAGTGCATCATTTTTTCTAATGATACCAAGTCGGCGTAAATCTTGGTGATACGGCTATCTACTTCACGGGCTATCTCCAGACGGTCGCTCGACCAGAGCAGGTGTATTACATCGTCATTGTCGGCGGTCTGGGTTGCCTCGCTCTTGGCATATTCTGTGGTGATGCTGCACGACGGGAACTCCTGGGCTATCTCCGAGATACGGCTGTTCACCTGCCTCGTCTTCTCCTCGTCAGAGGCATTCGGGTCAAGGGTCAGCACATCCACCACCTGTGTGTCGGTGTATTCCGAGGTCAGCTCCCACGATATTTGCAGTATCGCACGGTGTATCTTGATGCCAAGGAAGTACTTGGGCTTCCTTGCAATGGACAGTGTCGCCTTGAAGGTGATAATGCCGTTGATGTTGGGCATGGTGGCAGTTCGGACGTAGGTGTAGCCGTTCCACGAACCGGCACCTTGCCACGTGAGATTGTAGGCTGACTTCACATCCTGCATGATGGCAGGGATGCGGTAGTAGTCATCGGTGGAGGTGGCATTGTCGTTAGCCGCCTCGCTCTTGGCATTCTGTATGTCTGCCAACTGCTGCTGCCATGTCGCCAATTCCTTCTTCAGGTTGTCTATCTTCGTCTTGTTGACATTATGTTGCTGCCGCAAGGCAGGGGCTTCCTCCACAGAGGCATTGGCTATCTGCGTGAGCAGGTTCCTGTTCTCTGTCTCCAACTGGCTTATCTGCGCCTCCAACAGGGCTATCTTGCTATTCGCCTCACGTTCCTTCTCGTCCAGTTCCGATAGGTCGAGATTATTTTCTGATACGCTTGTCCTCATGGCGCATTCCTTGCTGTGGGCATTGAGCGAACCGCCGCACTCACGGCACTTGTACTGCGTGCTGCCCTGTCCGAGGGTGACACCGTCCGAACAGGTGACGCTGATGGTCACGCTCTCCACGCCCTTCAGTTTGGCGGCATCGGTGGCTTGATAGTAACGGCGTGCGTCACTGCCGATGTAATAGACATAGCCCTCCTCGTTGTCGTTATACTCCGAGAGACGTGCCTGCAACTGACGCTTGAAGGTATTCAAGTCCATGCTGTAGGAGTCGAAGACATCCTCATACACCTCTTCCACGTTGTTCCAGCTCTTGGTAACGTGTATCTCGTAGGCGTAGGCCTTCTTGGTCTGCTTGCCGCCACGGCTGATGATGTACGACGACATCCAATAGTTCATCGTATAGGTGAAGCCGTCGCTCTGGGCGTTGAGCTGCTGCACACGGCTGCGGCTCCATCCGGCATGGTTCTCCGAGTTGGCCAGTATCTGCTCTCGCTGCGTGCTGTTAGGGTAGAAGTTGGGGTCGGAGGTGTTGATACGATACCAATGGTCACCGTTCAGAATACTGTTGTCATCGGTCGGCGGATAGTAGTCACAGAGGCTTACGCTGCCTTGGTCTCGTCGGGCAATGTACCAACGCTGTGTATAGTAGTTGCCCTGCGTCTCGCTCAGATAGTCTGTCATCCACGAGGTGATGTTGTAGTTGGAGAGGTCGAAGAGGGCTGCCACGTTGTCCTCGCCACCCACCAGACTAAGGAGTGTGCTGCCGATGCCGTTCTCTGCCTGTTCATAGAGGTCATGGTAGTTGTCATAGATGTCGATGATTTTACTCACCTTGCCATTGAAAAGGTCGTTGAAGGCACTCTGCTGCAAGAGTGCGCCTGATGCCCCGTTGATACCTGCCGTCGCCAACGATGCTCCCATATTGTAAAGCGTCTCGATGTCGGCGGTGAGGTTCTCCACGGTGAAGTTGCCGGGCACACTGGCGATGTCATCCAACAGCTGCTGCCAATCTACATTGCCTATCTCCGAGAGTTTGAGGATGGCGGCTATCTCTTGGTTGATTTCCAAGAACTGAATGTCGGCAAAGGTCAAGCTACTGTTGGTCACGACACTCTCAAACTGCATACACAGCGACTTTGTGTCGGCGCATATCTTCATCAGGTAACTGCCCCAGTAGAGGGCGGTCTGCGGACTTTTCAGCATCATTCCTGCCACCGTCCATATCTTGGGCATAATCTTGTTCGCCACCATATTGTGGATGCGGCGGTAATAGTAGTTCTCCGTGCTACTGCTCCAAATGCCGAGGTCGGTGAATGCCTTGCGCTCCAAGAACTTGGCAGCGAAGATGCCGGCAGTGGCAACCTCTGCGGCATTGTAGTGCTTCAAGATTTCGCCCACCTGCTCGTTATAATAGCTCTCTGCCATAGCTCCAGCACCGAATGCGGCAGCCATGGCGGCAACGATCTGCTTGTCGTAGTTCACGCTGTAATACTGCGCATGAACCCTTCCCACGACAAGTGTAAGACACATATATATTATAATAAGGTATAAACGTCTCATTGCTTCACTACTTTACGTTTTTACTACTTTCAGTTTCTACTATTCCACTACTTTACTACTTGTAGTATTTACTATTGGTAGTATTCACTACTAATCGTATTTACTACTAATCGTAAATACTACCCAGCCACCGTTCCCGAAAGTTTTGCTTTCGGGCATCTGGGCTTTACGTCTATTCCGGGATTTCCGTTTCCATCAATCAGCCCCCGTGCTCGCCGTGTCAGCGGCGAGTGGCTCCATCGTCCGTCAAATTGAGCACATGCCCCGCCTCATTGACCTTCTGCGCAAATGCCAACGACTTCCCGATGCCACTGGCATCCCAATCTCTGCAATACCGCTCGATAGCCTCCTGATGTCTGCACTTCAGTTCATGCTTATAGAGTTTCAATGCCTCCTTCTCAGCTCGCTCGGTGGTGTAGGTCATATAGCACTCGTGCGGCTCCTCCACACCATACACTCCGCTCGTCGATCCACGTCGGATAAACACCTCACGGAAGAAACTTCTTCCCTCCTTGTTATCCAAGCGGTTGACAGTGAATATCTTCTTGCAATCCACATCCGTCAATCCTAATATCGCCTTGATCTCGTCGAATCGCTCACGAAATTTGCTTTGGTCGAGCAGCATCACCACGTCGGAGTTGTTGATGATGGCTTCCTTCACGATGGGACTGCCGATGATGTCCTGTATCTCCTGTGTCACTACGCCCACGCTCGCCCAGAACTTTCGGGCTGTCTTGTATAGGTACTTGATGTACTCGGCCATCAGCGGCGAGGCGATGGCTTTCCATGCCTCCTCGATGACAAGGCACTTGCGGTTCTTCTTCAGGCGCATCTTCTGCAGGAACACGTCCATGATGATGAGCGTCACGATGGGGAAGAGCTGCTTGTTCTCCTTGATGGCATCCACCTCGAAGACGATGAAGGTCTCGTCGAACAAGGTGCTATCCACGTTCTCGTTGAGAATCTTGTCGTACTTGCCGCCACGGTAGAAGTTTTGGAGCATATAGGCGAAGTTGTCGCAGTCGATGGTGGTGATGTTGTTCTCGATGCAGATCTGGTCGAGACGCTCACAGGCGAACTCATAGAATGAGTCGAAGGAGAGGGTCTTCACGCTCAATGCCATGCGCCGTTCCTCCAGTCCCTTGATGAGTTTCTCCACCTTGTCGTGTATCTGCGTCAGCTCCGTGCCGCGCCGCTTCTCCATGGTGGAGAGGTTTTTTCTCAGTGTCTCCTTCTGTGAGGAAGGATAGGGCTGCACACCGTTGAAATAGAAATCGTAATACTCCGTCACCAACTGCTCCACGACACGGAACTCCAGTTCGGGTATCTGCGTCTCCGAGCCTTTCCATATCAGCAGTATCAGGTTCTTCAGGAAGTCTATCTTCTCAATGTTCAGCTCCCGCTTGCTGATGTTGAAGGGGTTCATGGTGATGGGCTTGTCCTCCGTATAGGCGATGTACTTGCCGCCCACATACTCGCAGAGTCCCTCATACGAGTTACCCGTATCGACCATGACGATGTCGGTGTTCTGCTCCCACAACTGACGCACCACGCTGTTCATGTGGAACGACTTGCCGCTGCCCGAAGGACCCAAACAAAAAAAGTTCGAGTTGTCGGTCAGCTTCTCCTTTCCCTCCTTTCCTGTGATGTCGATGGCTACGGGCACACCTTGGCGGTCGGTATAGTATATCTTCAGCGGGGTGTCCTCATTATGCACGATGCGCTCCTTGTACATCAGACAGGTGGCGGCATCGCCGAGGGTGAGGAAACGGTCGTAGTCGGCATTCATGCCATAGCAGTTGCCGGGGAAGGAGTTGACGAACAGCTCCAACTGGTTGTAGGCACGCTTGCTGATATGGATGCCCAAACGACCGAAGGCGTTTTCCAGATGGTTGGTGCATTTCTGTATGTCGGCATCAATAGGAACACCCACAACAAGGTTGAAGTGGGCATAGACCAGCTGCTTGTTCTCCCTGGCAATGACTTCCTGCACTTTCTTGATGTCCTCCACAGCAATGAGGTTGCTGGGGTTGGGCATACTGGCATGACGGTTCTTCTTCTTGTCGAGAAGGGAGAGCTCTCGCTTCTGGTTCGGTATGAAGAACATCTGGTTATACACCACGACATCGGCTGACGGGATGCTGTCAACCAAGGACACCATGTCAACAGGCATGGCGACATTGTTCACCTCGATATTGGTGAATGGACGGACGATAGAAGGTGTGTTGATGCAATCGACATCGACAAGGCTATAGACCTTGCAACGCTTGTCGCCCATGCAGATGGACTCTTCATCTACCTTGAAGTTGGTCATGGAGATTATCTTGTCCTTGAAGTTCATCGCGAAATAACGGTCAACATAGTCACGGGCTGTGGTGCCATCAAGATAGGTCGCCGATACTCCCGAATCCTTCAGCTGGTCTTTCACTTTGCGTATCTTCACGACAAAGTCACGCCATTTCTTGCTGTCAAAAGAGAAGATGCGACTCTTCTTGTTCTCCTGAGTAATGATAAGGTAGGTCTGACTGTCGGTATAGGGACGGCCTGTGAAATACCTGAAATAAGACTCTGACAGAAACTCATGATTATCGTTACTCTCATCATGGAAATGCTTGCGGACAAACACATCCTGTTTATGGATGGCATAGCCTTCTCCAAGGGTCTGGGCAAGGGAGGTCATCAGGTGGTTGAACTCATAATAGCTGTCGATGTTGGCAGAATACTTCTGGACGGGGTTTTCCATCTTCAGGATGGCAGAATACTCCCCGGTCTTGGTATAGAGCACACCGATGCCATCCACGTCCTCGATAGAGAAGTAGATGTCCTGGAATATCTTCTTCCGCTTGCCGCCTGTACCAAAGGCTGATACGGAAATTGCCATACCAATAAGGATAGCCACGAATGTTATGATAACGTATAGAATCATTCTTGTTCTGGGTTTACATTAACTTGATATGAAGATAGGCCCATCCTGACGAAAGGGTGAGCCTATCGGTTACACTATTCAGATTTCAACACACTTGCTCATTTGTTTACGTTTGAATTGAGTTTAATCACATTCTATGCGAACAAGCATAGATGAACACACCATGATCCTCCTTCTTGGTATGCAACCCCTTCTTCTGCTTGAAGAAGATAAGGGCTGCACCAGTACAGAGAGAAACGGCAAGGACGAGGAGACCCGCTACCAAGCCAAGGATGCAGTAGGTGATGATGAAGCCCAGAATGGCTCCGCCAACAGCACAGGCTGCCCAGGTGATGTAGCGACCTTGAAACCCCATAAATTCGAGGGGCTTTTGCAGTCCCTTGAACATGGGATAACAGACGTACTGAGTATCGTTGTTTATTGCTGACATGATGTATCTCTATTGCTTGAACGATAGGTTAGATACCGAAGAACAGAGGCAGAGCCTGGGCTGCTGCGACAAGGAAGATACATGCGCCAACGACCATCATTATCTTCTTCTTGACATCCTGCTCCTCGTTGTTCATGGCGATGTAAACCGAGATCGCACCGACCACAGCAACAACGCCAGCGATGGCATAACAGAGCTTCACGACGAAAGGCACGTACTTCGCAATCTCCTCCGTGACGGTTGCCAGAGCATCAGTGCCGGCAGTGTAATCACCAGCGGCATTCTGGGCATAGGTGGCAATGGTGCCACAGAGGAGCATCAAGGCAAGCGTCTTCATTCGCTTGGCTCCAAACAGATTTTTCGCAATTGTTTTGATTTTCTTCATTTGCTTTCTTTTGATTTACTTAATTTGTTACTACACACAATTATCTCTCCTGCAGGTTGAGATGTCTTTTGTTATCCTTAATCTTTTTACCTATACTATGTTATAGCCGAAGAAGGCGGGGAACAGGATGGTGGCACCTATCATGAAAAGGCATGCGCCGATAAGCATCATGATGGACTTGGTAACATCTCCTTCGCCCGTATTCATCTTTATATATATTTGTAGTGCGCCAATGATGGCAACTATGGCTGATATGGCATACAGGAGATAAACCACGTAGAGCATCATGGTCACAGTGAAATCGTGGGCATTGCTAAGAGCATCAGCTCCCCAGCTGTAATCAACACCACCACATTTGGCAGATGCCGACATGGGCAAGAGGAGCATGATGCCTGCAATGGCAAACAATTGATTGTATTTACATCTTATCCCTGGCATTCTTCTTCTCTATTTTTCGTTTGTTATGCTTCTCGTTGAGATTCTGCATAAACTCATCAGCAAAGAAACTGCACTGAGCCTTGGGGTCGATATGCTCCAAGTGCGCATCGTTCTCTTCATTGAGTTCCTGGCTTGTTACGGGCTGCTCCGTCTGGGACGGTTGTGGAGTTTCCTCAACTACAGGAGGATTGACTGCTACTGATTTGCCTGTTGGGTTCAAAACCCTAAGTCCATCCTCTGTAACCTGTTCTGTATAGGTGGGGACGCTTAAATCAGGGTCATCGCTGTGCTCTTCCACTGCAACAGGCTGCTCCTCGTTGGCCATGTTACTGACATCATAGGTCTCTTCTTCTGTACTTTTTTCACCTTTCTTTCCGTGGAGGTCTAAAGTGATCTGTACTGCGAAGTACACCACATAAGCAAAGGTTAGGACGAGTGCAAATATTACAAATCCTGACATTGTTCAATTTGATTTTATGTTATCCAATATAATTATTATCATACTCGGAAGATAGACGCTTATCCTGTGTTATCCCGAAATTCAGTGCAAAGGAACATATAATTCAACGAACAAAGAAAAATTGCAGGGTTAAGCGTATCATACTTAACACACATTACAAAAGAAGTATGATTTTCTTTGCATAATCATACTATAGAGGTCAAGTTGCTGTACATAACAACGAGATAAGGCTCCAGCGAAAAGCAATAGCCATTCGAGGAGCCTCAGTAAAGGAAAACCTAAAATCCGCAAGCAATCTCAATGGCAATCTCAATTGCAGTAAAGAGCTTG
>ERZ1026990.996-NODE-996-length-9697-cov-3.563161_pt1 | contig 9697 bp, 7 predicted proteins | sample MGYA00519557_ERZ1026990 | MGnify/ENA primary metagenome ERZ1026990 (study PRJEB26926, sample SAMN06164797) | human gut metagenome | biome: ENVO:00009003; feature: ENVO:2100002; material: ENVO:00002003 | host: Homo sapiens | place: USA | collected 2012 ... | reverse complement strand
TTAGCGAGTGTCTCGTGGGCTCGGAGATGTGTATAAGAGACAGGTGCACAATGCGCATATGTATTATGTGAAAACAAAGGACATTGAGGAACGCTCACGGCTGATCGATTTCCTGAAAGAGAATGGAATCTGGGCAGTCTTCCATTATATTCCTCTTCATACTGCACCGGCAGGACTGAAATTTGGCGAATTCAGGGGTGAAGACGTTTATACAACCAAAGAAAGTGAAAGGCTGCTTCGTCTGCCTATGTTCTATAAGCTGACAGAAGCAGAAGTTGATTATATCGTAAGCAAAGTGAAGGAGTTCTATCACGTATCATGAGGAACCAGAGCAGAGTTTTAAACGGCAGGCTCTGGAAGATTCTGGTATTTATGGGACTCATGATTGCCTGCCTAGCAATTCGTTTTGATTTTTATTATGATTTGAATGATGATACTGCAATCAGAGATATTCTCTCGGGCAGATACACGGGAGAACCCAGTGGATATTGTATACAGATGCTTTATCCGCTGGGATGGCTGATTGCAACTGCTTACAGAGCCATTCGCAAGATTTCTTGGTATGGCTTGTTTTTGTGCGCATGTCAATTTGGTGTATTGGCATTGATTGCATGGAGGCTGCTTTCGATTACGAAAAAGGTGTGGTTACAGGTAATCCTGCTCATACTGGAAGGTGTACTGGCATTTGGACTGATGGGAAGAGAACTGGTTATTTTACAATATAGTGTGACCAGTGGATTATGCATGGCTGGGGCAATATTCTGGTATCTGACAACTCCCAGGGATCAGAAACCGGCGCCGTATTTAAGAGGAAATCTGGCAGCAGTCGCGCTGGTATTGATTGCGTTTATGATCAGAACAGAAGTATGTATGATGCTTCTGCCATTTCTGGCATTAGCGGGTCTGAGTCAATGGGCAAAGGAGACGAAGCCTTTTACAGGGACAAATGTAAGAAAATATCTTATGGTAGCCGGCAGTGCTTTTCTGGGAATATTGATTTTATATTCCATAGACAGCTTCGCATACCGGTCAACTGAATGGAAGAGCTTCCGGGCTTTCTTTGATGCCAGAACGAATTTATATGATTTCTATGGAATACCGGACTATGACCAGAATGAAGAATTTTATCAGTCCATAGGACTGTCCAGGGAATCCTACACATTGCTGCAGAACTATAATTTCGCACTGGATGATTCTATTGATGAAAGTTTATTAGAGAGAATTGCACAGTATCAGAGGGAGAATGCAGGAAATGGCGGTACGTTGTACCGAATGCATGGATTTGTCTGCAAGAACAGTCCCAAGGAAGCGCTGTGGTTATATAAACAACATCTTCTGACAGTGGAGAATGGAATAAAGACCGGTATTATACTGGCAGCATATCTGCTGTATTTCCTGCTGGCTTCCGGTAGGAGAAAGAGCGGCTGCTGCTGGAGAGTATTGTCACTGTTTGTCATACGCAGTGCGTTATGGATGTATCTGTATATGGTAAATCGTGTGCTTACCAGAGTGACAGTGCCATTGTTAATCATGGAGTTTGCACTGCTGGCGGGCTGGATCATACAGGAGATTCAGACATTGGATACATCTTCTCGATTCAATATCATGAAGGTATCTGGAGTTATCACATTGCTGGGGCTGTGTGGACTTATGGGAACTGTGATTAATATGGAGAATACAGGGAAAGAATACGATATGAGACTGGAGGCAGATGCCAGATGGAATACTTTGACAGAATATTGTAGTCATAATCCGAAACAGTATTATTCCATTGATGTGTATTCTTCTACTTCTTATCAGGGAACACCTTATGCAGATAAAATATTTGCTGCATCTGATAATCAGTATACAAATTATGATATCTGTGGCGGCTGGATTGCCAAGAGTCCGCTAACGAGGGCAAAACAGGAAAAAGCGGGATTTAAGGGACTTGAGGAAGCGTTGCTGACAGGAGAAGCACTGTTTGTTGCAAAACCGGATTCAGATGTAAGCTGGCTGAGTGCATATTATCAGAACCGGGGTAAGACAGTAGAACCCAAAGTGACAGATCAAGTGAAGATCGCGGACGGAGAAACAATATATTTGATATACCAACTACAGTAGCAGATAAAGACAATTTTGGAGGAAAATATGGAACAGGTAAGACAAGACCTCAGATTAGAGGGATCACAGATATATTTACGACCAATAACGGTAGAAGATACGGATATTGTACTGAAATGGAGAAATGATCCGCAGGTTGTGAAGAATTTTATCTACCGTAAGCCCATAAGCCGTGAGGAACACCTGGACTGGATTCATAATAAAGTGGAAAAGGGGCTGGTAATACAGTTCATTGTGTGTGATAAAGAGAATGATAAGCCGTTGGGTTCCATTTATTTACAGAATTTTGATGAAGAAAGTCACAGGGCTGAATGGGGAATCTTTTTAGGAGAGCCGGAAGTCCGTGGAAGAGGAATCGGAACGGAAGCTGGTAAAATTCTTATGCAATATGCCTTTCATGAATTAAAACTTCATAAAGTTATTTCACGAGTACTTGCTTATAATATAGGTAGTGTCAAAATGAACCAGAATATGGGTGGTATTCAGGAAGGATACATGAAAGACCAATTATATTTGGATAGAACATATGTAGATGAAATAATATTTGGGTTTACAAAAGAGAGGGTTGATGCTGTTTATCATAAAAAAAGTCTACAAAAAGTTAGCTTTGTGATTCCATGTTATCATAGTGCTAATACAATTGAAAGTGTTGTGGAAGAGGTTCAGGATGCTATGAAGGTATTAGCAAGGTATACGTATGATATTTTTTTGATAAATGATTGTTCGCCTGATAATACTTTTGAAGTGATTCGTAAATTATGTAAACAATACAATAATATTACCGGTATCAATTTGGCAAAAAATTTCGGGCAACATGCGGCATTGATGGCGGGACTGCGCAAATCAGATGGAGACATTGTAGTATGTCTGGATGATGATGGACAGACTCCCGCTAATGAGGTTGGTAAATTATTAGAGGCATTAGATTCAGGCAGCGATGTGGTCTATGCAAGCTATGGAGACAAGAAACATAATGCATTTCGTAATTTTGGCACGTGGATGAATGACATTATGACCAGAGTTATGTTGGGAAAACCTAAAGAACTACATTTAACAAGTTATTTTGCTGCCAAAAGATATGTTGTGGAGAGCATGTTACAATATGAGAACAGTTATCCGTATGTTATTGGGCTTGTGTTACGTGCAACCAAGAATGTTACCAATGTGTCTGTAAAACACAGAAGTAGACAGAGTGGAACATCCGGTTATACCGTGAAGAAGCTGCTGGGGCTTTGGTTTAATGGATTTACAGCTTTTTCTATTATGCCATTAAGGGCAGCTACGGTGTCGGGGGCTGTTTTTGCAGCACTTGGATTTATTTATGGAATATATACCATAATCAAGAAATTTGTGAACCCAGCGGTACCTATGGGATTTAGTTCTACAATGTCTGCCATTGTATTTATAGGTGGCATGCTGATGCTGATGTTAGGACTGGTAGGTGAATATATAGGAAGAATCTATATCAGTATCAATCATTCACCACAATATGTAATCAGGGAAGAAGTAGGGCATATGCAGGATATACGCTAGCGTTGTATTCAGGTAGTGATTGTGATATACTACGAGCATATATCCTATGGCAGAGAGGAGCAATAGATTGAAGCAGCTGACCCACACATGGAATCCTAACTATATAAGAAGAAATACGGTTATTCAGATAGTTATCGTATCCTTTGCTTTTTTCATGCTAATCAGAGTCTGGCCATGCAATCTGGTAAAGACACATCATGTGTCAAAACAGAAGGCAGTTACGAACTACAAGGAATTATCCGGTGATCCTTTCACCAATTCAGATAAGAAGCTGCAGACAGTCACATTTACCGGAAATCATATTGAGCAGATAAAAATATATCTATCCTGTTCTTCCTATCAGGAGAGAGACAGGGTTTTATTCCGACTGTATAATGAAGAGTTCTCCTGCATATATGAACAGGACTATGCATGCAGCAGGATAGCCAGAGAACATATGCTTGTGGCAACACCGGATATGGATGTGGATTTGGAGCATTTATATTATTATGAGGTAATTGTACCGGAAGAAGTATCGGCAGTTCTTGAGATTGCGTATGCTGATAACAGTCTGTTGTCACAGGCGGAGAATGGAATCTTATATATTGATGGTATTATAAATGAAAGCAGCTCTCTGATTGCGGATTTCAGATATAGTAATGATCTGTCTGCTGTTGGGATGATCATATGTGACCTGCTGATTATTTTATGTGCAGTATTGTGCTATGTGGGAATATTCTATATTCTGGACCGATTGGATGAATATCTGCCGGAGGTTATCCGTTATGGCAGATGGATTGCTACCGGATTTGGTGGTATGTTTGCAATTGTTGTATTTATTCTGGCAGTAATCCGTAATATATTCGGCGGTGAGGCAGCAGATCGTATTGTTTATACCATAGGAATATTGGTCGGACTTGGCTGGTATATGTGTGCAATATGGATACCAAGAGATCCAAGGAAGCCATCCAGGCTTGCTCCTGATGCACAGATATCCCTGATTTGGCGCAATTATATTCAAGTGGTATGTTTTGGATTCCTTTTTTATGCACTGTGTATGTATGTCAATGCAGACAGAGAGTATTATCATTATACGAATACAAGGTGGATGCTGATATTTCTTGGAATCGCTTTTTTAATGATCCGTCCGGAAAAGGAGCTGTTTCATATCCCTGCGTATATATGGACAGGAGTTTCTGTAATAGGAGCATGTATCTACTGCTTTGGATTTACAGATCCTCAGGAGCAGTATCTTGACAGGCTGACAGCCGCAGTTGTGGTTGTATGGGGTAATGTGGTAATCAATGCGCTGATGCAGTATAAGAAGCAGATGTGGAAGAACATTCATAAGCCTTTTGCACTGCTTTGGCTTGTGTTTGCGGTATTTATGGTCATAAACCGATATGGAAAAACATGGTCCTTTACAGCAACATTGCCATTTGCGGCATTATTGTTGTATAATCTGAGTACAGCACAGAAGAGCAGATTGTTGAAGAACTTTACGAATGGACTGATATTAAGCTTTGGGCTGGTGGTATTGTTCAGCCTGCACCACAGACCATACCATTACTGGATGCGCTATAGGTACAATATGATATTCCATACAGTAGCAAGTACGGGAATGTATCTATCAACAGTATTTGCAGCGGTGATTGCAAAGCTTTTCAGCAAGTGGAGATATGATCAGTATAGCTGGAAAAAATCAGTGAACGAACTGTTTATTCTGGGAGCAGTGATTGCTTTTACATTATTCACCATGTCTAGAACAGCAATGCTAACGATGGCTGTTACACTTGTTTGTGTTATGATACTGAGACAATGGGTATACAGGTTTCACATTCAAAGATTTGCAATGGAAATAGGGGTGTTATGCATAACTGTACTGCTGTCATTTCCATTTGCATATTCGGTACTTAGAATGGTGCCGGCTGTTGTAAATAATCCCATTCGATATGATCTGGAACCACAGGATAGTTCATTTATGATTTATGAGGGGGATTCGGTTGATTCAGACAAATATATGAATATTAAGCGTTTCTTTGATGTATTTCTGAATCGGTTTGATAATGGAGAGGCAAGAAATATACAGATACAACCATCCGAAAATGCATTGCTTGCATATATAGGAAGGGATAAGCTCCCGGTTGCAGTAAACGATTCTGGGGATAAATATGTTTTAGAGAGTACAGCGGATATATCCAATGGAAGATTTGAGATTTTCTTGGCGTATCTGGAACGACTGAATTTAGCAGGACATGATAAAATGACGATAGAAGGAACGGATTATGCACATGCACATAATTCGTACATTCAGGTTGCATATGATTTTGGAATCATTGATGGAATTATATTTTTAATTTTATGTGCGTATACAATGATACAGTCAATTATATGCTTTAGAAAACATGGTAATAAATATTGTATTTTTCTTATTCCATTCGCATTGATCATAAATTTTGGTGTTATGAGTTTAACAGAATGGGCTTTTCATCCCTGTATTCCAGCAGGTTTTTGTTTCCTGTTTGTACAGATGTTATTGATGCAGGATGAAAGAAATAAGGGTTAACTTGGAGATGAGACTATGAGTTGGAAGGAACATTTTAATAGTCAGATATTACACAGAAGAATTGTATTGATTATATTTGACATTATGACAGTGTGCGTTGCCAGTGTGATACCGTTGTGGCTGCGATTTATAGATGAAGAGGGCGTTCCGGATATTTATATGAGTGCGGTCTGGGATTTCTTACTGATTAATATTGTTCTGACACTGATTATATTTTATATATTCAAGCTATATCAGAGCCTGTGGGCGTTTGCAGGACCTACGGAAGTGCAGAATATTGTGGCTGCATGTTGTTTGTGTGCGGTTCTTGATTTCTGCGGTATGAAGTTATTACATTATCAGATTCCAAGAAGTTATCTGTTCATGTATGCCATGGTTCTTACTGCAATTACAACTTTTGGCAGATTCTCATATCGGTTTGCAAGAAATATCAAACACAAAGCCCAGAATAAGAAGAATGCATCCAAGGTCATGGTCATTGGCGCCGGAGAAGCCGGCAATACAGTGATCAAGGAGCTGGTAAACAGTACGTACTGTACCATGTCCGTGAAATGTATTATTGATGATAACTCTAACAAGTGGGGGCAGTTCATACAGGGAATTAAAATTGTAGGTGGCAGAGACAAAATTATAGAAAGTGCTGCTTTTTATGGTATTGATGAGATTATCATTGCAATCCCTTCAGCCAATCGTGCGACTATGCGTGAACTGGTCGAGATCTGCAAGGAGACTAACTGCAAGCTGCGTACCCTGCCGGGAATCTATCAGCTGGTAAATGGAGAGGTGAATGTCAGCAAGCTCCGGGATGTAGATGTGGAAGATCTGCTGGGCAGAGACCCGATCAAGGTAGATATGGAATCTATCTATAATTATGTTAAAGGTAAAGTCATTCTAGTAACAGGTGGTGGCGGATCTATTGGTAGTGAACTGTGCAGACAGATTGCAGGACATGACCCGAAACAGCTGATCATTGTAGATATCTATGAAAATAATGCTTACGACATTCAGCAGGAATTAAAATATAAGTACCCTGAGCTTGATCTTGTAGTGCTGATTGCTTCAGTTCGTAATACAAACCGCATGAATTATATCATGGAGAAATATCATCCTGATATCATTTACCATGCGGCTGCGCATAAGCATGTACCGCTTATGGAGGATAGCCCTAATGAAGCGATCAAGAATAATGTATTTGGTACGTGGAAGACAGCACAGGCAGCAGTACAATATGGTGTTAAGAAGTTTGTCATGATCTCCACAGATAAGGCTGTGAATCCGACCAATATTATGGGAGCCTCCAAGAGAATCTGTGAAATGATCATTCAGACCTACAATCGGCATTATGATACGGAATTTGTAGCAGTACGTTTTGGTAATGTACTGGGAAGTAATGGTAGTGTGATTCCTTTATTTAAAAGACAGATTATGGCGGGAGGACCGGTTACTGTTACCCATCCTGACATTATCCGTTATTTCATGACGATTCCGGAAGCAGTATCACTGGTATTGCAGGCTGGTGTCTATGCAAAGGGCGGAGAGATTTTTGTGTTGGATATGGGAGAGCCTGTAAAAATACTGGATCTGGCTAAGAACCTGATTCGACTTTCAGGCTATAAAGTAGATGAAGATATTAAGATAGAGTTCACAGGACTTCGCCCTGGTGAGAAGCTATATGAAGAATTGCTTATGAATGAAGAAGGCTTGACAGATACAGAGAATAAGCTGATTCATATTGGCAAACCGATTGAATTCGATGAAGTGAAGTTCTATGCACAGTTATATAATCTGGAAAAGGCTGTAGATATGGAATGTGAAGATGTACGACCGATGATTCAGGAGATCGTGCCTACGTATGTTCCAAAGAAACAGCAGTAAAATAAAAGGAGCTGGTATTATGTATCAGAAACAGTTTGATAAATTTGAACAGAAAGTATGGCTCAGTTCACCTACCATGCATGGTGAAGAACTGGAGTATATTAAAGAAGCCTTTGACACGAACTGGATGTCTACAGTTGGTAAGAACATAGATGAAACCGAAAGAATGGCATGCGAGAAGGCAGGCTGCAAATATGCGGTTGCTTTATCCGCGGGAACAGCGGCTCTCCACATGGCAGTGAAGCTGGCGGGCGTTAAGCCTGGACAGAAGGTTTTCTGTAGTGATATGACTTTTGATGCCACGGTGAATCCGGTTGTATATGAAGGCGGAGTTCCTGTTTTTATTGATACAGAGTATGATACCTGGAATATGGACCCTGTAGCTTTGGAAAAGGCATTTGAGATATATCCTGATGTAAAAGTGGTAGTAGTAGCACATTTATATGGTACGCCGGGAAAAATAGACGAGATCGGGGCGGTTTGCGAGAAGCATGGTGCCGTGATTATTGAAGATGCTGCAGAATCCTTTGGAGCAACTTATAAAGGGCAGCAGACAGGTACATTTGGTGCTTATAATGCTATTTCCTTTAATGGAAATAAGATTATTACAGGTTCTGCAGGTGGAATGTTCCTTACAAACAGTAAGGAAGACTGTGAAAAGGTTAAGAAATGGTCTACACAGGCAAGGGAAAATGCTCCGTGGTATCAGCATGAAGAGCTGGGATACAATTACAGGATGAGTAATGTAATTGCCGGAGTCATAAGAGGGCAGCTGCCACATCTGGAAGAGCACATTGCACAGAAGAAGGCAATTTATGAAAGATACCAGCAAGGCTTAAAAGATTTACCTGTTACCATGAACCCTTATAATGCGGAGGATTCAGAACCCAATTTCTGGTTATCCTGTCTGATTATCAATCCGGATGCTATGTGTAAGCAGGTAAGAGGAGAATGTGAAGCCTTATATCAGCCGGAACATGGTAAGAGCTGCCCGACAGAAATCCTGGATGCAATCGCATCTATCAACGCAGAGGGCAGACCTATCTGGAAGCCTATGCACATGCAGCCGATTTATAGAATGAATGGATTTGTCACAAGGGAAGGTAATGGCAGAGCTAAGACCAATGCATATATTAAAGATGGTTATGTAGGAAAAGATGGAAGACCATTAGATGTAGGTATGGATATTTTCCAGAGGGGCTTATGTCTTCCAAGCGATAATAAAATGACAGAGGAACAGCAGGATAGAATCATTGAAGTGATCAAAGCTTGTTTTGAATAAAGACAGGAATAGAGGATAGAAAGGATTACAGAATGTACCGCAAAGTTATAAAAAGATTATTAGACATTATTATTTCATTAGCAGCGCTTATTATTCTGAGTCCTGTTCTTTTGGTTGTGGCAATTCTGGTCAGATGTAAGCTGGGAAGCCCTGTCATTTTCCATCAGGAAAGACCGGGATATCACGAGAAGATATTTAAACTGTGTAAATTCCGTTCCATGACAGATGAAAGAGATGCAGAGGGCAACCTTTTGCCAGATGCAGTACGACTTACAAAATTTGGTAAAATATTGAGGGCTGCCAGTCTGGATGAACTCTGTCTCTTATACACATCTCCGAGCCCACGAGACACTCGCTAA
>ERZ1026990.995-NODE-995-length-9702-cov-5.746450_pt1 | contig 9702 bp, 9 predicted proteins | sample MGYA00519557_ERZ1026990 | MGnify/ENA primary metagenome ERZ1026990 (study PRJEB26926, sample SAMN06164797) | human gut metagenome | biome: ENVO:00009003; feature: ENVO:2100002; material: ENVO:00002003 | host: Homo sapiens | place: USA | collected 2012 ... | reverse complement strand
ACGAGCTTCATCCTTCGCCATTTCATGCACAGTGTCGTGAATTGCGTCCAAATCCTGCTGCTTGGCCATCTTGGCCAAATCCATCTTGCCGGAGCAAGCACCGCTTTCAGCCTCCATACGCTTTTTCAGGTTCGTCTTCGTGTCCCAAACCATGTCGCCCAACAATTCGCAGAAACGAGAAGCATGGTCGGCCTCTTCAAAAGCATAACGCTTGAAAGCTTCCGCAATTTCAGGATAGCCTTCGCGGTCAGCCTGACGGCTCATGGCCAAGTACATACCCACTTCTGTGCATTCGCCTTCAAAGTTAGCCTGCAAACCTTTCTTGATTTCAGGGTCAACGTCCTTGGCAATGCCGATGACATGTTCGGTCACGAAAGTCAATTCCGTATCTACCAATTCCTTGAACTTTGAAGCCGGAGCCTTGCACTGCGGGCACTGTGCCGGAGCTTCTTCGCCTTCATGAATGTAACCACATACCGTACATACAAATTTCTTTTTCATTTTCTTTCGTTTTTAATTTAAATTACACATTCGTTTATACTTTATTTCTCTGCCCGTACCTTTCAGGCTCACGCCTCCATCGCACAGGCTTTGCATATACCTTTATAATAGACATGCGCTTCATCCACCTTAAAGTCCGAACCCTTAGGCAAGAAATCTTTCAAACTTTCCGGAAGAGCCACATCGAATAATTTTCCGCATCGTTTACACATAAAATGTGCATGGGGAACGACCACCCCGTCAAAACAAACTTTCTTCTCATCAATGGTCAACATCAAAGCAGCTCCATGCTCGGAAAAAAGCCGTAAGGTGTTGTACACGGTTGTCTTAGACAACGTAGGTATCACTTTACACAAAGCCACATACACCTCATCCACTGTGGGGTGCGTATGATTTTTAAGCAAATAATCCATAATTGCTATGCGCTGTACGGAAGGGTGAATCCCGTAATTCTGCAATGTATCCAAAGCCTCTTTGTTGACCATGTCCAATATAAATTTGTAATGTTTACAATGCAAATTTAGTGTAAGTTCCGTTCCCGTGCAAGCCTTTCTGTGTTTTTTTGATAAATAACAGTTTTTTTTGCTTTTATTGATACCTTTATATTATCTTTGCCCCACAAATATCAAACATAGCAACATGAATTACGGATTTGTCAGAATTGCCACAGCCATCCCCGGCGTAAAAGTAGGAGATTGCAAATACAACGCGCAACAAATTGAAAGTTTGATTATTCAGGCGGAAGGTAAAGGCGTAGAAATCATTTGTTTTCCGGAACTCAGCATCACGGCTTACACTTGCGGCGATTTATTTGCCCAACAACTGCTGCTTGACGAGGCGGAAATGTGCCTTATCAGCATCCTCGACTTCACCCGCTCATTAGACATCATCTCTATCATAGGACTGCCTGTCTCTTACCACGGTACGCTGCTGAATTGTGCGGCAGTGATACAAAAAGGGAAGATTTTAGGGCTTATCCCCAAAACTTATCTGCCCAACTATAAGGAATTCTATGAACAACGTTGGTTCACATCCGGCGATGTGCACGGAAACAGCAATGTATTGATTTGCGGACAAATGGTGCCGCTGAGCCGCCACCTGGTCTTCAATACTCCCTCTTGCTGTTTCGGAGTGGAAATCTGCGAAGACGTATGGGCTCCCATTCCCCCCAGTTCCGAATTGGTACTCCAGGGAGCTGAAATCATTTTCAACCTCAGTGCAGACAACGAAGGCGTAGGCAAACAGGACTATCTCAAAGCCTTGTTGGCACAACAAAGTGCAAGATGCCTCGCCGGTTATGTATTCTCGGGGGCAGGATTCGGCGAAAGCACACAGGATGTTGTTTTTGCCGGTAAGGCACTTATCTACGAAAATGGAGTGCTGTTGGCGGAAAACGAACGTTTCTCTTTTAAAGAACAACTGGTTTACAGCGAAATAGACGTAGAATGCCTGCGTGCGGAAAGGCGTGTGAACACCACATTCAGCGCTTCTGTAGCCCGGTTGAAATCGCACGACGTCATACAGATAGACACCGAACTGTTTGCTTCCAAAAACATTGAATTAAGCCGTAAAGTCAATCCGATGCCTTTTGTTCCGGCAGGAAAGGCACTGAACGAACGGTGCGAGGAAATCTTTGCCATACAGATAGCAGGGCTGGCCAAAAGATTGGTACATACACAAACCCAGACCGTAGTCATCGGGATTTCCGGCGGACTGGATTCCACCCTTGCCTTATTGGTCTGCACCAAAACGTTCGACAAATTGGGACTCTCGCGCAAAGGCATCGTCGGCGTGACCATGCCCGGCTTCGGAACCACCAACCGTACTTACACCAATGCCGTCAACCTTATGAAAAGTCTGGGGGTAACCCTGCGAGAAATCAGCATCAAAAAGGCCTGCATACAACATTTCGAGGACTTGAATTTCGACATGGCCAACCATAATGTGACGTATGAAAACGCACAGGCACGCGAACGTACGCAGATTCTGATGGATGTGGCTAACCAGATGAATGGCATGGTAGTGGGAACCGGCGACTTGTCGGAGCTGGCTTTGGGATGGGCCACGTACAACGGCGACCACATGAGCATGTATGGCGTCAACTCCTCTATCCCCAAGACGCTGGTGAAACATTTGGTCAAATGGGTGGCCGACAGCATTATCGACGAACCATCCCAAGCTACCTTGTTGGATATCGTGGACACACCGATTAGCCCCGAACTGATACCGGCAGACGAAGATGGCAACATCAGCCAGAAAACAGAAGACTTGGTCGGTCCTTACGAACTGCATGACTTTTTCCTATATTATACCTTGCGTTTCGGCTTCCGCCCGTCCAAAATATTCTATCTGGCCCAATATGCTTTCGCTGGAAAGTACACTGACGAAACGATAAAGAAATGGCTGACAACGTTTTTCCGTCGTTTCTTCTCGCAACAGTTTAAGCGTTCCTGCCTGCCCGATGGTCCTAAGGTGGGAAGCTGTAGCCTGAGTCCTCGTGGAGATTGGCGAATGCCCAGCGACGCGTCGGCTACGGCATGGGTGGATGAATGCAATAATCTGTAAGCCTGCCCCCATATCAAAAAAAGAAACGGTGTATTCCCCCTCTTCTGGCGAAACACACCGTTTCTTTTTATTCCATCTGACACCTTCCCTCTTCTACTCTCCGTCGTCTTCAAACCTCAATGTCTCCACTTTCTCCAGTCTCGATTTAAGGCGTGGCATACTCCCTTTCCGGATGCGCAGCGTCATGCTGCAATCGTGTTCATACCCTTGACGGACAATAAACGGCTCTTCCTCCTTGACAATGCGCATGACGGAGTTCATGAAAGGATACTCAAAGAAAAACGTGATTTCCTCGTCCACCGTTTTTTCTATAATCCGGGCCGCCTGTATAGCCTCGATAGCCGCCGCCTTATAGGCTTGTATCAGACCGCTCGTCCCTAACTTGATTCCACCGAAATAACGAATGACGACAATCAAAACATCCGTCAGTCCATAAGAATTAATCTGTCCCAGAATCGGCTTGCCCGCTGTGCCGGAGGGCTCTCCGTTGTCATTGGCACGGAAATCCTTCCGTTCGTGTCCCAGCATATAGGCATAGCAACAATGGCGCGCATCGTAATACTTCTTTTGATAGAACTCCACTTGCTCTTTCACTTCGTCTACCGTATGCACAGGATGAATGAAAGCCAGGAACTTGCTCCGCTTCTCGCTATATTCTCCTTCCGCCGCTGCTGTTATCGTCTTATATACGTCATTTCCTTCCATATCCTTCCTATTCAAAAAACTCCGGCCGCCGGGTTCCACCGGCAACCGGAGTTGCAAAGATAATTATTTTTTCCTTATGAAAGTTTATGAATCACCAGTCCGCTGCGTAATTTCGGCTCGAACCAAGTAGCTTTTGGGGGCATGATTTTCCCGCAATCCGCTATATCCATGATTTGCTGCATGGACACTGGATACAGTGCTAACGCCATTTTCATCTCACCACTGTCGCAACGCCTTTTCAGTTCATCCAAACCACGCAGTCCTCCTACGAAGTCAATCCGCTTATCCCGACGTAAATCCTTAATGCCCAAAAGCTCATCCAAGATAAGCCGACTACTGACAGTCACGTCGAGCACGTCTATCGGATCGTTTTCATCAAAACGTCCCGGAAGTACACGCAACCTGTACCATTTTTCATCCAGATAAAGCGAAAACTCATGCGGCTGCGCAGGTTTGTACGCCGAACCGCCCATGCAAGTCACTTCGAAATCCTTCTCCAAAGCCTGCAAGAACTCATCTGAGGTATAGCACCCCAGGTCTTTCACCACGCGGTTATAATCCAAGATAGTCAGTTCGCTTGCCGGGAAGCACACGGCCATAAAATAATTATATTCCGCCTCGGGGTGCGTCCCTCCATGGGCTAAAGCTTTCTCTTGTCCCACCAAAGCTGCCGCAGCCGTGCGATGATGGCCGTCTGCTATGTACAATGCGGGAATGGCTGCAAATTCTTTCGTAATCGCATCAATATCCGCTTCATTGTCCACAAGCCAGAACCGATGGCGGAAACCGTCGATCGGGGCCACGAAATCATATTCCGGCTCACGCCTTGCATATCGGTCTATCAAAGAAGCCAACGCGGCATTATCGGGATAAGCCAGAAAGACCGGTTCTATGTTCGCATCCGTAATACGGATATGCTTCATACGGTCTTCTTCCTTTTCGTGCCGCGTCAGTTCATGCTTTTTGATTATCCCGTCCATATAGTCCTTGACCGAAGCTCCCAACACGATGCCGTGCTGTGTTCGCCCGTTCATGGTCTGTGCGTAAATATAATACATGGGCTTAGCGTCTTCCACCAACCAGCCGTTACGCTGAAACTTGGCAAAATTCTCTGCCCCCTTTTCATACACACATGAAGCGTATTCATCCGTTCCCTCCGGAAAATCTATCTCCGGACGGATCACATGATAGAGCGACATCTCGTTGTCGCCTGCCTCTATACGGGCTTCTTCCGAACTGAGCACGTCGTACGGACGACACTCTACCCGTTCCACCAAATCCTTAGGCGGACGAAGCCCCTTAAACGGTTTAACCCAAGCCATAGCCCCTATGATTATTTATTTACCTGATATTTCGTACATCCGTCCTTGAAGAATGCGGCAATCTGATGCGCCGCAGCCACTCCGGCATTGATATTGGCCTCGGCTGTTTGTGCACCCATCTTTTTGGGTGTAGAGAAATAACGGCCTTCCAATATACGGAAATCCGCATCCGCTTCCGGCATGATGTCCGTGACATACTTCAGGTCTGTACGCTCCTGCATCAATTTCAGCAATTCCGGTTCATTAATGACCTCTTTCCGAGCCGTATTGACCAACACTCCTCCCTTGGGCATCTTGCCGACCAAGGCATAATTGATGCTTTGACGCGTCTCCGCCGTAGCCGGGATATGCAAGGAAACCACTTCGCACTTTTCAAACAATTCATCTTGCGAAGAGACTGCCTTCACCCCATCGGATTCTATAGCCGCCGCAGGGCAATATGCGTCGTATGCATAAACATCCATGTCGAAGCCTTTTGCGATATGCGCTACGCGACGACCGACATTACCGTATGCCAAGATTCCTAATTTCTTTCCTTTCAACTCCGTACCGGCCTTTCCATTATAAAAGTTACGTACGGCGAATACCAACATACCGAACACCAGTTCGGCTACGGCATTGGAATTCTGACCGGGAGTGTTCATCACCACCACCCCGTGTGCGGTGGCAGCCGCCAAATCTACGTTATCGTAACCGGCTCCGGCGCGGACAACGATCTTTAAGTTCTTTGCCGCATCAAAAACTTCATTATCTATCTTGTCACTGCGGATTATCATGGCTTCCACGTCGGCCACTGCCGCCAGAAGTTGTGCCTTTTCCGTATATTTCTCCAATAAAACGACTTCCAATCCGGCTGTCTCCGCAACCTCTTTGATACCGTCCACTGCAACTTTTGCAAACGGTTTTTCTGTAGCAATCAATATTTTAGCCATAGTTATTTTATTTAAATACATCCCATAAACAAACAGGCACACCTTTGTGTAAGGCGTGCCTGTCTTTATAGCCTTTTAATGTTGAGCTTCAAAGTCCTTCATGCTTTGTATCAATGCCTGCACACCCTCTATCGTTTGTGCGTTGTAGCATGAAGCACGGAAACCGCCTACGCTGCGGTGGCCTTTTATGCCCACCATGCCGCGTTCTGTAGCAAACTGCAAGAAATCGGCTTCCAATTCTTTGTATTCGTCGTTCATCACAAAACAAATATTCATATATGAACGGTCTTCCGCCTTTGCCGTTCCACGGAACAACTTGTTACGTTCAATTTCGGTATACAACATGTCTGCACGCTCTTTTGCACGCTGAGCCATAGCCTCTACTCCGCCGTTTTTCTTCACCCATTCCAAATTCTTCATGGCACAGTAGATGGGTACAACCGGAGGCGTATTGAACATGGAACCGTTTTTCACATGGGTCATGTAATCCAGCATTGTGGGAATCTGGCGGCTTACTTTATTCAAAGCTTCGTCCTTTACGATAACGATATTCACTCCGGCCATAGATACGTTTTTCTGTGCTCCGGCGTAAATACAATTATATTTGCTCACATCTACCGGACGGGAGAATATATCTGACGACATATCGGCAATCAAAGGAACAGGACTGTCCAAATCATAACGCATTTCCGTTCCGAAAATCGTATTGTTTGTCGTAATATGCAGATAATCTGCATCAGCCGGTATCGTAAAGTTTTTCGGAATATAGGTATAGTTGTCTTCGGCCGAAGAAGCAACTTCAACCACTTCACCGAACAACTTTGCTTCTTTCATAGCCTTCTTGGCCCATGTACCTGTATTCAAATAAGCTGCCTTCTTCTCCAAAAAGTTATAGGGAACACGACAGAATTCCGTACTGGCACCTCCTGCCAGAAAAACAACCGAATAACCGGCCGGTAGGTCGAGTAATTCTTTTACCAATTCTACAGCCTTGTCTACTACAGGCTGGAAGTTCTTTGCCCTATGGCTAATTTCCATCAGGGAAAGACCGCTACCCTCAAAATCCAAGCATGCATCTGCTGTTGCCTCTATTACTTCACGCGGCAACATGGATGGACCTGCATTAAAATTATACTTCTTCATCTAAATTGTAAAACTTAAGATTAATTATCAGTTACTCTAAGCATAACATCTGCGAAAGTAGAAAATAAAATCCATAAAAGCAACGATTGAGGCCACATTTTTTAAGTCAAGCGCTTTTTTTGCTATCATATATTATAAAAAACAGCTTTCTGCACTTACAACTCGTAATCTTATTTTGTCTTTTCTATAATCGTCTTGATGCCTTTTATCTTTTGTCCGGACACGGCGGCCAAGGTTTCTTTTAGCAAACTCCGCCTGATAGCGACAAAAGCATAGTGTTCTTTCACATCTATACGCCCGATATCGCTCTTGCCCAATCCTCCTACCTTTGACAGGAACCCCACAATATCCACCTTGTTGATTTTATCCTTTTTTCCTTTTCCGATATAAAGTGTTACCCACTGGGGCTTGGCAGGATCGGGCTTAGGCCCTTCCCACACATAGTCTTCAGGAATCTGCTGTATAAACTCGGGCAAGTATTCCTCCGGCCCTAATATGAGAAAGACATTTCCAGAAGCATCCCACCGCGCCGTCCGACCGTTACGATGAATATAAGCATCTTCATTGAGTGGCAAATGATAATGGATAACATGGTCTATATTGGGTATATCCAGTCCCCGCGCGGCTAAATCCGTTGAAACAAACACATTACACGATCCGTTACTGAACTTGTAAAGCGCACGCTCACGGTCCTTCTGTTCCATTCCTCCATGAAACATCTCACACGAGATTCCTTCTTGAAGCAAATAACGGTAAACTCGTTCTACACTTTCACGGTAGTTCACAAAAACCAAGGAACTTTTATCTCCCAAATAGCACAAAAGCTTGGACAAGACCTCCAACTTATCTTTCTCTGGAGATTTCACTGTATAAACCTTTATACGTTCCGGAATCTGCTCTTCATCTTCCAAGAAATTCAATTTCAAAAAATCTCCCTCTGATACAAATCGAGGAATAGCTGGCGCATCTGTGGCCGAGAGAAGGAAACGACGTTTCAAATACGGAATTTGTGCAATCACCTCCGACATTTCTTCCTGAAAACCCATCTCAAGGCATTTGTCAAATTCGTCTATCACCAACGTATGAACATGTGAGGCATCGATATTTCCTTTATTTAAATGGTCGTTCATACGCCCCGGAGTTCCTATTATAACTTGTGGATTCAAGCTTTTCATCGTACGGTGCTCATCCATGGCCGGACGGCCGCCATAGCAACTCATAACAGGAATGCCCGTTCCCATAGACTTGAAAACCTGCTCTATTTGTAATGCCAACTCACGAGAAGGTACCAATACTACAGCTTGAAGAACATTCTCATTTTTTAAAGATTGTACTAAAGGCAACAAATAAGCGATCGTTTTTCCCGATCCGGTCGGAGATAAAAGTACCAGGTCTTTCCCTTTTCTGTATTCCTCAACCGTGGTTTGCTGCATCGCTGTCAAGCTATCTATATGCAACTTCCATAAGATTTCTTTTATATTGATGTGAGTCATCACTTTACTTTTTATAATCAAACAAATTTAGACATAAATGCCTTTATATACTGTTGTCATAGGAAACTACTCTAGGACTAGCCTTATCTTTAGGCATAAGTAACTCTGATGTAGTTCATGACATTCACAAAGATAACGCTTTTGTTTGTATCTTAAACGATAGCAGAGATAAATTTGAAACAAAATCCTAAGTAACGAATTTAAACCAGACGAAATATGCCGTTTCTTCTTAACCACCAAGATATAAAATGACATAAAATCATCCCTTCCCCAACAAGTTTTCCAAATCATGCTTCATCCGTCATTTATCCCGGAAGCTCCCTAATATACAATACATTACCACTGAAGGATGGAGAAAACTCATCTTTCAGTAAGCCTGCAAACATCCTTCGGCCAGACTGCAAGTATACTCCTGAACTATATTCTCCACTCCCCGTAATACGCACTCCATCCCGTCAAACAACGAACCGATAGCTTAGACAATTGAGACGGAACTCCGGAAAATAGAACGGTGTCCGCTGCTTATTCTGGGCGACCTCTTCCTCGTGCCGCTTGATGCCAAGGAACATCCGGTCCTGCTGGACATCATCGAGAACAGACACGGCAGGAAGTCCATCATCTCACTTCACAAATCCCGGTATCCAACTGGTATGACGCCATCGGAAACCCGACCGTGTCAGATGCGATACTGGAGCGGATTGTACACTCGGCGCACCAAATTGAACTAACCGGTGAAAGTGTGCGGAAAATCAAAGCCGGAAAAAATAAGTAGACCAAAATAAAATGACCCCGTCGGCCAGGACTTACACGGGGATTATACTGATTTTTTTCGGAGGGTCAACGTTATTTGGTACAAGGGGGCAGCACGCTGTGAATTTTCCACTAATGAAGCAACAAGCCCCCACAGACACATACAAACGAAAACTCCCTATCTGGCTTGCAAGTAATTCATTTTTTAATCACTCCCTTACTAAGGGACAAAAACAAAAAAAAGAGGATATCCCCGTCTTGACCGGAATATCCTCTCTTACCTGAAAAAAA
>ERZ1026990.990-NODE-990-length-9742-cov-5.078559_pt1 | contig 9742 bp, 9 predicted proteins | sample MGYA00519557_ERZ1026990 | MGnify/ENA primary metagenome ERZ1026990 (study PRJEB26926, sample SAMN06164797) | human gut metagenome | biome: ENVO:00009003; feature: ENVO:2100002; material: ENVO:00002003 | host: Homo sapiens | place: USA | collected 2012 ... | reverse complement strand
CTACACTTATGCGATCGTCGGCAGCGTCAGATGTGTATAAGAGACAGAATTTATCGTAAGCGTGGATCATCTGGTTTCATCTCCTCATCTAAAATTGTGGTGATATATAAATCACCCCGCTGACGGCGGTTTCGTTCCAGATCAAAATATTGCCGACGCGCCATATGATCACGGGATGCTTTCCTCTTATACCATTCCTGCACACTTGCAATCTCATACCCTGTAAATTCCAAACGTTCAAATGCTCTTCTGCTTTTTAAAACAAACTGCTGTCCCAGTTTTCCCAGACGCATTGCATTACTCAACTGACGGTAAGAAATTGCACCATTAATAAAATCCGCTGCAAAAGAAAAATAGCTGTCGTCAGCACGATATCCAATGATAATATCTGCCTTTTCATAATCAAGATGAAAATTTTGTAGCAAATATTCTTTTGCTTCTGCCGCCAACGGTGTGGATGCATCAAATTCTCGATTTTCCAACAAAATCGTAAGCCAATGGAGCATTGTATAGTCGCGCATATTCAAATTGAGAACTTTCAATCCATCACATTCAATCTCATATCTATTTGCGTAACCATTTTTATCCGCACTGACACCCCATTCTTTGGCCATATTTTGGTTTTCTGTACAGTAAAATCCAACACCATAATCATTATAAATTTTTCCATAACCATATTTCGGCCGTTCAATAATATGATCCGAACCATGATAAACTGTTTTTTTCATTTTACCACCTCTGCTTCGAATTATACTCCTAAAGGCGTATAAAAACAACAAATAGAAAAATTTGGATTCAGAAAATACGTTTGAAAGAACTTTTGACATTTTTACAAAAGCGTGATGCTATGATGTCGAAAAAGAGCGCTGCCGACAGACGGTCAGCCTGTTTACTAATTATGTCAAAAATGGTCGCCTAGTTTGCAGACAGGGGTGGCTATTTTTGCGTCTTACCCTTATTTTTTCTCCACCATACGCTTCCTACAACAACTCCTCCCGCCAGCACAAAAATTATTTGTTTTCTCGAAAGCCTCCATCCGAATAACTCAACTCTTACTTCCTTCGGCTGATACGAATACCCCATCAAAATTCTGTTATCATCCCCCGTCCCCACCGACGCATGGCAGTATGTGGTTCCCATGAATTTCATCGCAGATCTCGGTGTTCCCAGCTGGCTCCCGGAATAGCTGGCGCCATTTAGCTGTTGATTGTTTGCAATAAGATTCCCACTGACTTCCCAGTCGCTCATTGTTCTGTCCTTATACCATAAGGTTCCGCCAAATTCATACGGTCTTATCGCCTCTCCCAACAAAAACGAAAAGCTGTCGTTTCCACAGGGTTTTTTGTTCTCTGCAAATTCATAGGTCGGATAAATATAAATCGTCGAACCAATTTGAAAGGCTGATGCATAGAACTCAATCCATTCGAAATCTTCCTCTCTTCCATTCATCGCCTGTTTTCCTACATCGATTTTCATATACTCAAATTTTCCATCCCCATTTTTTAAATCATCGACGATAAACTGCTTCACATGCTCATCCAGCTTTTGTATCTCATTCTCTGGCATCCCTGTTTCCTGCAAATAAGCATCGTAATCAGAAGGAACCTTTTCCTCTGCCTTCACATAAGATACCCCCGCATACAATGACAGTCCGCAACAAAGTAAAACCAGAAATAACGTCCGCATTTTTCTCATACAACGCTCCTCCTTCCTGTTGTCATATTCGATAAACCCGTTCAAATATTCTCTCTTTATCATTATATTATCATAAGATTCAGAATCTTTATATGACGTTTTCCTTAACTTTTTAAAACGCAAAAAATCCCTCCCCACACATCACGCATGGAAAGGGATTTCTCTATTTACTCTATTTTTCTTTTAATCCATCAGCAGATCTCCGCCCCTGCCGGCATTGCTTTTTCCGGGGTCATGAGGCATACGTTGCCTTCGGCGTCTTCTGCGCAGAGGAGCATTCCTTCAGACATCATGCCTGCCAGTTTGGCCGGTTTCAGGTTGGTCAGGACCATAACCTTCATTCCGATGGTATCTTCCGGTTTGTAATATGCTTTGATTCCGGAGACGATCTGTCTTGTCTGGCTTCCGACTTTGACCTGGAAGCAGAGGAGTTTTTTCGATTTCTTCACCGGTTCGCAGGAGATGATCTCACCTACCTGGAACTGCATTTTTCCAAAGTCTTCGAACGTAATCTCTTCTTTTGGCTCTACATCTACAACAGCTTCTTCGGCTTTTTCCTCTTCTTCTTTTGCGGCAGCCATAGCAGCTTTCTGTTTTGCCTGGATCACTTCTACTTTTTCCATAACCTCTTTGACGTCGAGTCTCTGGAACAGGATCTGCGGCTGATCGGTTACCTGATTGCCCGATGTATACAGTCCGAACTGATCCAGCTCTTCGTAGCTGCGTTTCTCTGCATTCAACTGAGCCAGGATCTTCTCGGTGGTCTCCGGCATGAAAGACTCGAGCAGGCATGCGCCGATGGTGATGCTCTCTACCAGGTTGTACAGAACCTCTTCCAGACGGTCTTTCTTTGCCTCGTCTTTTGCCAGTGCCCACGGCATCGTCTCGTCAATGTATTTGTTGCAGCGTTTGAACAGACCAAAGATTTCGGTCATCGCATCTGCCACACGCAGCTCTTCCATCTTTGCAGCAACTTTTGCTTTTGTTGCGGTAACGACTGCTTTCAGATCATCATCCACCTCTTCTGCTGCGCCGGTCTTTGTCACAACGCCGCCGAAGTATTTGTTGCTCATGGAGATGGTACGGTTTACCAGGTTTCCAAGAGTATTGGCAAGGTCGGAATTCATACGCTCAACCAGCAGCTCCCAGGTAATGACACCGTCGTTCTCAAACGGCATCTCGTGCAGAACGAAGTAGCGGACAGCGTCTACGCCGAACAGGTCTACCAGATCGTCTGCGTAGATCACGTTTCCTTTGGATTTACTCATCTTGCCGTCGCCCTGCAGCAGCCACGGATGACCAAATACCTGTTTCGGAAGCGGCAGATCGAGTGCCATCAGGAAGATCGGCCAGTAAATGGTATGGAAACGGATGATGTCTTTTCCGATCAGATGTAAGTCTGCAGGCCAGTTCTTGTTGAACAGATCACTGGAATTGCCGTCTGCATCGTATCCAATCTTGGTGATATAGTTGGTCAGAGCGTCCAGCCACACATAAACGACATGTTTCGGATCGAAATCTACCGGAATGCCCCAGGAAAATGATGTTCTGGAAACGCACAGATCCTGTAATCCCGGAAGTAAGAAGTTGTTCATCATCTCATTTTTTCTGGAAACCGGCTGGATAAATTCCGGATGCTCATTGATGTAGTTGATGAGTTTGTCAGCATATTTGCTCATTTTAAAGAAATATGCCTCCTCTTTTGCCGGCTGGACCTCACGTCCGCAGTCCGGGCATTTTCCATCCACAAGCTGTGACTCTGTCCAGAAAGATTCACACGGAGTACAGTAAAGTCCCTCGTAGGAACCTTTGTAGATGTCACCTTTATCGTATAATTTTTTGAAGATCTTTTTTACCTGTTTCTCATGGTCTTCATCGGTTGTACGGACAAAATTATCATAGGAAGTGTTCATCAGATCCCAGATGCGTTTTACCTCTCCGGCTACATTGTCCACATACTCTTTCGGAGTGATCCCGGCCTTCTCGGCCTTCTCCTGGATCTTCTGACCATGTTCGTCCGTTCCGGTCTGGAAGTAAACATCATAACCTTCCTGACGGCGGAATCTTGCGATCGCATCTGCAAGTACGATCTCGTAGGTATTTCCAATGTGCGGCTTGCCGGATGTGTAGGCAATCGCTGTTGTCATATAAAATTTTCCTTTGCTGCTCATGTGTATTTCCTTCTTTCTTAATGATTTGCTTGTTGATACTGTGGGTTATTTCATCTTATAAATAAAAAAAATCCCGTCCTCTAAAAAGAAGACGAGATGTTATCCCGTGGTACCACTCCCATTTACCGGCACAAAATGCCAGCCTCATTTCGATATCTCACGGACTGCCCGGATACATACTGTACCGATGCTCATCTGCTGTAATATCTCCCGCTGTAACAGGCGGACCTGTCGGGACTTATCTGTCAATTTTAAACAGTTCAGTCCTGCCACTCCAAAGCCATCTTCCATCTATATCCGCCCGTTTCCTCTCAGCCTTATTCCGATTCGGTATTTCAGTTTCTGTGATACAGGTTTTCTTATTAAAATACCTGACTCACAACACCTTTTCCGGAAATATAGAAACTTCTCTGTAAAGTTCCAACAGATGTACTCTCTTTTTCATGGTGTTTTATTTCTTACGATTATTTTCAATCTAGCATGGAATGTGTAAAAAGTCAAGCGGCTGATCCACTCTACTTTTTTTGCTTGCCATTCGAGAAGCGATCACTGCAAATTAATATATTTTTCTCCATTCCTTTCATCATCAAAATATGCTACACTAAAAACAGTTTAGTCCCTGTCTATCTGACAGGAGTATTTGCGCAGCGTGCGCAGGAATGGAGAGTTTATGAAAACAAAATCTTATGTAACAACCTTATTGAAGTTTGCACTGGCTTTTACTTTTGCATTTATTCTGCTTATTTTGGCAAATGTAAATGTCGAAGCAAAGACTGCAACTGTCACAAATTTAAAAGAAACAGATATTGAGCCTTACGAAAATCCAGATATTACCATTACCTGGGATGCGGTTTCGTCAGGTGACCAGACCATCTATTATCGTCTTGAAACAAGCGAGGACAAAATCACCTGGAAGGATGAAGGTTCCTATTACGAACCGACTGCGAAAATACATGCTCCGTCCGGCAAATCTGTTTTTTATGCGCGTGTCTGCGCCTACACAGCTCCTTACGACTATGCCTATATAGACGATAAAAATCTCTGTGATATTGGAAACTGGTCTGACACCTTAAAAGTTGTTGCACGGATCAGCGATAAAACATCAAAAATTACAGGAACCAAAGCAACCGCTGCATCCCTGTCCTTTAAATGGGCAGCCGTTTCCGGTGCATCCGGATATAAAGTTGTATATTATCCAAGTGGTCTTTCCGATCTTTCCAAGGAACTTACCACAAGTACAAATTCCTGTACGATTAAAAACTTAAAAGAAGATGGCTCTTATGCAATCTGCGTTTATGCCTTAAACAGCAATTCTGACTTTACGGCTGTTTCTAATACTTACACAGAAACCTACGCCACAACACTTCCAAAGAAAATACGTGATTTTAAAGTGACAACTGCTTATCCCGGAGATGCCAGCTTTGAATGGAAAGGCATTAATGGTGCCAAAGCATTTCAGTTGCAGATAACAAAAGTTTCTGATTCCAAAAAATTTAAAAAACCGATTGTAAACGAAACAAAATTTTACAGTTACCTTGGAACATATACCAATTCAAAAAAAATCAAAGCAGGCACTTTTTATTCAGCAAGAGTCCGTTCCTATGTCACACTTGCAGGCACTAAGCAAAAAGTTTACAGTCCATGGAGTACCGTCATTACTTTTGGCACCTCGCCTAAAAAGATTACTGCAAAACAGTCCGGCTCAGGAATAAAGATCAACTGGTCAAAAGTTTCCGGTGCTTCCGCATATGAAATATACGTTTCCACAAGCTACGATACGAAAACTTTTACGAAAGTAAACACCGTTAAAAGTAAAAACACCAGCTACACCCTGAAAAAATTTAAAAAGAAAAAGTTGAAAAAAAATACCATGTATTACATCAGTGTCAAGCCGGTCTGCAAAGTCGGAAAGAAAAATTGTTCCACAACCGTTTATGTATCCAATCCTACATCAGTATTTTATAGCAAATAAAAAACTGACCATAAAATGATTGCAAAAACATCCGGGGCGAAACGGATACTCAAAGATATCTGTTTTGCCCCGGATGTTTAAAATTTATTCACACCGCATGTAATCTATAACTTACTCCACATTTTTCGTTGCGATCACATCCACACCTGTCCCTGCAACATTTTTCACAAGCACATCCCCGATGTGCACCGGGGCAGCAACCTCAACATTTTTCAATGCTTTGACACAGTCAAATATTTTTCCTTTCGGAATATCTTCTTTCGTCTTTACAGAAACCATCGCTTCGCTTCCTCCGGTGACTCTTACGGTGGAGGTCACGATCCTGGTCGGATTTGTTACTTCTTTTCTCGCATAGATATCACCGCGCTTACAGGTATTTCCCGTAACGCTTACGACTTCCCCATGTTCCATTTTTACAGTCAGCGGGCAGCCCATCGGACAGCCGATACAGATTAAATTTTTCTCTTCCATGATATACCTCCATTTTTGCGCTGCTTTTCAATGAAAACAACGTTTTCATTTGCATCTCAAGTTTGCGCGTAAGCATTTTATTCCCGCTCGATTTTCACTGTGATCGTCTTTAAATCCGGGTACTGCAAAAGCTGTTCTTTTGTCAGCTTGATCTCTTCCATCTCCCCCGGTGCCACAACCGGACGTTTTCTGTGAATGACTCTCTCATCATCAAAATAAGCGCTGACGTAACAGTTCTTGTATACACCGCCCACACGGAAACGGACTGTGATCTGCTCATCCATATTAGCAACATTGATGGTTCCCGGCACCGTATACCGGACACCCTCGATCGGATTTAAAACAATGTCGTTATCTCTTGCTGCCTTCACGCCATCTGCTTTCACATAAGCTGCCGCATTTTTTCCGGCTGTCTTTGCTTCCTCGGACACGAAATCCACCAGATCATGCACATGCAGCACATTTCCACAGGCAAATACACCCGGAATATTTGTCTCAAGGCTCTCATTGACCTTCGGTCCGGAAGTAACCGGGTTCATGTCGACACCCATGCCTTTGGAAATCTCATTTTCCGGGATTAGTCCTACCGAAAGCAACAGCGTATCGCAGCTATATTCTTCTTCGGTCCCCAGAATCGGTTTTCCTTTACTGTCAACCTCAGCTAACGTGATTCCTTCTACACGCTCTTTTCCCTTAATGTCCACAACCGTGTGGCTTAACTTTAACGGGATTCCGTAATCATCCAGACACTGCACAATATTACGTTTCAGACCGCCGGAATATGGCATTAATTCTGCCACGACCTTAACCTTTGCACCCTCAAGTGTCATTCGCCTTGCCATGATCAGTCCGATATCACCGGAACCTAAAATGACGACTTCACGTCCCGGCATAAAGCCTTCGATGTTTACCAGACGCTGTGCCGTTCCTGCGGAGTAAATTCCCGCCGGGCGGTATCCCGGAATATTTAACGCGCCTCTCGGTCTCTCGCGGCATCCCATAGCAAGAATGACTGCTTTTGCCTGGATCTCAAACAGGCCATCCTCACGGTTCATCGCCGTAACGACTTTCTCATGGCTGATATCCATGACCATAGTATTTAATTTATATTCAATGCCCAGATCTTTTACCTGTGAAATAAATCTGCCCGCATACTCAGGTCCTGTCAGTTCTTCCTTAAATGTATGCAGTCCAAATCCATTGTGGATACACTGGTTTAAAATTCCGCCTAATTCTTTGTCTCTCTCTAAAATTAATATGTCATCGATTCCGTTATTTTTTGCAGAAACAGCAGCCGCAAGCCCTGCCGGTCCACCTCCGATGATTACGATATCATATGTTTTCATGCTCTGGCTCCTCCTTCTTACAGACTGTCCTTGTTGGTTCCGACAATAATCTTTGAATTTCCGCCTGATTTTGTGATCTCAGACTGGTTCACACCGCGCTCTCTCGCTAAAATTTCCATGGTTCTCGGTGAACAGAAACCCGCCTGGCAGCGTCCCATTCCGGCTCTCGTCCGGCGTTTGACACCATCTAACGATTTTGCACCGAGCGGACGTCTGATGGCATCGATGATTTCTCCCTCTGTGATCATCTCACAGCGGCAGATAATGTTTCCATACTCCGGTTTTTCCTTAATTAATGCCGCTCTTTCCTCTTTACTTAATGTGTTTGGATTTAATACACCCTTGCGTGTTGCAATGAAATCTTTTTTCTCTTCCAAATGCATTTTCTCTTTTAACAGATCTGCAACCATCTCTCCGATCGCAGGACTGCTCGTAAGTCCCGGTGACTCGATTCCAGCGCAGTCGATAAATCCTTTTGCATCGGCAACCTCTTCAATAATAAACTCATGACCATCCTCATGTGCACGAAGTCCGGCAAAAGATGTGATGACCTGACGCATCGGAATATTTTTTACATTCAGGTTTGCACCGGCAATCACCTGATCCAGGCCTTCTCTTGTGGTGTTGGTTCCCTCTTTATCCTCAATGTCAATGGCGGTAGGCCCTAACAGCAGGTTGCCATGCACCGTCGGCGAAATGAGGATTCCTTTTCCATATTTGCCCGGCAGCGCAAAGACCGTATGACTTACATGGCTTCCGGCACTCTTGTCAAGCAGGCAGTAATCACCGCGTCTTGGCGTAATATGGATTTTCTTTTCACTGACCATGTTGTGAAATTTGTCCGCATAGACACCGGCTGCATTGACCACATATTTTGTCTCGAACACACCCTGATTTGTGTGGACTTCCCAGATATCTCCCGACTTTTTCAAATCGGTTACTTCTGTGTCAAACTTAAATTCCACACCATTTACATTCGCATTCTCAGCCAATGCGATATTCAGGTTGAACGGACACACGATCCCGGCGCTTGGCGCATACAATGCTGCGCAGATATCATCCTCAAGATTCGGCTCCATCTCATGCACTTCCTCTTTGGATAAAATACGCAGCCCCGGCACACCGTTTACCACGCCACGGTCATACAGTGCTTTCAGATTCGGCATATCCTCCTCGTCCTTGCAGACAACCAGAGAACCTATCCGCTTAAACGGAAAATCAAGATCTTTGGAAAGCTGCTCCATCAAGGCATTTCCCCGTACATTTAATTTTGCCATCAGGGAACCTTCTTTTGCATCATATCCCGCATGTACGATTGCACTGTTTGCCTTGGATGTGCCGCAGCAGACATCTTCCTCTTTCTCTATCACACATACTTTTGCATTATAACGCGACAATTCTCTCGCCGCTGCTGCGCCGGATACACCGGCTCCGATGATAATTACGTCATACATTTTCCATCTCTCCTTTTTTACTTTGTTCTTCTGGTATCTAACCCGGAGGGCTTTTTCATTCATAAGATGTAATCTCCTATGAATAAAAAAGCCTGACAAGTAAGCGCACCCATGCTGTTGCGATTATCCTGTCAGGCTCTCTTCTCTCTTGCCCCTCAACAATAGATTGCAAGTTCCACATGCACATCTACTGTCATAAATATAAAATTGTCATATAAAGTTACTTATCGCATGACAAACATACGGTCTACCATGGAATTGCTCCATATAGCAGTACTGCAACAATTGCTCCGATCACCGGTCCCACCAGCGGAACAACTGCATATCCCCAGTTGGATGTTCCTTTTCCCTTAATCGGAAGAACGGCATGTGCAAGACGCGGTCCGATATCTCTTGCCGGATTGATCGCATATCCGGTCAGTCCACCAAGTGACATACCGATCGATACAATGATTCCAAATACAAGAAACTTTCCAAGTCCATCGGTAAGTCCCGGCACATTTGCCATACCTTTGATCGCAAATACAAGGATAAACGTTCCAACTGCCTCACTGAAAATATTCTGTCCCATGTTCGGAATAGAAGGCGCTGTACAGAACACCCCTGTCTCTTATACACATCTGACGCTGCCGA
>ERZ1026990.979-NODE-979-length-9799-cov-5.721264_pt1 | contig 9799 bp, 10 predicted proteins | sample MGYA00519557_ERZ1026990 | MGnify/ENA primary metagenome ERZ1026990 (study PRJEB26926, sample SAMN06164797) | human gut metagenome | biome: ENVO:00009003; feature: ENVO:2100002; material: ENVO:00002003 | host: Homo sapiens | place: USA | collected 2012 ... | reverse complement strand
TCTACACTTATGCGATCGTCGGCAGCGTCAGATGTGTATAAGAGACAGACCTTATTCCGTATTCTGACTACTTTGCTGCTGGCAGATAAGGGAACGGCCACGATTGGCGGACTGGATGTGGCAACAGAATATAAACAGATTCGTACGAAGGTTGGATATATGCCCGGTCGTTTTTCACTTTACCAGGATCTTTCAGTAGAGGAGAATCTGGAGTTTTTCGCTACCGTATTCCATACGACTGTTCAGGAGAACTATGATTTAATTAAAGATATCTATCAGCAGATAGAACCGTTCAGGAAAAGAAGGGCAGGAGCTTTGTCGGGTGGAATGAAGCAGAAACTGGCATTGAGTTGCGCTTTGATCCATAAGCCTGATATTTTATTTCTGGATGAACCCACTACCGGAGTGGATCCTGTGTCGCGCAAGGAATTTTGGCAAATGCTTCGTAACTTGCGGGAACAGGGTATTACCATTGTTGTTTCTACTCCCATCATGGATGAAGCCCGGCAATGTGACCGGATTGCTTTTATCAATCATGGAAAGATTCATGGCATTGATACCCCCGGGCGTATTCTTCAGCAATTTGCATCCATCCTTTGTCCTCCTTCTTTGGAACGGGAGGAGGTGAGACATGAAACCGCTCCGGTCATTGAAGTGGAGCAGTTGACAAAGTGTTTTGGTAATTTTACAGCGGTAGATCATATCTCCTTTCAGGTGAACCGGGGAGAGATATTTGGCTTTCTGGGTGCTAATGGAGCCGGAAAGACCACGGCCATGCGCATGCTTTGCGGATTAAGTAAACCGACATCAGGCATAGGAAAGGTGGCAGGATATGATATTTTCCGGGAAGCTGAACAAGTAAAGAAGCATATCGGCTATATGAGCCAAAAGTTTTCGTTATATGAAGACCTGAAAGTGTGGGAGAATATTCGTCTGTTTGCCGGGATTTATGGGATGAAAGAGCAAGAAATAGAACGGAAGACAGAAGAATTGTTGGATCGCCTGGAGCTTACTGCCGAACGGGATACTTTGGTGAAGAGTCTTCCGGTGGGGTGGAAGCAGAAATTAGCTTTTTCAGTTTCAATCTTCCACGAGCCGAGAATTGTTTTTCTGGATGAGCCGACGGGTGGAGTAGATCCCGCTACGAGAAGGCAGTTCTGGGAATTGATTTATCAGGCAGCCGACCAGGGAATCACCATATTTGTCACTACCCATTATATGGATGAAGCGGAATATTGTAACCGGATATCTATCATGGTGGACGGTCAGATTAAAGCTCTTGATACACCTGCCCGTCTGAAGCAACAATTCGGTGCGGAAACGATGGATGATGTTTTTCAGCAATTAGCCCGCGGTGCGGTGCGCAAAGCAGATTGATTATGAGACAGTTTATAGCTTTTGTAAAGAAAGAATTTTATCATATTTTCCGTGACCGGCGAACCATGCTGATTTTATTGGGGATGCCGGTTGTACAAATTATACTATTCGGTTTTGCCATCAGTACAGAGGTGAAAAATGTCCGGTTGGCGGTGCTCGATCCTTCTAATGATGTGGTGACACGAAAAATAATTGATCGTTTGGACGCCAGTGAATATTTCACTGTTACCGCGCGTTTTCATTCGCCCCAGGAAATGGAAGCTGCTTTTCTGAAGAATAAGGTTGATATGGCGATTGTTTTTAGCGAACGTTTTGTTGATGATCTCTATACGGGTGATGCTCATGTGCAGCTGGTAGTAGATGCAACAGATCCGAATATGTCGACTTCGCAGGTTAATTATGCGACGGGAATTGTTTCTATGGTAGGTCAGGAAATGATGCCGCCCAATATGTCGGCTGCCCGTTTAACGTCGGATATAAAACTGTTGTATAACCCGCAAATGAAGAGTGCTTATAACTTTGTTCCGGGGGTAATGGGGTTGATCCTGATGCTGATTTGCGCTATGATGACCTCGATTTCCATTGTTCGTGAAAAAGAGACGGGGACCATGGAGGTATTACTGGTTTCGCCTGTGAAGCCACTATTTATTATTTTGGCAAAGGCTGTGCCTTATTTTGTGTTGTCGTTTGTCAATCTGATAACAATTCTTTTACTTTCGGTCTTTGTGCTGGATGTTCCGGTAGTAGGAAGTTTATTCTGGTTGATAACCGTCTCTTTGTTGTTTATCTTCGTATCCTTGGCGTTGGGCTTATTGATTTCATCAGTCACGCGTACACAGGTTGCGGCCATGCTGGTTTCCGGTTTGATGTTGATGATGCCCACGATGCTTTTATCGGGGATGATTTTCCCTATTGAGAGTATGCCGTTGATACTTCAGTGGATTTCGGATATACTTCCGGCACGTTGGTATATTCAGGCTGTGCGAAAGTTGATGATTGAAGGAGTGCCTGTTGTATTGGTATATAAGGAGATTGGTATCTTATTATTAATGGCGACGGTACTTATTACGATCAGTATCAAGAAATTCAAGTATAGATTGGAGTAGATAAGAATAATATGTTAATGTGCCAATTGGCTGTGTTATACTACATGGCATTGACATATAAACATATCAGCAAATTGAAGAATTATTTATGATAAAGTTCCTGATAGAAAAAGAGTTTAAACAATTGCTTCGCAATTCGTTTCTTCCAAAATTGATTCTTGTATTTCCATGCATGATTATGCTATTGATGCCTTGGGCGGTAAATCTGGAAATCAAGAATATACAGCTGAATATTGTGGATAATGACCATTCGGCTATTTCACAACGTTTAGTGAATAAGATTGCTGCCTCCACTTACTTTCGTTTGGTAGAAGTACCGACCTCGTATGAAGAAGGTCTTCGAAACATTGAAATTGGAACGGCTGATATTGTGATGGAAATTCCAAGGCATTTGGAACGGGATTGGATGAATGGAGAGGATGCTCATGTATTGATAGCAGCCAATGCCGTGAATGGAACGAAAGGCGGTCTGGGTAGTTCTTATTTGTCTTCTATCATTAATGATTATGCAGCCGAACTACGTTCGGAACATCCCGAAGCAGCTACCGTTTCCGGCACTTTCCCTTCCATACAGGTTGATACGCAGGGATTGTTTAATCCGAATCTGAACTATAAGCTCTATATGATTCCGGCATTGATGGTCATGTTGTTGACTTTGATTTGTGGTTTCTTGCCTGCGTTGAATGTGGTTAGCGAGAAGGAAGTGGGGACAATAGAACAAATCAATGTGACTCCGGTTCCGAAGTTTGTTTTTATTTTGGCAAAGCTCCTGCCTTATTGGCTGATTGGTTTTCTGGTGCTGACGGTGTGTTTCATATTAGCCTGGTTAATTTATGGCATAGTACCTGTCGGGCATTTTCTGTTGATTTACTTTTTCGCGGTTCTTTTTGTTCTGGTGATGTCCGGCTTCGGACTAGTCATTTCCAACTATTCAGCAACGATGCAGCAATCAATGTTTGTTATGTGGTTCTGTTTGTTGGTGGTGATTTTGATGAGCGGTTTGTTTACCCCCATTAGCAGCATGCCGGAATGGGCACAAATAATAACGATATTCAATCCTTTGAAGTATTTTATGGAGGTGATGCGAATGATATATCTGAAGGGGAGTGGTTTCTTTGATTTGCTGCCGCAGTTCGGAATATTGTTGCTTTTTGCAGTCGTGTTTAATAGTTGGGCGGTAATTAGTTATCGGAAGAACAACTGAAGATAATAAGGGGTCAGTCCGAAAACCCTGTGGGTATGTTATGTTAATAAGGCGGCATTGCCTGCAAAGACAATAAAAAAACAGCTCGTTTCCCTTTAAGGGAGAGAGCTGTTTTTGATCCTTTTCATCACCGTCTCCGGTGAATAGTAAGTGGTTACTGTATTACTTTATTTCGATTTGTCTATTTGGCTTCTTTACTTCTTCTTCAGAGAGTTTCGGAAGTTCGATATTTAGAACGCCATGTTCTACAGATGCAGCAATTTTTTCTTTGTCTACATTATCCGGTAGAATCATTGTTTGCTGGAACTTAGAGTATGAGAATTCGCGACGCAGATAGCGACCGTCTTTCTTTTCCTCCTTGTTTTCAGTCTTCTTTTCCATGCTGATAACCAGATTGTTGTCTTCGTCGATATGAACGTTGAAGTCATCTTTGGTCATTCCCGGAGCAGCCAATTCTACTTTGTACTCCTTTTCCGTTTCCAGCACGTTGATAGCCGGAGCGGTTGCATTGGCTTTTTCCATCCATTCGTTATCAAAGAAATCATTGAAGATACTTGGTAACCAATTTTGAGTTCTTCTAACAGGCATCATAATTTTAGTCTCCTATCCTTTAAGTTAAACATTCGGTTAGTTCTGAACTTCCGGTCTTGGACTGCTTTCGGGAGCCGTTTCTTAATCACTCCCATGCAGTTCCTGAACCGTTGTTCACAAACATAATCGCAAAACGTATGCCAATTGATTTTAGTTTCGCTGATTAACAAAATGTCACTAAAGTTCTGACAAAATTACTTGTTTTATGCCGTTTTGTACATTTATTATATAAAATTGCTTTCGAATACTATGAATGTGAAATGTTTCTAAGCTACCATACATATATGTCTATTGCAGTTTGAAACGCATTCTCCACCGTTTGGCTTCTTCATTCCAGTCGTGGCTGATGACTTTGAAAGTTCCTATTTCAGAAGTATTCTTTACGTGCGTCCCCAAACAAAGACATTCATCATAATTGCCTACTTTCACTATGCGTACGGTTTCCGAAGCATCTTCAGGCAGTCGTTTCAAGTCAAAGCGTCCTTGTGCTTCTTCCTGCGTAATGAATTCTGTGGTAACATCCAATCCTTGAGCAATCACTGCATTTACAGCTTCTTCCAGTCGTTTTACATCTTCTTCGGTAGGAGCAGTTTCCAAAGCATAGTCCAGCTTACTTTTCTTTCTCTCTATATGTGCTGATACTGACCGTCCACAACCGAAAAGATTCATCATGGTACGGTTAACTATATGCTCGCAGGTGTGCATAGGAGGATATTCCTGTTTGTTGTGGTCGTTGAGTTGAATTTGTTGTTCCATATTATTTAGTAACTTTTTATTGTATTCCTATTTCTTAGCTAATCGAAAATAAAAACATCTTTGACTTTTTAAGATGTCTGTAAAGCATATCTAATCTTCATTATTTACGTTAATGATTAATATCATTAATCTTGCCATAATAATATTTTTGCGTAAAGGTAGGGCTATATTCTGATATTGAAAAGATTTATATTGTAATTTGTTTAGGCTGTATTTAATTAACCTGTATGCATGGATGGGTATTTTTTGTTTGTTGTAGTCGTTGGTTTTGCTTTTTTCTAAACTCCTCGAATTCGAGAGGCTTAAAATCAGAGTTATATAATATCTCTCACAATTCTAAGTATCCGGTTATCTTTTTATATCTCTTATTTTCGTTTTAAATACGAAATAAGTCTACTGAATATATTTTTCTTTTTGGGGAGAGATGCATTGCAATTATTCTCTCGTAGAATTTTATATTTAGGATCAGGATTTTCTATCCACAGTTTGAAGAACTTGAGAGTATATTCATACCAATTCTCTTTTGTTAAAGATGCATCATTCCAATACCATTGCTCCCCTAATGCTTTCAACTCGTCTATGGCATTAGATAACAAATAAAAATCGTATAAGAAGGTGTTGTACTCATTATTTATACATTCTTGTTCAAGTTTATTCAAAGCAGCAGACACTTTATTCTTATCAGGAGATTGTATTACTGATTTTACGATGAATAAGCTATATAATATAATGATAGAATTTGCGTCGATTTCGTTAAGGTGCAGTTCCTCGAAAATTTTATCTGTTAATTCTGTAAATTCAAAAGGATTGCAATGGATGTCTTCACCAGCTAATATAAAAAGATTTTCCGTCTCATATCCGGCCATCAACATCTCTAAAGCCCAATCTTTCCATTGGGTATTGATGTTGAAATTTTGTTGCTTATAAACCAATATCTCTGCTGTAGATGGCACTTTCTGTAGTATCTCATTGAGGGTGGCGTCAAGTTTCACTATATCAGTAAGTGGGTATTCCTGCCTGTCTTTATCGTCGGTTTGAAGATTTTGCTCCATATTTTAATTACTTCTGTTTATATATCTATTTTCATATTAAAAGCATAATTATCAGCACTATTCTCTGATTTATATCTGGCTGCCTTATTACGAACCAATGTCTCGTTAACATAATGTCCAATCTCGTGCAATAGCAAACGTTCCAGATAATACCTTCTTGCGCTTTCTTCTGTAAATTCAATATACCAATTGTCTTTTTCTTTTTGAGGTTCGGAAGCATATTCCTTATACCATCCTGTGCCACCTATTACCGAAGTAGGAAGAATAGAAACAGTAGGAGCCACAAAAATGCGTCTTTTATTTTATGATATCTTTCTTCTTATTTTTTGCAGCAAAGCACAAAATCAATATCTTTGCAAAATACATCAATATTCAAACGAATGGAGCAAATTAATAGATTAAAGGTTGTCCTTGTTGAACAAAAACGTACAGGAAAATGGCTTGCAGAGACTTTAGGGAAGAATGAAGCAACTGTTTCTCGTTGGTGTACAAACGAATCTCAGCCTTCACTTGAAACATTAGTGGAAATTGCGAAGGTTCTAAATGTAGATATAAAGGATTTATTCATATCTACAAAAAAATAAACTCAATTGCAACAAGGATAATTTATCAAAATATGGACTTCAATAAGGTTCTCGAAAAATACAGGAAATATTCATATTCCGAAAAAGATAAAGGCGAGCGTTTTGAACGATTAATGCAAGCATATTTGCTTACAGACCCGCAGTATGCTTATAAATTTAAGAAAGTATGGTTGTGGAGTGAATTTCATGGAAAAGATGATTTAGGTGGAGGCGATACGGGAATTGACTTAGTAGCCATAACTGTTGAAGGAGATTATTGGGCAATACAATGTAAATGCTATCAGGAAAGTAGCATTATTGATAAACCTGCTGTTGATTCATTTCTATCTACCTCAAGTAGAGAATTTAGAAATGAAGACATTCAAACAACTCGTTTTACTCATCGCCTTTGGATTTCCACTACAAACAAATGGGGAACTAATGCCGAAGAAGCAATAAGAAATCAAAATCCTATAATCCGCAAATCCAAATTTCCGCAGAATCCGAAACGAAGCGTTCGATTTTCAGGGAAAAGGACAAAACGAAGCGTTCAAAAAAGGAAAGCGCGCAACACTCAAAAAGCCGAAACAAAAGTTTTGTAATGACCTCTGTTTCGGCTTTATAATTTCATAAAAAATGGCTTTATAACGGCATTAAAATAAGGCTCAAAAGTTTGGCCTTCTACTTGAAAAATTGTATCTTTGTTCAGTGCTAAGCAGCTGTTTTATGAACTAATTTTTCCTGTTTCTTATACAGCATCATGTCTGTATATTCGGCAGAATAATTCATGTGGGCATTGAATTCCTTTTTTGTACAACCCTCAAAAGGATTGCCAATGGTTTTGTTTGCTCCAATCCATTCACACAGTTCAAGTATGGAGGATTTATTGGATGTGAAATAAACGAAGGAATGCTTTTCGAGTATCTTTAAAACATCCAAATAATCAGACAAGCGCCAATACATATTGTACGTACCAACATCAGTGGAAAGATAAGGCGGATCAATTAAAAAGACGACTCCGGGAACATCCTTATATTGGTTGAATACTGCTTTGTAGTCGCATGATACAATTTCAAGCCCTTTTAAGTAGTCAGAAGACTCCGGATAACCGGTCTTGCGAATGTTGTTATAAAGGACTTCCTTGCGCATTTCGGCTACAGACAATTTATACTTCATGGAGAACATAAGTGAGGATGATAAGGTTATAAAATCCACGTACCCAACATTTAGTTCTTCTTCCTCGATACGTTTAAAAATGCGTTCTCTAAGTTCCCCTTTAATTGGTTTATGTTTGGGTATCGAATTACCCACCAGCTCCCTAATATCGGCAAGCAGTTTATTTGTCTGTGGGATATTTTTCAGTCTGAACCGGTAGTTGTCGAAGTCATTGTAGACAACAGTAGCATCGGGCTTGCTTCTTTTGGCTATATGCGAAAGAAGTCCGGAACCGCCAAACAAGTCCACAAACACGGTATCTTCAGGGAACTGTTCCAAAACTTTAATAAACTCTTTAGCAAACATTCTTTTTTGGCCTACAAATGGCAGTGGTGCAGATAAATTCATATTCTTCATACGTTCAAGTCAAATTTAATGTTTTCAACTCCGGATAACAGTTCCAGAGTCCGGTCAATGTTATTTTCATATATATGCACATTTCCAAGGTCAAGGGTTATGGACTTCAGGGGAAGCTCCACCTGCCTTGCCATCAGATAAAGATGATAAATATCAGCCGGAAGCCCAAGGTTCGCATCAGAACTACGCTGATATGCAGATAGCACCAATTCTCCCTCATCAATTTGGAACTGCACAAGACTCAGGCAGGGTGCCTGGTTGCTTTCCACCCCGGTTTCTCCAAGAAACAGGACATAATTCTTGCTGTTGCGCTTTTCCCGGTTAATCCTGGTTATGAGGGGTGGAAGCTTTTCAAAGTAAGTTGGATAGCTGTTTACAAGGGTATGGCCGCAATAATCCCACCAGGTAATCCCTGCCTCTTTGTATTTTTCCACATCCCGGACTCCTTGCATAAACAGTTTCAATTCCTCTTTCAGCTTTTTCCTGGCTATCCCGTGGCTTTCAAATATGTCAAGTAAATCAGCGGGGGTTAGCATGAGCCTTTCGTTTAATAGATACTTGATACGCCCTTTCCTATTGGTCTGGATTTTGCCCGTTTGGAGTATCTTGTCTAATGTCTGGTAATACTTATTCATGAGCTTTATTTTTGGTTGTACAAAGGTAGCTCTACCGGACAACACAAGGCATCCCCGGCACATCAATCACACTGCACCGAGCGTGCAGTGCTTTCCAAACCGTTTGATAACATCATACACCTTACGTTCGCTTACCGAATATTTATTTGCCAAAAACGCCACTGCATAAGTGGTCTTTTCACCTTGTTTTTTCATGACCTCATACTCCGTATATAAGTCTATGAATCGAAGGTCATCCTGCTTGCCGCCCAAACTTATAAGCATTTCAAGCGGTTCTCTGTTAAATTTAAGTGCTTCAAACAATGTCATATCCAATCATTTTTGTACTTTTGCAATGCCAATCATTTATTTAATGCGTAAAAACGCCACGAGAGTGCGGCAGAGGGCATTGCCCCCGGTCGCGCACTCTCGTGGCGTTTTGTGTTAATAAATGATTGGCGTCTATATTAACAGGCCGGGGGCTTTTTTTATCCCTCCCCCGAAGGGATTGTCAATCACTCAATCCGATATAATTCCAAATTGAACTTGTCCTTTTTTTCCCAGCCTTCAGCCAGAACTGTCTGAATGAATCCTACTGCTTTTGTATAGAAATCTTTCAGTTCTTCTAACTGAGTAAAAGTATGGTATTCCGGTTGTTCATCCGAACCAAACTTAAACGTCACTGGCAGGGTTTCTCCGCCCGTCTGAACGGCCAAATCGTATGCTGCCTTATAGTTGTACTGGTTCTCCACAGAAAGCCATACATGGGCACCATTATAGGCGAATCCGGATAGGATAGCCGCATCAGTCTGGCTGTTATACCAGGACATAACCAATGTGTGGATTTCCTCATCAGTAGGCTTATGCCCGAACTCCTCTTCCATGTAGGAGGCAGAGCCGTTCTCTTTTTCCTGCACATCCCAGCGGATGCGCCATTTGTCTTTAACCGGGTTCGTGCATTCCA
>ERZ1026990.969-NODE-969-length-9859-cov-3.883721_pt1 | contig 9859 bp, 7 predicted proteins | sample MGYA00519557_ERZ1026990 | MGnify/ENA primary metagenome ERZ1026990 (study PRJEB26926, sample SAMN06164797) | human gut metagenome | biome: ENVO:00009003; feature: ENVO:2100002; material: ENVO:00002003 | host: Homo sapiens | place: USA | collected 2012 ... | reverse complement strand
GTTCTCATCCAGACCGAACTCAAACTTGGTATCTGCAATGATAATGCCCTTGCTCAATGCGTATTCTGCACATTTCTTATATAAAGCAATGGTTGCTTCCTTGATTTTGGCAGCATACTCTTCACCTTTTCCAGGATAGATCTTCTCCAATACTTCAACACTCTGTTCAAAAGAGATATTCTCATCATGGTCTCCAAGATCAGCCTTGGTACTTGGTGTATAGATCGGTTCAGGCAGCTTCTGGGATTCCTGTAAGCCATCCGGCAGTTTGATACCACATACCGTACCATTCTCCTTGTAGCTTGCCCAGCCGCTTCCTGTAATATATCCACGCACGATGCATTCGATTGGAAGCATTTCAAGCTTCTTACACATCATGCTGTTTCCATCATATTTCTCATTCTGGAAGAATTCAGGCATATCCTTTACGTCAACTGAAATCATGTGATTTGGTAATACATCCTTGGTATAATCGAACCAGAATTTAGACATCTGGGTAAGAATGGCACCCTTCTTGGTAATCTTGTTCTTTAAGATGTGGTCAAAGGCTGAAATTCTATCAGTCGCAACAATGATAAGGCTATCTCCGTTATCATATACCTCTCGTACTTTACCTTCTTTAATAGGCGTAAATTCCTGCATTTCTTTTCCTCCTCGTGTTTAAAAAGAGAGACTTCGTCCCTGTGCATGATAGTTCTATAGTGTTATCACCATGATACACCACAATACCTCTGAATTATAATACAGGAACTTTCCATTAGTCAATGTATTTGGGGGCAAATTTAAAAGCAGCCCCTCCAAATCGGAACGGCTGCTTTCGTATTTATGCCAGTGCCCTTTCATAATCATTGACAAGGTCAAGAATTTTCTTTGCATATTCAGGGAATTTGGATACCATATCCTTTACTTCATCCTGTGCATCCTGAGCTACTCTGGCGTTATATTCCATCTGTTTTCTAAGTTTCTGTCTACGTATGATAAGACCATGTCTGATCTCTACCATTTCTTTATTATCATACAGGGCTGTTGCCTGATGTATCCATATATTAGGGTCGTGTACCTTGCATTTACGCAGAAGTCTTACCAGTGATGCCTGGTAGAAATCCATATCATTCTGTCTCTGCTGTTCTTCTTCTCGCTGTCTCTTCTCTTCTTCGTATTTTCCCCAAAGCTTCCTTAAATCTGCGGAACTGTCCACATCATATTTCACATACAGATATTCGAGAAGATTGGTATTGTTCACATATCGGATCTTTACTGTATTCTGCAGCAATACCAGCTTATTGATCGCTTTGTCTACTTTGACCAGTTCTCTGTTGGCTTCTCCGAATTTCACATATGCAAAGGTCATGACACAGGCTGCAATCAACACTGCGATCAGATAACCAATCTGTACATCCAGCTTCCAGACTGATGAAAGGATTGCCAGTAATACTACCAGAAAAAGCATGGAGCCTACACAGATTCCTACGATTCCCTTCATATTCTTCTGTCCGTTCAGAAGTTCATTTCGTCTGTATATATATGCATGCTTCTCGCCATCCAGTCTGTTCAGATCTTTCTTGATCAGAATCTGATAATCCTCTGCTTCCTTCAGCTTGTCACAGCCTTCCGGCATGCAGTCTGCCAGTCTGTCCATATGGTTATATTCTTCATCCGACATGATCTTTTTCTTATTCTGCTGCTGTTTCTGGTTGTCTTCTATGTCTACGATCTTCTTCGCCATATTGCCAAGCTGCTCTCTGATCTCTGGTGGAAGTGCATCAATCTCTTCCATATCTGTCAGATAAGAAGTTACCAGATTGTACTCACTGCCAAGCGTCTCCAGTTCCTTGGAAGCTTCCGCCATTTGTTCCAGACATGCCTTCACATAGCGCTCTCTCTGCTTCTTATCGTGCATATCCACATCATCACGTCTGAGTCCTTCCGGTTCTTCCTGTGGATTGTAGTCGATCTCTATTGCTTCCTGTTTCTTTCCTTTCAGCTTATCGGCAATATTCCTTAGTAATCCCATTTGCTTTTCCCCTTCCCTTACACTCTTAATCCTTCATCCCTGCTACACGATCTGTCTTCGGTAATCCTGTTTCAGTGCAGCAATTAATTCCCCTGTCTGCTGATGATACTGTTCCAACTGACCATTGATCCTTTCCTCCAAAAGATCATTCAGTCTCTGCATCTCCTTAGATTCCAGCCATTTCTGGTGTGTATCTGCAAGCATGGTATCTACTGCGGCAAAATCTGCCTGCCAGTCCGCATTCTCACGCATAAATACACCATAATCAAAATCCGTCATTGCCTTACGATTCGCCAGAATGTACATACGGCGTATCTGCACCTGCGGTTTGAGCTTATATGCTTCATAATAATACTCTGCTGCCTGCTCATAGGCATAGTCCATTGCATATAAGGATGCTATATTATAATACAGATCTGCTCTTTGCTCTGTATTTTCAACAGGTGTATGCTCCTTCAGCTCCATATAGATCTCCATTGCCTGACGAAATCTTCCTGTCTGGTACAGATATTCTGCTCTCTTCCTGAGCCTTTCATAAGGAGAGAGCTCTGCCTGTTCCTTCAGGATTCTTCCTACCTGCTTAATGGTATTGTCATCATAAAGACCTGTACTCTCCAGAATTGTCGTAACAAAGGCAGCTACGGATACATGCTTTCTAATGTATATATCTAATTCATCTGCCAGACTGTTCATCCCACACTCGCTGCGAATCCAGTCTACCAGCTGCTGGTTCATGATGTCATAATCCAAAAGATATATCCTGTCTATAAAATAATAACACAATTCTTCCATGGAATACAATGAAATGTCAGAAAAATTTACATAAAATGGGTTTTTTGCATAATTTCCAGTACATAAATACACATTATTCATTATAATACGAAGCTCTCTTTCCATGTTCTGCCACTTGAAGGATAGAATTCACCAAACCCCTTATCAGCAATTTCAATTTCCGCCGTTTCTGCATTTTTCATGCATATTGAGAGTCCTATCCGGTTCGTTTTGTTTCCTCTTACATGAAGTCCTTCCAGCGTAATTCTGGCAATTTTCGCCTGTCCGCCGTCTACTGGTGTAATTGTAAGTTCCAGTGTATTGTCTTTTGCAAGAATCAGATCTATGGACCTTCTGGCATCATACCAGTTCGTTCCTGCATTCAATAACGGCTGATATGTTTCCTCTTTACCACGGTTGCAGTTCATACCGATATTGGCATGCAGGCACTCATCTGAGAGGTAGACATAAGTTGTGCTCAAGGTAGAAGGTAATACTTTCTCTCTTGCGCCATAACATGCGCCCTTGCTGAACAGATTGTTTCCCTGAAATACTCGTCTGCCTTTGCACAGATACCGTAGTGAATCCTTACACCAGTCTCTTGTAAAATGGTCTCCCAGCAAAAATGCGGAAGATACGAATTTACCTTCGCAGTGGTTCCTGACAATCTCAAGGAATGCATTATCCAGCTGTGTGAAAAATGCCTGTTTCTGTGCATCAGACATTTGTGACACATCTGTCATTTTCATCTGTGGAAAGTTCTCTTCCTCAATCAGACAGACAACCGGTCTGGAATTACGGTTCATCTGTAATTCGTAACTGTGTATTCCATCCTTCTGGTAATCATAGAGCAGGACATTCTGTGTCCACATCTCTTCCGGCTGATGCAGTATATATTGGAAGAAACAATCCTGATGAGACATAAAGAAAATCTCGCACTGGCTTCCCGCTGCACTGCTTCCTGCCTCTCTGAGAAGATTGCAGGTATCCGGTTCTATACTCTTCAATGTCATTGCGATTGCTGCAAGTTCCATTCCACCGGTGTAGGCTGCGGTAAATCCAAGCAGCTTTTTAAAGAAGATCTCCATCAGCTCCCTGGGAGTATATTCTTTGTCTCCGACCTGCGCAGAGGTGTTATTCCTGACCAGTAAAAGCAGGTCTTCTACCAGATCGCCTTTGCCATCTTTTGCCGTCTGCAATGCATCCTTGCCGATGACCCAGAATTCCTCCTGACCTTCCTGCTGATGCTTCCGACATAGTACTGCTGGAATATTGTACTGTTCCTCGCCCATGACCAGGCTCACTGTATCCGGCATGCTCTGATCCAGCCTGCAATAACTGATCTGCACATAATCATTTGTAAGATCAAGCCCTATTACTATTTTATTTTTCCTGCCAATTTCATCTAATGCTTTATCCAAAAACATACCGACTTCATATCCTTTTTATAAAACACGGAACAGCTCTCTTACGCTGTAATCCTCTTCCATATATTCTTCCATTACCTTCTGTGCGGTAATCTCATCATGAAGACTCATTGACACCATGATATCATTCAACATTCCAAATCTTCCCTGCACGTGATCCTCAGGTCGTCTGGTCAGTGTACCGCTCTGCGTGATCTGCTCATTGCCATCCAGCGTCTCTGTCACATAATATTGCAGCACCTCGCCCTGGAAAAGGCAGAAATCCTTCACATGAATGCCTTCATACATATCCTTCATTTCTTCTACTTCATAGACAGGATTGGTCTCCTTCTCTGAATCTACGAAGTAATGTATCCGCACCTTGCTGTCCGGTCTGGTTCTGTACTCCACGAAGTATTTATTCCTGTAATAATGCAGCAATACAACCTGATCTGACAGTTCCTTGAAGAACGGAAAATAAATGCCTTTTCTCAGAAATTCACCTACAAATACAGACATGATATCTCTGGCGACTTGTGCCTTTTTCTCCGGATTCTCTGACCAGAATTTAAGCAATGCCAACTTCACCGGTGTCTGTGCCTCTCCACTCTTACGGTATCTGATATAGATCTGGTCAAATATACGGCTGTCTGTAATCGCATCCTGTACAAAATATGCATACGCCGCGTCATCAAGGAGTTCCTGAACCAGTGTATCATCATGCTCCGGACTGACTGCGTAGGATAGCAGTATCTCATCCTTCTCAGGAACAATCACATGGGTAAAACGCATTTGCCCAAGAATGCGGTGCATGATATCATCAACCGGTAATTCCAATTCTACTGCTGATTTCCAGATGTTACGAAGATGCGTGGTCTGTCCTTCATAATACATCATCAGATACTGCAGGATGTTCTCATCATATTTCATATTCTTATAAATATAATAGGAAACATTGATGAGGAAATCTTCTCTGGTAAATTTGCTGGCTACAATACGTTTACTGATCAGTCTGGCTATGGATTTCATGTTCACGCCGCTCATGCCATACCGCTTCACCCACTGATATGCCTTATCAAACATTCCTCTGGATATCAGGAATCGTATGAACTCTGCTCTTTCATCTGATTCCATGGTATCAGCCTCTATTTCATCCAGATAGGTATCCAACTCACCAATCATGTCATTTTCATAATAAAAACGCAACAGCTTGACGCGGATCTCCTTCTTGAAGCTCTCTATGACCTGTTCTGATTCTGCAAGATGCTTGAACCGGAACACATTATCCTGCGTAATTGTCACATAGTTCGCATCCTGTTCGCACAGATACATGTCAAAGCTCAATCTGCCCTCTATGGATGGTCCTACAAAGCTTAACAGCCTGTCTGTCTGCATCAGTTGTCTGTTGATATAGGCAACTCTCCTGGTAAAACGGCTGCCTTCTGCGTCCTGTAGAAAGAGCTGGTATTCTGAACCGTAGACAGGAATAAGGCATGTACAGTCTGTCACCGGATAACTGTTCTCTCCGTTGATCTTCTCATACACAACCACTACCGATGTGATCTTGGGATTATCTACCGTAATCCTGTGCATGAACAGCAGCGGAACAAAGGAATATGCCGTATCATCCCTGAGCATCTGTGGAGCAAGTATATTCTCATACAGAAAAGCCAGATCTTCATTCATATGTCCAAGTCTGATCTGATCTACCACGAATCGCTCCATGGCAATGCGATAATTCCTCTCCAGATCCGGATTCTTATCCCGGTTACGCACTACATAGGCATACAGATACGCATTATGCTCATAATCCAGATTGCTCTGATAGGCAAAATACATCAATACCATTTTAGGCAGTATGATCGTCTTATCTCTGATATCCAGCGACATCATATAATATTCATACAGTCTGGTCACTCTTACCTCATTGGCTACTCCGAGTGCATACCATTGAAAATACTGTGTTCCCTGCTTCTCACCCAGAATCAGAAGTCTGCAGATTGCCGTGATCGTCTGTGGTGACTGATTGGTTCTGTATACCTCACATAATGTTCTGAATAAAAGATTGGAATATGTCTTCAGTCTGGCGCACAGATACTGCACCTGCTCAATCATATTCGCATCCAGCATCTGATACCTGGCAGCATACCATATTACGTTCTGTTCAAATTGTCCCAATTCCAGAATAAAAGATGGATGGCTCTGGAAAAGAAGTACTGCCTCGCAGAACAGAATCGGACTGGAACAGCCTAATTTGAACTGTTTCTCCAGAAGATTCCATCTGGCTTCCGGATTTCTGATATATTCCTGATCCAGATACAACAGAAACCAGGCAAGATACCACTGGGTCTCATCCCGTCTGTATATCTGCTCAATTTCATCCGTTACCGCCTGTAAATAACTCTCATCCTTGTTGAGCAGTGTCTCCAGATACAGATAGTAACACTTGACAAGCATGTCGCTTTCTTTGCCAAAAGCATCCGGCTCCAGCTTGTCCAGCCAGTACCTGGCTTCATTATATCGTTCCCTGGTTGTCAGAATCTGTACCTGATACAGTTGTGTCATAAGATCATCCGGATTCAGATCCTGAAGCTGTCCTATCGCCTCAGCTGCACGCTCTACCCATATATTCCTCGTAATCTTATGGAATTTCAGTTCTATGTAATTCTTCATGAGCGCAATGACAGCTCTCTTCTCCTGCCTCTTCTGCTCTGCCCTAAGTCCACCCTCCTGCATCATGACCTGAATCGGTATACTCATCTTATGACAGGTATCCTCAATAATCAGTCTGCCCTTGTTTATTCCATGGCGCAGTTTGGTCGCATCTATTGTAAAATTCAAACGATACAGATCATCCTCAAAATCCGCATCCATGATTGTATCATGCTCCAGAGTCAGGAAGCTGCCCTCTGCTCTTACCTGTAACTTGAGATACCCCCAGCCGGACCGTGTAATGGCAAGTGTCCGAACCTGTGAATCCATCACGTTTTCAAGCATGAAGCCTTCCATATCTGTATGATACTCTATGGCTGTTTTCTTATTGGTCTCAATCAGAAATTCTTCAACATTCTCCTCATTGCCGGGATTACGGGATAATCCAAGATATATAGTCTCAATATCCTTATCATTTTTGTGGAAAATCGTAATAAATTCCGGTGAATAGAACAGCTCTACCGCTTCTGCCCAATTGGCTTTTGCCAGATTAGCAAAATGAAAAAGGTTGCGTATACTTCCCATTGAGCTCTCAAGCTGAGGCTTCTGCACATTAATCTGATAGGGAAGTGTATATTCTCCTTCACTGCTGATAATCGTAAATTCTCCGTGCACCTGACTGCCCGGCTCCAGATTACCTGTTAAAAAGCAGTACTCAATTACAGCCTCACGCCCGCTAAAATCCGTCGTAAGACTCTGCATTCTGGTATCTGATGAATAAATTTCCCCTTTTGCCTCATCATTTCCTGTCGAGATCTGAAAGCTGCCCTCTGCACGTTCCCTGGGCCTCACACTCAATTCAAGGCTCTGACAAGAGAATTTCAGATAACGATCCTCACATTCCCAAATCCCATCTGTCATCTGCCCCTTCTTCTCCTGCATGTTTCCACTGCCCTTCCTCTTTACATCGTTTCCGTATAAACACTCATCTTTAGTATAAAATATTTGTTGACATAACGCAACAAAAAATCGAGCGGTCAATGACCGCCCGATCAAGCTTTTTTATAGAAAATTATTTGATTTCTACAACCCATCCTTCAGGAGCCTTGATATGACCCATCTGGATTCCTGTCAATGTATCATACAGCTTCTTGGTAACAGGTCCCATCTCGTTCATTCCACTTGGGAAACAGATCTCTTTGCCATGATCTACGATCTTGCCAACAGGAGAGATAACTGCTGCTGTACCACACAGACCACATTCTGCGAAGTCTTTTACTTCATCAAAGTAAACTTCTCTCTCTTCTACTTCAAGTCCTAAGTATTCCTTAGCAACTACCATTAAGGAACGACGTGTAATAGAAGGAAGAATACTGTCTGACTTAGGTGTTACAACCTTATTATCCTTAGTAACGAACAGGAAGTTAGCACCACCTGTCTCTTCAACCTTGCTTCTTGTTGCAGGATCAAGGTACATATTCTCGTCAAATCCATTTGCATGTGCTGTTACGATTGCATGAAGGCTCATTGCATAGTTCAGACCAGCCTTGATATGACCTGTACCATGAGGTGCTGCACGGTCAAAATCACTGACGCAGATAGTGATAGGCTTAGCGCCGCCCTTGAAATATGGTCCAACCGGTGTTGTCAGGATTCTGAACTGATATTCATCAGCAGGCTTAACTCCGATAACTGGATTAGAACCAAACATGTAAGGACGAACATATAAAGTAGCGCCTGAACCATAAGGAGGTACATAAGCTTCATTAGCCTTAACAACTGCCTTTACAGCCTCTACGAAGCGTCCTTTTGGAAGTGTAGGCATCTCCAGTCTCTTGCAGCTGTCATGCATACGTGCTTCATTTAAGTCAGGACGGAACACAACAATACGTCCATCCTCTGTTGTATATGCCTTTAATCCTTCAAAACATGTCTGTGCATACTGGAATACACCGGCACACTCATTCAATGTAATATTCGCATCTTCTGTCAGAGCACCTTCATCCCATGCTCCATCCTTATAATATGATACATATCTCTTGTCTGTCTGGTGATAGCCAAAACCAAGAGCTGCCCAGTCAATATTCTTCTTTTCCATAACACGATCTCCCTTCGTAGTGATCAAACCTCAATCTTTTGTTACCATCCATTATTATCCTCATGATAAAAAAAGTCAACCCAAAAGGCTGTATACAACAGTCTTTTTCATAACTTTTTTGATGTTTTTTAACCTGTATTCATAAAGGGTATGAATGTAAGTTATAGTATCAGATTCTTTCATATTTTGTGAAAGTATACTCCAGATCAAAGTAGGTCAATTCATCGCTGTCTGCCGTAATATGCCATTCAAGGTCCATATCCAGATTGGGGAAATAGGCATCTGACTGGTAACTGTAATCAATCTTTGTAATATGCGCTGTGTCACAATAGGGAAGCATCTGCTCATATACGCTCTCTCCGCCTACTATATACACGTCCTGGCTGTCATAGCTCTCCAGCACTTCCAGTAATTCTTCTATGGAATGAACGACCTGTGCTCCCCTGATCTCAAGGCTGGTATCTCTTGAAAGGATAATATTGGTCCGTCCTGTCAGAGGCTGTGCCTGTGGGAATGTATTCAAGGTCTTTCTTCCATATACAATGACTTTGCCCATTGTCATCTCACGAAACATCTTCTGGTCCCTTGGAATGCTCACCAGAAGCCCTCCCCTGTTACCGATTGCCCAATTTGTATCTACTGCTGCTATTATATTCATACTGATTATTATACCTTTCCACCTATCTCATTTACCTGTCCCATTTATCACACAGTGCATTGATCTGATCTGCGAACTTCGCCAGATCTTTATTGGCACTTCCCTCGTTCTTATGAATCACTGCAATCAGTCTCTGTCCTGCTGCCAGCAGTCTTGTAAATACATCAGATACCACATTGGTACGTTTCTTCACCGGAACCGGAGCAGCCTCATATTCCTGTCTCTTATACACATCTCCGAGCCCACGAGACACTCGCTAA
>ERZ1026990.966-NODE-966-length-9878-cov-23.995826_pt1 | contig 9878 bp, 10 predicted proteins | sample MGYA00519557_ERZ1026990 | MGnify/ENA primary metagenome ERZ1026990 (study PRJEB26926, sample SAMN06164797) | human gut metagenome | biome: ENVO:00009003; feature: ENVO:2100002; material: ENVO:00002003 | host: Homo sapiens | place: USA | collected 2012 ... | reverse complement strand
CAAATTGACAAGGCGGGCGGATTCTCGTATAATGGCTTTAGTGGCTCGGACGGCAATCCTAACCACGAATACATGAGGGACAAGCTCACATACTCACCGTAGGATAATTATAGCCATAAATAGGCTTGTTGTCAAGGTTAGCGAGATTGTACCCTCCGAAGAAATCGGAGGATTTTTTTTATGGCAAAAAACATCAAGAAGCGAAATTGGGCTTTTGTTCTCTACCCAGAGTCAGCTCCTGCTGATTGGAGAGAACAGCTCCAAAAAACTGGATTGCAATGTGCAATCAGCCCATTGCATGACAAGGACATGAACCCAGACAATACACCAAAGAAGCCACACTATCATGTCATACTGACATATAGTGGACCGACTTCCTACAATGTGGTCAAGGCTCTGACAGACGGCTTTAATCAGCCGATACCGCAAGCTCTGGAACAGGTGCGAGGGTATTACAGATACCTCACGCATAAGGACAATCCAGAGAAAGCTCAGTATGATGAGCGAGAGATTAAGACCATCAACGGCTTTAATATTGCGGACTTCTCGGAGCTGACACGCTCCGAGATCACGCAGATAAAAAAGACCTTGCAGGCACTCATAAGACAGTACGACATAGTGGAGTACGCTCAACTTATGGACTTCTTGCAGGATGAAGAAATGAATGTTGAGTATGAGGTAGCGAGTAACAACACTCTTTTCTTTGACCGCTACATAGGCAGTCGCCGTCACGCTCCGAGAGTACCGAAGTGTGACCCAAAGACTGGCGAAGTGATAGAGAAAAAAGAGAGCTGAAAAGCTCTCTTTTTTTGCGTTTCCATAGGGGGGTACTACGACACCCCCCTATGGGTGCTTTGTGCTTTGTGACGCTTTTTGGGGTTGCAGGGGCGAAGCCCCTGCCCCTCGGAGAGCCCCGTGTTTTGAAACGCAGTGTCAAAACTCATACGGGGTTACTTTTGACAAAAGTAACAAAACTTTGTATAATGGATAGCATTGAAGGGAGGTGTTCTTATGGGTCGAGTATCAATGCCACAAGGTAAAGGTAGCCAGCTCCATAACAGACGAGAATATGAGAAGATAGGTAAGCCTATCCCAGACAACATTGATGTCTCCAAAAGCTCGGAGAACATCACTCTGGTCGATAAGGATATAAAGCAAGCCTATCAAGAAATCTTCGGTGAAGCTCTGGAGAAGTACAACGCAAAGCAGAAACGAGCTGACCGAAAGATAGAGGACTACTGCGACCACATCAAGAAGTCGAAGAACGGCGAAAAGCTGTTCTATGAGGATGTGGTGCAGTGGGGCAGTAAAGAGGACTTCCAGAAGCCAGAGATGAGGGAGAGAGCCAAAGAAGCCCTTGTGCAGTATGTAAAGGGCTTCGAGGAACGAAACCCGAATTTGAAGCTCATAGGGGCTTATATCCATATGGACGAAGCAAGCCCCCATTTGCACCTCGACTATATCCCAGTAGCCCAGGGATATACAAGAGGGCTTGAGACCAGGAACTCCCTGGACAAAGCAATGAAGCAAATGGGCTACCAACCAGAGAAAGAGAGCCGAAAGAACAATGCCACGAAGCTCTGGAAAGAGAATGAAAGGTCGGTTTTTGGCGAAATCTGTCGAAATATGGGGCTTGAGGTCGAAGCCGAGCGAAAAGCCAGAGGGAGCTTGTCGGTCGAGGAATACAAGGAAGTACGAGACCAGATGATAGGCGAGATTGAGCAGGAGAAAGAAGCCATTGTCGCAGAGGCCGAGCCTTTGCGAGAACTCAAGACCGGCATAGACGAGATAGACACTACCGGCACGAAGTTGCCGTTTGGTGTAGTAGCGATAAAGAAAAAAGAGCTTGAAGCGGTCAAGGAACAGGCGAAAGCCTACACCGCAAACCGAGACGAGATAGGAGAGCTGCGAGAGCGTTCCGCTGCTGTTTCTCGGAGAGAGAAGCGAGCGGATCAGCGAGAGCAGCTCCTCGACAACAAGGCAAATGAGCTGGCAAGGCAACAGCAACAGCTTCAGCAGATGTACCAAAGACAGCTCAATCTTAATCAGCTCTTGGAGAAGTCAGAGCAAGACGGCAGAGCCAAAGACAAACAGATAGCAGACCTGCAAACAGAGAACGCCTCTCTGAGGGGTCAAATTCGCTCTCTGACGGCTCAAATGGACGAAATCAAGGCAGAGCTATGGGATAAGATAAATAATCTCAGAGACAAGCTCAGAGGGGCTTATGAGAGCCTTACGAATGTGGTTAAGGCGGTGGGTATGCTCAAGTATGACCGAGAGAAAGACCAGAACGGTAACTACACCTATGGCAAGTACGGTATCAGCAATCTGAGCAAGGCTCAAGAGAAGCTGATTGACGGCTTGGCAGAGTACGGAGCGAAGTGGGCGAAAGAGGACGGCTTCCCAGAGATGGCAGAGGAGATGGAAAAGCGTGTCGGTATCAGCAAGGGCATAGAGAAAATCGTAGAGCCACCTGCTCCGAAGCGTTCCAAAGGTTGGGAGATGGAGCTTTAAGAAGCGGTTTTCGGATTATACTGGCGGAGACGGCGGAACGGAAAACTGAAAGTTTTTTGTTCCGTCGGCGGAGACGGAATAATCCGAAAAAAAGAGAAGTCAAGGGCTTCGAGGGGTGGAGATTTCCGCAAGGAAATACTACCCCGTACCTTGACTTCTCTTTAGCGTGGTACGCACTCCCGATAGAGCGTCTATTTGTTCCAGAGGTCGCTCTCCGCGTAGGAGCCTGCGGAGCATAAAAAAAACCCGCCCTGCCAAGTGTCAAATTGACAAGGCGGGCGGATTCTCGTATAATGGCTTTAGTGGCTCGGACGGCAGCAGGAGCAACAGCAGCACCAGCGAGGCATGGGCGGCATGGAGCTGTGATAGGGAGAAATGTATTGATAATATAAGCGCAGCAAGAAGCCTGTCCGGAGGGCTTGCAAATCTCTTTCGGACAGGCTATAATAACAGCTGAAAAGTGAAAATAAACTCCTTGATAATATAACGCCCTGATAGGGGGCTGGAGGTGCATGGGGATGTATGATATTTTAGGTGCTTTGAAAGCGCTGTTTGAGGAAGTTCACTATATGGACTTTTATCGGGACATCTTTCCGGAGGGCTCCTTTGAGGAGCGCGGTGAGTATGAGGACGGGAAATATAATGGTATAGCGATTGCTATTGAGAAAGGCAGCAAGCGTGCAAAGCGTATGACGATTACTGATGATCTTGATACGATTGCGGATATGGTTGGGTCACATGATTTCTGTCTTATGAGCCCGATCAGTTATGCAGGTAAGAGTCGGAAGTCCTCCAATGCTCGGTTTATGTATGCGTTGGCTATTGATCTTGATGGTATGACGGAGCGGAAGCATTGGGATTTTTTTATGGAGCAGATCAACCGTGGTCATGAGATGTTGCAGTTTGTTTGGGGTCTGCCGCGGCCTACGTATTTGGTATTTTCCGGCTCAGGTATCCATATTTATTATGTCTTTAAGCAGCCTATTCCGATGTTTAAGAACATTGTTGAGGAGTTGGAGAAGCTGAAAAGGCGGCTGACTTGGCAGGCATGGACACAGGGCGCGTCCTCGCTGCATGATAAGGTGCAGTATGAGAGTTTGTTTCAGGGTTTTCGTGTGGTTGGTACGATTACGAAAGATGGTGGTCGTTGCCGTGCCTTTTCGGTCGGTGAAAAGGTCACAGTAGAGTATTTGAATAAGTTTGTGCCAGAGGATCATCGTGCTGTGAGCTTTGTTTATAAGTCTGATTTACGGCTCGAAGATGCGAAGAAGAAGTATCCAGAGTGGTATCAGCGGCGTATTGTGGAGAAGCGACCGAGGAATACATGGACTTGTAAGAAAGCAGTTTATGACTGGTGGATTAGGAAGTTAAAAGAGGGTGCCGAACAGGGACACAGATATTGGTGTATTATGACTCTTGCGACATATGCGCAGAAGTGTGGAGTACCCCGAGAAACGCTCGAGGAGGACGCATACGGCCTTATTCCATTCATGAATACAAAAGGTGATGAGTTCACTGAGGACGATGTTATGCACGCTCTGGAGGCTTATACGGATAGCTATGCTACATATCCGATTGATACGATTGTGTGGCGTACCGGTATTCAGATTGAGAAGAACAGGAGGAATGGGCGAACGCAGAAACTCCATATGCAGTATATGAACATGAATAGGCAATTTAAGGTCGGTATCGGGGAATGTACAAATGGTGGTCGCCCATCGGGAAGCGGGACGGCGCAACAGATGGTTTATGAGTGGCGGCAGCAGCATCCGGAGGGAACGAAAAGCCAGTGCAAAAAGGATACAGGATTGACCTATCCCACCATCCGCAAATGGTGGGACACTGTACCGGATGGGCATATAACGGTCAAAATACGCCCGTCACAGGCTTTGAGCGATCTGCTGGTGGAGGATTTCAAGAAAGGGTTATAAACCGCCCCAGAACGCCCTGTGCGGCGTTTTTGGGGCGGGTAATGGTTTTATATTACCCCCACCGAAAACGAGGCTTGAAAACCGCGCGAAATAAGGCTTTTTCACCCCCTAAATGTACACGCTGCGGTGTTAGCATATAGAAAGCACTGTTCATAGAAAAGTTGCAAAAAAACATTTGCAATGCACTTGCAAATGTCACGAATATTGAATATAATATTAGTGCAAGCTAAAAATGACGAGGAAAGGAGTGCTATTATGGCTAAAGGAAATATGACGATAAGAATGGAGCCGGAGCTGAAAGCACAGGCGGCAGCTCTCTTTAAGTCCCTCGGAATGGATTTGAGTACGGCAACGGGTATTTTTTATCGACAGGCACTTAGGTGTCATGGACTTCCCTTTGAAGTCAAGGTTGACGAGCCGAATGCTGTTACCTATGCGGCGATGGAGGCGGCAGAAAAGGGAGAGGATATGTATGGTCCGTTTGATAGCGTTGCAGATCTGATGGAGGCGCTGAATGCTTAAGCCGGAGTTTTCGGGGCAGTTCAAACGAGATTACAAGCTTGCGATCAAGAGAGGCTGCGATCCGAAGAAGTTGGAGGAAGTGATCACGCTGTTGTGTAACGAGCAGCCGTTGCCGGAGGCGTATCGAGATCATGCTCTCACTAATTCCAGAAATTATAAGGACATGAGAGAATGTCACATCGAGCCGGACTGGCTGTTGGTCTATAAAGTTGTTCGGCAGACTTTGATTTTGAAATTGATAAGGACGGGATCTCATAGCGATTTGTTTTGAGATTAACTCCGGATGAAAGAGTGGTGATGATATTTGGCGGGTGTAATAACGGAAATTGCAATAGAATGTGGCGTGTCGGAACAGGCAGTTCGTGCATGGTGTAGGCGAAACCATGTTGCGAAAGATGCGAAAGGAAGTTTCGCAATCAGCGAAAGTCAAAAAACCGCCATATATCAGCATTATTTAGGTGTTGAACGAAAGCAAGTTTCGCAACAGGCGAAAGCAAGTTGCGAAACTTGCGAAACCACTTTGATCGCTATGCTGCAGGGAGAATTAGACCGGAAAAGCGAGCAACTTGCTGTAAAGGACAAGCAGATCGAGGAACTGAACGCAAGGTTGGCGGAGGTCAGCTCGGCGTTGGTGACGGCACAGCAGACTGCGGCAGCGGCCCAGGCTCTCCATGCTGGGACAATGCATCAGCAGCTTCTTTCCGGCAAGTCCGGAGCCGATCAGCCGGAGCGTGAGACAGAACCGGTTCAAAAGCGTAGCTGGTTTAGTAGGTTCTTTGGGGACTAAACAGAACGACAAATCGGGAATTTGTAGGGGTGATTAAAATGAAATGTCCGTATTGTGGTGAAGAAATGCAACTTGGTTGTATTCAATGCAGAGATGGTGTCTATTGGAGCGAAAAAGAACGAGTTATTGCGGCCCTCAACATTGGTGGGGGCAAGTCAATCAAACTCAATGAAAAGTCAATCGGTGGACCTTTTGGTGGAGCGTCTGCGGAGGCTTGGCTCTGCGAGAAGTGCAAGAAAATTGTCATTGAGTATTAAATTTCAGTTTATCGGTGGGATGAAGGTCGGGGAGCCGTCCGCAGACGGCAGGGGCAGCGCCCCTCCGGAGCTGGCAGAGCAGCAGGCACGAGCCGGCAGTGAAGCAGCTCCGGCAACCCCTCCCCTTTAGGGGCGCAAAGCACTTTCACACCGCTGCACCGATGGGGTGGCGGTGTGAAAGTGCTTTTGCGTTACTTTCTCACCAGAAAGTAACAAAGAGGTTGTTTTTAGCGGAAATTTATGATAAAATAGAGGACGGAAGAATAAGCGGAAAGGGGGCGATTTTATGGGAGTTACGATTTCGGGTATGACAGGTGCAGGGAGCATCCGGCACAACAACCGCAGCTTCTCAGCGGCGAATGTAGACCGGAGCCGGACGGAGCAGAACATTGTTTTCTGCAACGAGGATCTGAAGCAGGTCTATCATATGGTCTTTGATGAAGCTCTCGCAGCCTACAACGCAAAGAAAACCAAAACGAGAGATAAGATACCGGACTACTATGAGCATATCCGGCAGAGTAAACAGGAAAAGCTGTTCCATGAAGCGATCTTCCAGATCGGCAACATGAGCGACTGTGGGTGCGGTACGCCGGACGGAGAACGGGCGGCGGCAGCTCTGAAAGATTTTGCGGAGTCTTTTGCAGAACGCAACCCCCATCTGCGGGTGTTCAATATGGTGCTGCACATGGACGAGGCAACGCCCCATCTCCATGTCGATTTTATCCCTGTGGCAACGGAGCAGTCAAGAGGACTTTCTACAAGGGTATCTATGAAACAGGCATTGAAGCAGCAGGGGTTTGTCGGTGTCGGCAGAAAGCAGACCGAATGGGCGGCGTGGATGGAACGGGAGAAAGAAGCTCTGACGGAGATCGCCCAGCGGCACGATTTTGAAATTATCTCTCTCGGCACGAACAGACCGCACATGGACTTGCCGCAGTTCAAGGAAGCGGCTGCGAGGCTGGAAGCGGTGCAGCAGCAGACAGCGGCAGTAGAGCGGGAGGTTGCTGAGCTGGAACGGCAGCGGGACGCTCTGAAAGGCACTGTGCGGCTCTTAAAGGAGGCTGACAGGGTAAATGCACCCCTGCATGATATTCAGCCGGAAAAGACGCTCACAGGGGCAGTAAAGGGCGTGACGGTGGATCAGGTCGAGCAGCTAAAGAAAATGGCACTGCGCAGCGTGACGGATCGGCACAAGGTACAGGAGCTGACGGAGGAAAACACCCGTCTGCGGTCACAGGTGCCGTCCATGAAGAAGCGGCTGGAAGAAGCGCAGCGGCAGCAGAGGCTTGAACAGGAAAACCGGAGGCTGCGCGATGAAAACTATTATCTGCAATCCGAGCTGCAGGAGGAACGCAGCTTCACCGAGCGTCTGACGGACGGCATCGGTCGGATGCTGGACTTCTTGGAAGAACACTTGCCGGAGCGTCTGCGTCCTCTGCTTGAAAAGGCGAGGGAGCTGCTGCCCGATCCGGAGATTGGACAGCAGCAGGAGCAACAGCAGCACCAGCGAGGAATGGGCGGCATGGAGCTGTAAAAGAAGCCTGTCCGGAGGGCTTGAAAATCTCTTTCGGACAGGCTATAATAACAACTGAAAATAGGGAATTGCTGTATTGATAATCTAAGCCCCCTGTAAGGGTACTCCCAACCTATATTTTTTCTCTCTGAAAGGGAGAAAGTCGGAGGGGAAAAGGGGGGTGAGCGGAGGGGTGTTGGAAGTGTGGTAAACCTCGTTAGAGGTTTTCCAAGCCACTGTGGTAAACCCATCGGGTTTTCCATAGTGGCGGCACTTTCAATGCCCCGCAGCGAGGGGGAAAAGGGGGAGGTGACTTTCTCTTTAAGGCGGCGTAGCCGCCGCTCTTTTGCTCCCCCTTTTCCCCCTTCCCGCCCGCAGGCGATCCCCGCCGCAGCGGATTTTCTTTTTGGTACTTTTTCTTTTGTGAGGTGGTAATATGACCGAGAATTATCGAGGCTGCTACGAGTATTTGAGCGCACAATATCCGGAGGTCGGAGGCTATGAGTTTTATAAAGAGCTGTTTCCGGACAATGAGAACTCCGGAGAACGGCACACGGATTTTTCCCATCCGAACGCTGTGTATCTGTATCGGGACGAACAGAGCGAGGATAAGAAGCTCCGGCGCAGGAAGATGTATAACGACACATGGGAACAGGATTACATGGAGTTTGTCGAGGGGAACAGCCTTACTTTGTGCAGCGGTCTTGCATATCGCAGAAAGGAGAACAGGCTGGAGAACGCCCAGCGGATGTATGCTCTGATCTTCGATCTGGATGGCGTAGGTCTTGCCGAGCTGCGCAACCTCTTTCTGCGCTTTGGCGGCGATCCGGAGCGAGTGCGCCGGTTGCCGATGCCGACTTTCCTTGTTCTGTCGGGGACAGGGCTGCATATCTACTATGTTTTCCAGCAGCCGATTGACCTATACCCGAATATAAAAATTCAGCTTAAAAGTCTGAAATATGACCTCACTTTCCGGCTATGGGAGTATGGCAGCACTTCGCAGGTCAAGGCGATCCAGTATCAATCCATCAATCAGAGCTTCCGCATGGTGGGCAGCATCAATGACAAGCATGGGACGGAGCTGGTCGCTTTCCGTACCGGAGAACGGGTAACGCTGGATTATCTGAACGCCTACGCAAAGCCAGAAAACAGGGTGGATGTCAATAAGCCTTTCAGCCCATCCAAAATGACACGAGCTGAGGCGAGGGAGGCATATCCGGAGTGGTATGAGCGTGTTGTTGTGAGAGGCGAGAAAGGACGCAAGAAGTGGGATATTGCCGGAAAGGTGCATGGTGATGATCCGTATGCGCTCTACCATTGGTGGCTGCGGCAGATCGGAGAGATAAAGGGCGGGCATCGGTATTTCTTTTTGATGTGCCTTGCTATCTATGCTTACAAATGCGGTGTGTCGAAGCAGCAGCTCCGGCAGGATATGAAAGAGGCTTTTGATGATCTGCAGATGGTGAAGCATGAGAACGCATTGACCGAGGAAGATATACGGAGTGCGCTGGAAGCCTACGACAAGGAGTATTACAATTTCACGATTTCCGATATTGAAGCTCTGACCGATGTTCGCATCGAGCGCAACAAGAGGAATGGTAGATCACAGAAAGAGCATTTGAAAAGAGCAAGGGCGGTGCAGGAAGTGGATTATCCTGGCGGCACATGGAGAAGAAAAGGGGCAGAAGAAAAGAAAGCGCAAGTCTATGCGTGGCGGCAGGAGCATCCAGAGGGACGCAAGGCCGATTGTCATAGGGACACCGGACTTGATCCGAAAACGATCCGCAAATGGTGGGACACCGTACCGGAGGGGCATATAACGGTCAAAATACGCCCATCACAGGCTTTGAGCGATCTGTTGGTGGAGGAATTTAAGAAAGGGCTGTAAACGCCCCAGAAACGCCCTACAAGGCGTTTTCGGGGCGGGTAAGGGGAAGAAAAATTTCTTTTAGGTACTTGCTTTCCTAAAACTGATGTGATACAATGATTTAATCCAGAAAAGGAGTAAAAAATATGCGGCAAGGTATTCTTAAATAAAACTATAATCAAATAGTGGGAACAAAGGATTATGATAGCTCCTTTTGTAGGGGCTTAGTTTTTTGTACCCAATTTAAGAATACTTTTGCCTTATCAATTTTGACATATCCCCAAAAACAGCAATCACAAACAGGTGTATGCTGTATATGTGTATGTCCGCAACTTATAATCCCCAGTGGTAAAAGTATTTTACTGCTGGGGATTTTTATGCCCTTTGGGGCTGTAAAGGGAGGACAATCACATGAAAATAATCAATATTGGAATTCTTGCCCATGTAGACGCTGGAAAGACGACCTTGACGGAGAGCCTGCTATATG
>ERZ1026990.965-NODE-965-length-9888-cov-4.458965_pt1 | contig 9888 bp, 5 predicted proteins | sample MGYA00519557_ERZ1026990 | MGnify/ENA primary metagenome ERZ1026990 (study PRJEB26926, sample SAMN06164797) | human gut metagenome | biome: ENVO:00009003; feature: ENVO:2100002; material: ENVO:00002003 | host: Homo sapiens | place: USA | collected 2012 ... | reverse complement strand
TCTACACTTATGCGATCGTCGGCAGCGTCAGATGTGTATAAGAGACAGATCTTTGATGAGTTGATTTTAGCTCTTGAGCTGTTTTACTGGTAATATTATTAGTTTCCCGGTATGAAACTAAAAGTTTCACACCGGGGAACCAATGGTTTCATTACGGGAAACCAAAGGTTTCTCACCGAGAAACTAAAATTTTGTCGGCATGAAAGTAAATGTTTGGTTATTGTTGACTGCAAAACTTATCAATAGCTTCTGCTACACCGTCTTCTTCGTTGCTTAGAGTGATGTAATTTGCTGCTTTTTTTACAGGTTCTTGTGCATTTCCCATAGCAATTCCCAGTCCTGCAAACTTAATCATGGATAAGTCATTATAGCCATCTCCCATTGCTATGACTTCTTCTCGTGCTACTCCTATTTCTTTCAATAAGACAGCAAGAGAAAGAGCTTTGTCAATTCCTTGCGGAACTAATTCGAGGAAATAGGGTTCTGAACGGAAAACGTTAATATGTCCTTGTAGCCGGAGACTAAGTTCTGCTTCAAGCGGAATGAGTTTATCTGCGTCTCCCACGATGAGGCATTTGGCTACAGGAAGCGTGATCTCTGTGAGGAAGTCGTTTGTTTCCCGTACTGCCATTTTATTGAGAAAGGCCTCTTTCTGTACGTATGGGTCTTGAGAGTTTTCTGTTATTATATCTGCTCCGTCATAGGTTAATATACTTAGTTGGTGGGTACGGGCACATTCATAGAGCATCGGAACAACTTCATTAGGTAACACATTTTCATATACCATCTCTTTTGTTTCCCAATTGATAATTTCACCTCCGTTATAGGAGAGGATGAAACCTCCGAATTCATTCATCCGTAATTCGTTGGCTAATGGTACAATACCATAAGTAGGTCGTCCGGAAGCTAATACGAGTCGTATTCCTTGCTCTTGTATACGTATTAGAGTTTCCCTGTTGCGGGGAGTGATTTCTTTTTTAGAATTGGTGAGTGTGCCGTCAAGGTCGAGCACGATAAGTTTGTATTTCATGTAGCGTTGTTTTGGGTGCAAAGATAGATTAAAAAAGTTTTTCCGCAAGGTGGTGGGGGAAAAGATGTGGCTTTAGCTAAGCCAGCCATCGTTTGTTCAACTTGGCAGATGTTTTTGTAAAGTATTGAATATTAATAAAGGAGCTTCAGATCTGAGTCGTCGTGCTGTCATGCATCAGATGCAGGGACTTTCTTTTTGAACCAGACTCGTATTTTTCGGATGTAGTAGCTTCTCCTGTTTCTGATTTCTTGATTGATGATATGACATTTAGATAAATAAAAGCCGCATAACTTTCGTTATGCGGCTTTTATTATTAAACTGGTAAAAGAGTTTTATTCAATTGTTGCTCCATAACCAGCTACATCGCTAGCTAATGTAAATATACCATTTACATAATCATATTGAGTAATAGGAGCTGTTGCGTGCTTGGTTATGTTATTACCGCTTGTTGGTTCTTTAACTAAAGAACTTGTATGATAATAATTCCAATTTTTGGTTAAGCCATATACGATATTGTCGGTTACATCTATTTGAGGTGTGCAACTTTCTAAGAAAGAATAATAGTAGGAACCGAATTCTGCTTCCGGACTTACGTCAAAGATATTCTTGCTTATAGTCAATGATGTTCCTTTTTGATATCTGAAGAATATATTGCTACCTATCATGTTGACAAAAGTATTATTTATAATTTCGGCAGAAAGTACACCATCTGATAAAGGTATATTACCAGTAGCCCAGTTTAATATTTGCACGCCTTCTTGAGGTGTCTGGCTATACACTATATTGTTCTTGAAGTTGAAAGTTTTATAATCTCCTAAATTGAAGCCTTTATATATATTTATCAAGGCAATTTTGATAGCATTAACTTCAATACGAGTGTCTTGAACAGAGATGTTGTCTATACCAAAGTAAGTCTTTTGTGCTGCATCGTAATAAATTGGTTTCAAGACATTCGCAATCAGACAGTTGTCAATGCAGATGTCAGTAAAGTCTCCCTTGCTGATAACGCCTGCATTATTTATAAAATAACCAGCATTGCTACCTCCATTGAGATCACTTAAATCTATTTTTATATTCTTAAAAAGTAGCTTTCCTTTGCATGATTTCCAGCAATTAATAGGACGAAGTGTTACTTGCTCGTCATCATATCGACCGATGATAATAACATCATTGCTGATTGATTTTACTCCGGTTGTGGTAAAATTGTGTGCTGTACCTGTGAGGAACAGTATAACAGGTTTACTCATTGTAGCACTAAAGTAAGTGTCAAGTGCCACATCGGCATCTGTTGCATCCAATATTTGTATGTCAGCATCTGAATAAATTTGGTTGTTGATGGTGATGCCGCCGATAGTAATGTCTTTACCATGATCAAAATCGGCTTTATAATCCGTACGATTCTTAATACTAACCTGAATCTTTGCAATCATAGCATACTTTCCACTTGTTGCCAATATCGCAATATCAGTACTGTTATCAGCTGTTGCACGAGTCATCATCTTTGCGCTTGATGCAGGGGCAGTAACAATCAATACATTTTCTTTTCCAGCTTCCTTAGAGAATTTAGCACTCCATCCTTCTGGAGCAGTAATCATTGTATTTTTTACTCCTCTCATGGTCATGGTAAATTCTTTCGTTTCACCTGCAGAAAACTCTTGTATTTGTTCTAAATCTTCAGCCGCAAAACTACATTCAAAGTCGCTGATGATAGGGATACGTATGGTTGGAGCATCCTCACCCGCAAGTACTAAGACCAGTTCGTTGTTTTCTACTGTTACACTCTTGAAGTTTTTGTCTTCTGCCGGAGCGGAACCGTCACCAGTTGCGCTGACTTTGTCAGTAGTTCCTTCTTTGTATATATATTCATAGTTTTTTCCTTCATCATAGCTAACCTGCCAGTAGCCTTCACTATCTACATTAAATGTAGGAGTCTTGCCACTCTCTCCATTAGCTTTCACAGGTTGTCCGTTTACAGTCAGACGCTCCGGAGTTTCATTTTTGTTGTAAAGAACAGTCCAGTAGCCTTCTGAATCGATACCGATAATAGGGCATAACAGGTTATTATCGTTTTTCATATATAGATTTACTGTTTTTCCATTGCTCAAAGTGAGTGTGTAGGAATCAGACTTTTCCTCTATATTAGTAATAAATGTTCCTTCATTATAAAGTTCGCGAAGAGCTTCTGTGTTACTATTTATATCACGTACTTGTGTCTCGAGTGCGGTAACGCGCTTTTTCAGTGCGTCTACATCATCTTCCAAATCGTCAATGTTGGTACATGCTACCAGGCATACAGCCAATAACATGAACATACTCCATACTTTTTTCATGATTATATTGTTTTAAAGTTATTATTTTAAAGAGGATAGCCAGGAAGGAACATATCCCAAACGTTTACGTAATTGAGCCTCATAGAGTGAATATGGTTCCACAGCAGTTCCGTTACTTTCGAGTCGCTTCATTTGAGTAGCATCAAAATCTAAAGGACTTCCGTGGAAACCGACAATGATAGGAGGCATAAATTTCCACCAAAAGCCGTTACTATCCCACCAGGTAAATTTACCTTCTGTATCGATGTCCTGATCTGTTTGTACATTTGTTGCATAGAAATTCCATATTGTCAGATTCTCCATGTGATTTGGCATTTGAGCAGAGTCTCCTCCTTGTCTCCAATGCATGAAACCGCCAGTACAGCAGTCAATTAATGTTGCACGTGGCTGTGTGGCATGTGATTCAAAGCAAGAATCATCTCCCCATTTCACATTCCATATTACAGCACCCATGCTTTGCTTTGAAACACCGCAAGCGTGATATTGACCAACGTTTGTTTTATATTCCATCAATGTGCTTTCACCTTCTCCTTTTCTAAGTGTGTAGCCATTGCTGCTTTCAGTTACTTTTCCAATAAAGATACGGGAAGAAGCTTGCGAGCGGATAGAAGCATGTCCACGATTACCACCAATAGTGATGTCATAAGCAGAACAATTGGCAGAACTTGTGATTGACATGGCTTCACTAACACTTTCAAAATTAACCCGGCGCATCCATGAATTGGTCAGACGTACAAAATCGATAAGCTTAAAACCACCGTCATCTATGTCAGAGCCGTGATGAATAAACTTCTCTTTGGCATGTCCTTTAAATGTAAGGTCTTCTACGCCAACATTGGCATAATTGGCGAATTTATGTACATTCCATCCCCAATCTTTATTAATAGCATGCATGATGGGTTCTTTAAAGGTAATACTGTTACCACTAATCTTTTCAATCTGATGGTATTCGAATATTTGAATACCATTTGTTTTGATATTGGGAGTAATGCCTTGTTGTACCTTAATATCTTGCCATTGATAAGGCGATAGTTCGGAATTAATAACATCATTATCCGTGTTTCCCAACTTGGGGGTTCCCAGTACGAGACATACCCAACTGCCCGCACTTACTCCTGTTAAACTGGCCGTTATGGTTTTGCTGCCTATGGGAGCGTCTTCAGTGATAGCACCAATTGATTCTCCTAATCCTGTATTATGTTTGAACTCCATCATAACAGGAGCATTCCACATTTCCTCAGTAGGTTTGGGAGAATTATTTGCAGCAGTCATTTCGAGTGTTGTTTTGTTTCTTCCGGCTCCTTTTAAAACAATATCACTCATCGATATACGAATCCTGCGATCCTTAGAATCCTCATCTTGTAGAATATAATTCCCTTCTGGGAAGTAGATAATAGCTTTAGCGTTTTCCTTAATATATCGATCTGTCATATTATTGAGATCTTCTTGCTTTGTTTCTCTTGCTATTTCTTCCAGTACCTTCATGAAAGCTGCTCTGTCAGATTTGCCGTCGTTGGGGATAGCCCCATATTGGGGATCTGTAACATCGTATACTTTATATCCTTGTGCTATTAATGTTTCTATTTCAGGAGGAGCTATTTCACCATGTTTATATCCGGCGTATGAAAAGTCCAATAATACATTTTGTTGATCTGCGTTTACAAATTGTTGCCAGGCTTTTGCTCCGGTTTCATTGGAAAGTTGTTTCACTTCAATAGAAACAATACGGATATAATTCTTTGATGAAGTAAGTACAATCTTAATTGTTTCTTCTACGTCTTTTACAACAGTTGCTTGTGGTGTGATAGTTAATAAGTTCTCGGATAAAAGAACATCCCATCCTTTAGGAGCTTGTATTGCAGCTTGTTGCACGTCATTCTGTTCTACTTTATACTCTTTATGGCTTTCATTGGGGGCAAAAACTTGCACAGCTTGTTCACTTTCAGCGTCATTGAGACCATAAATGATCAGTCCGAAGCTGTCGTCTACTGGGAAAGTATATGTTTTTTCACCATCAGCCAGGGTGAATGAGAAAGTATGGTTTGCTTCATTATATTCTACCTTGCTGAATATGCTGGTTCCTCCCTGACTTCCACCTTCGGCCTTAGTTCCTAAGCTTGTATATGTTTGTCCATTATCGTAGCTCACTTGCCAATATCCACTGGAAGATACGCTGATTAATGGAGTTGCCACCACATTGCCTTCTCCATCACGGGGCCAGGCTGATATTTTCTCTCCATCGGCTCCTGGCAGATATTTGAAATCTGTATCATTACTTGTTTTATATATCCAGTAGCCTTCTTCGTCTACGGAAAATTCAGGGACAGACGCTTGTACTGCTTCACTCTCCATGACTTTAATGCTTGTTCCGTCACTAAGTTCCAGCAAATATCCTAAGCCATCTTTAGTCGGAGTAATTCCGATAATGATTTTGTTTTTTTGCATAAGGGCTTGCAGACTGGCAAATGAAGTATTCAGTCCTTCCGTTGCTTTTTCCAAAGCAGCGACACGGTCTTTCAGAGAATTGATGTCTGCTTCCAGGTCGTCTGTTTTTTGGCATGATTGCATGATTGCCAACATGCTGCAAATACCAAATAGTAATAGGTAGGTAATGCTCCTGTTTTTCATACATTTATTATTTCGGGTTATTTATAATTTTCACAGTGGCAAAGATAACCGGATAAAATAAGAGTATATGGATAAAAAAATTCAGGAATACGATGAAATAATACATTTTACACACCTCTGTGATAGATTGAGGCTTTATGTATTATTAGAGCAGGTCTACCCATTGCTCATTGCTTAATATAGGCAATGACTCACTGTCGGCAACAAATGTTTCCGCCAGTTTTCGTTTCTCATCTTGCAGATGCAGAATCTTTTCCTCAATGCTGTTTTGTGTAATGAAGCGATAGGCAATCACCTGCTTATCCTGACCGATACGATGGGCACGGGCGATGGCTTGCGATTCGGCGGCAGGATTCCACCAGGGATCTATGATAAATACATAGTCGGCTTGTGTAAGATTGAGTCCCACACCCCCTGCTTTTAGTGAAATAAGGAATGCCTGAACATCTTTTTGCTCGGTGAAATGGGCGATTTCGGAAGGCCGGTTGTTGGTTGCTCCTGTTAATAGGGCATATTTCCAGCCTCGTTCTCGGAAAGCTTCAGCCAAGACCTCCAGATGTCTGACGAATGAAGAGAAAATTAGGACTTTGTGTCCTTCGCTTTGTAATGTATCGAATGTTTCGATTATCTGTGCGGTTTTTCCGGATGTTCCGGTATAATCAGGAAGAATGAGTTGCGGATGACAAGAGAGTTGTCGTAAACGCAAAATGCCATTTAGTACACTAAATGAATGGAGCCTGTTCGTACTTTGAGGGTGCTGGAGAAGTATGTTTCGCAGGCTGTTTTTCTCCTGTTCGTAACACGTGTTCTGCTCTTCAGTCATGTCGCAGTAGATTGTTTCTTCCGTAAGTTCAGGAAGTTCCGGAGCTACCTCTTTCTTGCTTCTGCGGAGGATGAATGGGGCAGTCAGTTGTTGCAACTGCACTCGTACGCGTTCGTTTCCCTGGCGAATCGGCATTATGAACTGCTTTTGGAAAGCACTTTCCGTGCCCAGTAAGTCCGGTTGTATAAAATGAAATTGAGCCCACAGGTCCTTTAATGAGTTTTCGATAGGAGTACCTGTTAGTGCGAGTCGGTGTTTGCTTTGCAGTTGAATTGCCGACCGGAAGGTGAGCGATTCGCTATTCTTGATATTCTGGCTTTCATCGAGCACGACATATTCGAAACGGTAGGAAGAGAGTATATCAATGTTATTTCTCATCATGCCATACGTAGTAAAGATCAAGTGAAAATGACCGAAGAATTTTTCCGGACGTTTCTTGTCTATAGCCACGGTGTTGTTGTATTCCATCATTGAGAGCCCTGTGAAGCGCTTGGCTTCCCGTCGCCAGTTGTGAAGTAGCGATGTGGGGACTACAATTAGGGTAGCGGGTTGTTTGGGAGCGGATGGCTTATATATGTACTGTAGCAGGGTAAGAGTCTGAAGAGTCTTCCCGAGTCCCATGTCATCTGCCAGGCATCCGCCAAATCCTTGTTTATGGAGGTGTACCATCCACGAGAATCCTTTCTGCTGATAGGGGCGTAACGTTGCTTTAAGCGTTCTTGGTACGGCAACGTTATGTATTTGCTGCTTCACGGGGAATTTTTTCACTCCATCCTCACCCAAAGCTGTCTGTACGGCACCTATAAATGCATGTTTCAACCGAATTCCTTTTTCTGTTTGTACTCCCATCTCCAGTAAGTTCGCATATTTGCTGAACCACTCTTCAGGCAGGAGAATCATACGCCCGTCAGGTAGCAGATATTCCCGCTTTTCTTCGAGGATATGTTTGCGGAAACGTGAAAAAGGAATGCGCAGATTACCGATAACAACAGTGATGTGCAGTTCGAACCAGTCAACCTCATCGTCGCAGCTTTGCTCGATGCGTATCTCATCCAGACAATATAATGCATTCCCTACATTACTGGTAAGGTGAAAGGATTGCTGCAACATCTCCCGATGATTGTTGATCCATTCGACAATTGTCTTTTCCGGAGCTTTGGCGGATAGTTGGAAGTGTGTGGCATTGAGTTGTTGCAGACCGGCATTCGTTAAGAGTTGGACTGCTTGTTCTTCCACTGTAATATTACGCGGGAAAAAGCCGATTTCACCGGATGTTTTCCGATAAATGATTTTCTTCATTTCATTAGCACTATCTGGTGCAAATGTCTGGTCTCCATAGCGGAAGACAAGTTGCAATGCTTGTCCGTTGTATGTGGCATCTTCGAATGAGAGAACAGCTTCACAGGCACATTCTTCTTCAGTAATATTCAAACCGTGAGTCTCGATATCGTGATAACGCGCAATTGGAATAACGATGTTGTCTATGTATTTTTCAATCTGCAAAGCGTCTACGCTAATCGATCTTTTCTTTGTGAAAGGTAAGATACGTGCGCTTTCAATGTGTGGAAAGAAATATAACTCCATTCCCAATAATAGAGTGGCCGGCGAGGAGGTCAGTACAACTACCGGTTTTAACTCACTCAAAGAGAACGGTTGCCCTTCATAATAACACTGCAACTGATAACGGAACGTTTTACTGTCAACATGAAACGTTACGCGAATTTCTACGTCGTGAGGGTTGATATGATAAATATGATGGGCGTATAAGATTTTGCTACCGGCTTGTTTCTGATAAAAAGGCAGTCCGTTTTCCCGTATCAACGCCAGCATCTCCAACAGCTTCTTTTCGATGAACGGGCGAATATTATTTTTAATTCGTTCCGGATCTTCGGATAGCTTATGTAGAAAGCGTGATACTGTTTTTTCACGGGAGTAGAGGCCCATCAGATACTTTTCTGTATAGTATGAAGCGATATCGATAGCTTGTCTTTCCGCTTCGCTCATTATGCTCATAGCTTCCGGAGAGGCGTGAAACGCTTGCTCCACTAATTGCAAGGTGCCATCGTTCAGCCTTTCCGCAATATACGGAATCAGTAATATGCCGAGTATCGGATGCTCTGTGAAAACGATTATAACTTGTCCGTTAGTTGGTCTCTCTTTCATTCTCTTTTAGGCTTTAACTGACAAAGATACGGGAAAATACTTAATTTTGCAGCATGATAGAGGAAAACAAACGCGTATTGCTTGGAATGAGTGGCGGTACAGATAGCTCTGTTGCTGCTATGCGATTGCTGGAAGCCGGTTATGAAGTAATCGGGGTAACCTTTCGTTTTTATGAATTGAATGGTTCGACAGAATACCTAGAAGATGCTCGTAATTTGGCAGAACGTTTAGGAATACGGCATATAACATACGATGCCCGTGAAATATTTGCCCGGCAGATTATTGAATATTTTGTGCAGGAATACCTGGCAGGACGTACTCCGGTCCCCTGTACCTTGTGCAATAATTATCTGAAATGGCCTTTGCTTGCTAAGATTGCCGATGAAATGGGAATTTTTTATATTGCTACCGGACACTATGCGCAGAATATACAACTAAATGAAACCTTTTATATAACGTACGCCGCCGATTCGGATAAGGATCAAACCTTCTTCTTATGGGGATTGAAACAGGATATTCTTAATAGGATGCTGTTGCCGATGGGCGATATTACGAAAGCTGAAGCCCGTGCCTGGGCTGCTGAACATGGTTTTCGAAAGGTGGCAACCAAAAAGGATAGTATTGGTGTCTGTTTTTGCCCGATGGACTATCGGACCTTTTTAAAAGACTGGTTGGTCAGAAATGGTCAGATGTCGGTCAGTAATAGTGAGGCATCAATCAACAATAGTCAGACATCGGGCAGCGATAAACAGACCTGGTCTGACAGAATCAGAAGAGGAAGATTTGTCGATGAAAAGGGGAATTTTATTGCCTGGCATGAGGGCTATCCCTTTTATACTATTGGGCAGAGACGCGGTTTGGGCATTCATCTGAATCTGTCTCTTATACACATCTGACGCTGCCGACGATCGCAT
>ERZ1026990.958-NODE-958-length-9956-cov-7.439148_pt1 | contig 9956 bp, 10 predicted proteins | sample MGYA00519557_ERZ1026990 | MGnify/ENA primary metagenome ERZ1026990 (study PRJEB26926, sample SAMN06164797) | human gut metagenome | biome: ENVO:00009003; feature: ENVO:2100002; material: ENVO:00002003 | host: Homo sapiens | place: USA | collected 2012 ... | reverse complement strand
GATCTACACTTATGCGATCGTCGGCAGCGTCAGATGTGTATAAGAGACAGCCATACGGATCCGCCAAAATTGGATCGCCAGTTATTCGGTTCTTTATCATTCTCCGTTGTTCGGAAGTAAAAATAAGACGCTTCCTCACAATTAGGATCCTTCATTGCCTTCTGGAACCATTCATGCTGATCCGAGCAATGATTGACCACCAGATCCAATATGATTTTAATCTTTCTTTTTTGAGCCTCCTCTATTAAATGCTCCATATCCTCGTTTGTTCCAAAGATTGGATTTACCTTGTAATAATCCGATATATCATATCCATTATCCACAAGTGGAGAAGCGTACATCGGGCATATCCATAATACATCTACGCCTAGATTTTGGAGATAATCAAGCTTCTGGATAATTCCGTTAAAATCTCCGATTCCATCTCCGTTGCTATCCATAAAACTTTGCGGATAAATCTGATACACTACGGACTCTTTCCACCAATTGTTTTTCATTCACAAATTCCTCACCTTACTTTATTGCCCCTTCTGTAATACCTTTTACAATGTATTTTTGACTAAACAAATAAAAGATAATAATAGGAGCCATGCACATAACCAATCCGGCAGAAGCCAAATCCCAACGTTTTGCAAATTGTCCAAAGAACAGATATGTTTTTAAAGGCAACGTCTGTAAGCCCTGTTTATTAATAATCAGCGATGGCAATAAGAAGTCATTCCATGTTCCCATAACATTAATAACTGCAACCGTGACTATAATCGTTCTCATCAAAGGAAGCACGATTGAAATAAACAGACGTATTGAACCACACCCGTCAATTGTAGCGGCTTCCTCCAATTCCTCCGGAATATTTTTTATGAACCCATGAAACATTATGATTGCCATACTTGTTTGAAAGCCCATATACATAAAGATCAAGCCACCACGAGACAGCAAACCGATTTTGCTTGCAAATCCAACCAATGGAAGCATGACACACTGAAATGGAATCAACATAGAACCGGCAAATATCAAAAAAATAATCTTACTTGCTTTGGTTTTATAACGTACAAGTACCCAGGCCGCCATAGCCGATATCAACAGCACCAGAACCGCTGTCACTACCGTGATAAGCAGCGAATTCATAAAAGATCTTATGTAATCCAGTTCTTGAAACGCATTCTTATAGTTTTCAAGTGTGAATGTTCCTTTCGCCGGAAATCCCAACACATCTGTAAAAATCCCCTTGGTCGTCTTGAACGAATTCATAATCAAAATATAAATCGGAAACAAAAAAATGCATCCAAGAATAAGTCCTGTTACTCCATAAGCGATTTTTTTCTTCATTACATTTCAACCTCCTTGCGCTTTGTTATAACCAACTGCGTAACTCCGATTCCTGCCACAATAATCAGAAAAACGATTGCCTTTGCCTGTGCAAAACCAAATTCATTTGCTCCAAAGGCAGAATTGTAAATGTTTAACGCAATCATTTCTGTTGATTTGTATGGTCCACCTTGTGTCAAAGCTAAATTTTGATCAAACATTTTAAATGAACTCGAAATAGATAAGAATAATCCGATTGTAAACGCAGGCATCATCAACGGAAGGATGATATATCTCATAAGCTGCCATGAGTTTGCTCCATCAATTCTTGCTGCCTCCTTAACCGATTCCGGTATCTGCTGAATCTGCGCAATATATACGATCATCATATATCCCGACATCTGCCACACAGTCAAAATCAACAATCCTATAAATCCGGTTTCCGGATTCGACAGCCATCCGCTAAAGGCTGCAATTCCTGTCTTTTTTGAAAAAGCTTCAAAAATCGATATAAAAATAAACTGCCAAGTAAATCCAAGCAATAATCCGCCTATCATATTTGGCATAAAGAAAATTCCACGTAACAGCGTTGCGCCTCTAAATTTCTGTGTCACTAACAACGCCAGAGCAAAGCCAACAAGGTTTACCAATACAACTGCGCACACCGAAAAAAGCGCAGTAAATAAAAAAGCATGTACAAATGAGTCATCTCTCGTAAAAATGTCAATAAAATTTTGAAAACCTACAAACTTAATGTCCGAGCCTACAATTCCATTCCAGTTTGTAAGGGAATAGAAAAATCCAATACATGTAGGTATGATTACAACAATACAAAATGCAATTAATGACGGTGCCAAAAAGCCCCAAAACCGTAATTTACTTTTTCTCATACTTCTTCTATCCGTCCTTTCCAAACAAAGGATTTTACCCTTATTTGAATTTCCGGGATAGAAGCTCTATCCCGGAACCCTCTTTAACTCTTACTAGTTGTTCTGTTGTTTTCTTAACTCACTCCACTGCTCGATACAGGTCTTTGTAACCTCATCCCAATCAGCTTCTCCGGCAAGATATTTCTGTACTTCTACACCAGCCACCTGCTGACCCCATGTATTTGGAGCTCCACTGTATACCCATCCGTTCATGGTATTTCCGGAATTATTTGCATCCATAATTCTCTGTGAAAGTGGATCGGATGCTTTTATTCCATCAAAATTATCATATGGAGGAATAAACTTACAATCATTCACAACAATTTTCTGTGCTTCCGAATCGGTGAACATCCAATTGATGAAGTCTTTTGCAGCAGCTTTCTGCGCATCGGTTGCCTTGCTATGAATTGCCCAATATCCTGATACACCTACAAAATACTTGCCATCTGAATATCCCGGAACAGAATATGGTAACATATCCAATTTTTGAAGGACTTCCGGATCCGTTGTCTCTACTGCTGGAGCTACCCAGTTTCCCTGCTTGATACATGCAACACGTTCAATGGCAAGTCCACCCTCTAATGATGTTGTGTAGTCTACAGAATTAAGATTTGCCGTATTGTTGGCATTGGTTGTATAACTGGCCTGAAAATCAACCATTTTCTTATAGTCTTCAAAGCCGGTTCCCGGAAGCGAATCTGCCGCATATGCTTCATTCGGAGTCTTAAAGTCATGTGTTAAAGCAACATTAGCGTCATGGTCTCCTGCAATCCATAACTCCTTTGTCGGGTATTCCATAACAGCTTCCAGATTCGGATATTTATCCTTCATCTCACCATTATCGATTTTCTCTTTCAAAGTATCAAAACCGGCCTTCATGCCTTCGAAATTCATCATAGAATCTACAGAAACTCCAGCATCCTCAAACATCTGCTTATTAATAACGAATCCATAACCTTCCATGTATAACGGAATGGCATATACTTTTCCGTCTTTTGTAAAAGTATCCGTTGTTCCTTCTAATGCGTGCTGCATAATATCCAGATCAGAAACATCTTCAATAACGTCTCCGTAATCTTTCATGTCCGAAAAACCACCTACAGAAAAGATTGTTGGTGGATCCGACTGCATCTTTGCTTTCATTGATGCGCCAAAATCATTTCCGGTGACAGCTTCAAGATTAATTTCTACATTTGGATGATCCTTTTCATATGCTGCAATTAATTTCTTGTATCCTTCATTTGCCTCAATCTTACTCTGGAAAATTGTAATCTTTACATTTTTTCCACTGTTTGCTCCTGTCGAGGTATCTGCAGAATTTCCGCATCCCACAAATAACCCCCCAAGCATTAGCACTGTCATTCCAACTGCTACTAACTTCTTTGCTTTCATATATATTCCTCCTTTTTGTGAAACTGTTCCACATCTGATCAAAAAAAATTTTTCTTCTATGGATGCCTCGTTTTGTGCCACGGAACTGTCCACATCATTTGTGGAACTGTTCCATATCTGTAATATACACTATGCGTAACTATATTGCAACATAAAAATGCAGTTTATTCACAGATTCGTTACTATATCCAAAAATCATCTTGATTTTTTATTAAAAATCACTAGAAAAAGGAGACTATGAAGAAAAGTCTGTAAATAATAATCTTCTATGATAATGATTGAGCTGGAAGCGCTAAATTGGAGCTTCCAGCTCTTACTATATATATACGACATGATTTCGGGCATGTCAAGAGCAGACGTCAAAAACGTCCTTCTCATCATGCATACAGATTCTGTTATTCTGAGAGTCGTCCCTCATACATAATGCTGAGTTCGCCGTAGACCTGTCCCCAGTTCCGAATGCTCATAGTCCATTTTTTAGTGGCTTCGAAAGTTGCCAGATACAGGGCTTTCAGAAGCGCTGTATCACTTGGAAGTACGCTTCTCTGACGGTTGAGCTTACGGTAGGTAGAATTCAGACTTTCAATTGCATTGGTCATGTAAATAACCTTTCTGACATCCGGTGAGAACTTGAAAATCGGCGTTATTGCATCCCAGTTATCATACCAGCGTTTCATAGAATTCGGGTATTTTGCGGTCCATTTTTCAGTAACACGATCCAGAGCCAGTCTAGCCTTTTCTTCAGCTCATTCAGGACAGACAGCCAATATTTTGAACTTTCATTATCACCGACAGTGATTGAAAGAACCTCTTTTTTCCCTTCTGTGTTGATGCCAAGAATGACGTAGGCAGCCAGTTTTCTGATTACTCCATTATCTCGTACGGAATAATGGATGGCATGATTTATATTTTACCATAGAATGCCTTGCTGTTATTAGCTATTTACAGACAAAGTTTCACACACAGCAAGGACATACTCCGATTTCTTCCAGTACCGGATGCATGAGCACTTCTGCATCTTCAATGATCTTATAAGTTCTGACCAGTTCCGTGATCATACCTTCGATTTCGTTCATACGGACCAGCTTCTCAATCGTCGCTGCCCTGGTTGCGGAGGTTCCGATTCCTTTCCTCTCCACTGTCTCCGTTACCACTCCGGTCCGCGCAAAGCCGACAATATAACCATTGCCCTCCAGGTATCCGTCCTCTCTCTTATCTGCACCGATTACCTTTGCGATGGACTGCGCCACCGAGGGTTTCTCAGCAATTACTAATTTATATGACATTTCGTTCCTCCTTATGTTATATCTTCCCATATGGATTTACGAACTCTGATAAGGGAACACAACAGCATTGACATTTATACAATATCCATTCTTATTTCATCAATAATACTTTTATCTCTTAACTTGTGAATTTCAGTTCGTGTGATAAAAAACACAATTCCTATCAAAACAAATATACCCCCAAATAATGCCGCCCACGGAATATGATACAATACCGGGAAAGCCTTCCGAATGGATAAATTAATTAAAAATGGAATTGCAATTCCAAGTATCACTCCCGGAACAAGTGCATTTAAAACGCAAAAAATACTTTCACTATATAACATCCTGCAAAGTGATTTATTTGTCATTCCAACACTCTTTAACACTGCAAACTCACGGCTTCTGATTCTGATATTTGTCGTCAGCGTACTAATTACACTTGTAAAACCCATGAGAATGAGCAGGATAACAAAACCATACATCACAATTTCAGCAAGAACTATCGCTATATTGAGCATTTTAACCATAGCATCTGTGCGGGCAATTCTCACGGTATATCCCTGCTCTACATAAGAATCCTCTGCCATAATCGGAAAATATTCATCCATGACACTTCTGGCATATTCTGTATAATCATCTTCATCTGATGGCATACTAAACCAGTCAAAACTCCTCGCATCCGCATCAGGTACGACAATTCTGACCGGATATGGTGTCATTTCCCAAAAACCATATTCCTTTAAATCGGACTGTTCTAAAATACCTCCAATTGTAAGTGTGTTCTTCTCATTGGCTGCGTTTATCAGGGAAATCTGTGTCACATCATCTTTAAAAGGTTTTATCGACACATACTCTCCATTGTCATTATATTGGTAAGTGTTCAGCAGAAGGATACTTCCATATTCTGCGCCTGCCCTGTCACACAGTTTTTTATAGAGTTCATCATCAACGGACACGATTTCTGTCCTTGTTTCCCTATTATCATCAGAAAATTTCGGAACCTGCAGCATATCCTCTGTTAATGTATTTTTATCTAATAGCGCATTGTAGGTAAAAGTATCTGCTCCAACACCATATACGTCTATCCCGTACTTTTCCAGCTTTTGTGTGATTTCATTATATTGGTCTGATGTAACAGGCCGGCTGATTTTTCTCTCTTCTTTCCCTGTTTTCGCATTTACCTCGATATCGTAATTGGAAGAATAATCCACCATCATTTCTTTTGATTTTGGTGTCATCCATTCTTGGAATTCCTTTGCCTGACCGGATAATCCTCCGGTTAACAGAAAAAGTAAAATCCCAAGTGACAATGCACGTATCGTTGCCTTATAGCCGTATTTGTTTCTTTTCATGTTTTTATAGGCAATTGCAGACTCACATCCAAATATTTTTTGGATAAAGCTGTCTTTTACCTGGATCTCTTTCAAAACTGTACCTGCTCCAATCCCTTTTACACACTGGATAGCAGTAAATTTACCAACCTTTTTAGCTGGTCTGTATGCAGAGAATAATACAATGCAAAACGAAAATACACCTGCAAACAAATATGTCCACACAGATATATGAAAGGGCAGGGAAAAGGTAAAAGGTCTCATAATAATTTCTTTTGCAGCATCATTGATATCGGAAATAAAATGTCCTGTAAATTTCACACTAATATAACCAAGTATAGTTCCTGCAATGAGTCCAAGCGGGATGGCTGTCAGACTAAGCCATAAACTCTCATAGATAACACTTGCCCTTATCTGTCTGCCTGTTGCACCAACACATTTTAAAATACCAAACTCCTGAATCCGCTTATTGGCACTGGCAGAAAATATATTGGATATTACAGTAATCGACATTGCTGCAATAAGAAGACCTAAAAGCAGTGCCGGTATTGCAAGCATGAGAGAGTATGCTCCTCCATATTCTCCATAATCCGAACCAAGGAAATCCGTAAGCATCTTATTTGCGCTTGTCACAAAGCACATTACAGTTGTAATAAGTGATGTTGCAAGTGCGATTGCAAAAATTCCTGCAATCGTTCTTTTTTTATTCACTTTCATCTGGCTTAAGGCGAGTTGTGCTGTTATTTTCATTACTTCATCACCTCGTCTTTTATGATTTTTCCATCTCCGATCGTGATGATTCGGTTCGCTTGCAGTGCTATCTTTTCGTCATGTGTGACAAGAAGAATCGTCTGCTTATATTTCTGATTGGTGAACTTCAAAATATCCAGAATCTCTCTGCTTGTTTTACTATCAAGATTTCCCGTCGGCTCATCTGCAAGAATAAATGCCGGCTCGTTTATAAGTGCCCTTCCTATGGATACTCTTTGCTGCTGACCTCCTGACATTTGTCTTGGCAGATGTTTTGCCCTTTTCTCAAGCCCCAGCATATTCACAATCTCAGAAAGCCGTTCCTTATTCTCTTTTCTTCCATCTAATTTCCATGGCAGTGCAATATTTTCCTCCGCAGTAAGAGTGGGAATCAGATTATAAAACTGATAAACAATTCCCAGATTTCTTCTGCGGAAAATTGCAAGTTCATCCTCACTCATTGCTTGTATCTCATTTCCATCAATGATAATAGAACCGCTTGTTGGATAATCAATTCCGCCAATCATATTCATAAGTGTCGATTTCCCGGAACCGGATGCTCCGATGATTGCAACAAATTCTCCTCTTTCTACCGAAAAAGACACATGATCAAGCGCAATCACTTCCGATTCGCCTTCACCATATTTCTTTGTTAATTCCTTCACTTCTAAAACAGCCATTGTAGTCCTCCTTTTTCAAATACCATCCTAGCAATGCAAAATGACTGTTCTGTGACAAAAGAATTTATTATTGTGACAATTTTGTCACTTAGAAACAATTCACTTAAAAAATTTTAAAATAAAAATCGTTCCCTCTCCCTTGCCACCAAAATCAACATCAATATCTCCACCCTGTCCTTTCAGAATAGAGAGTGCAAGCGGCATTCCGATTCCAAATCCATTTTCATTGGTAGAATTTTCAAACCTTTTAAAAAGAGCAGCATACTCTGTTTTGTCCATTCCCATACCGCTGTCCTTAACCGAAATCCAGCTATACATGGAATTTTCTCCGCTGTCAATCTCAATCACACTTCCATCCGGTGAATATTCGATCGCATTTTTGACAATGTTCGTAAGTGCTTCTGTGGTCCAGCGTTTATCACAATGTATGATGCAATCCTGTTTCAGCTCTATGGTCAGATTGTGGATATCCAAAAGGATTGCCACCGATGGTTTTACCGCCTCTAAAAGTTCTGACGTGTGGATGTCATTTCTGATAAAATCGATTGCATGGGCATCAAGCTTTGCCATCTTAAGAAGTGCCCCTACAAGCCACTCCATTTTGTTTAGCGAAACCTGTATGTTATGAATGAACTCTGTCTGTTTTTCCGGCTCTGCCTCCTCCAGTAAATCCGCCATAATCATCATTGAAGTAATCGGTGTTTTTAACTGATGGGAAATATCTGCCATATAGTCAGAGAGACTGTCTCTTTCTGTCTCAACTGCCTTTATCTGTTCATTTTTCGTGTTCACAAGAGCATAAATATCATTTTTTAATATGTTAAAAGAGCCTTCCTTATTCTCTCGAATATCCAGTTCCTCGCCGGAACTATAGCCTTTCACAAACTCCGACAACTGTTCTATCTCTTTTTTCTTAATCCACACGATATCCCATTCCTCTCACAGTCTCAATGTGTATTGCCTCTCCAAGTTTCTCCCGCAGCCGTTTCACATAAACGGTAAGTGTATTATCCTCAACAAAGTTGCCGTCCGCGTCCCATATTTTGTCAAGAATCTGCTGCCTTGTCAAAAGGATTCCTTTATTACTCGCAAAAATAAGCAGCAACCGATATTCCAATGCTGTAAGTTCTATGCTTTTATCATTCACATAAACCTTTGCCTCATCTGTATGGATGGCTGCATGCCCCATATAGATTATGTTATCCTTCTCTCCATTTTTGATATTGACAGATAAAATGCGCCGAACTCTCGCCAAAAGTTCTCGAATTCTGAAAGGTTTTACAATATAATCCTGTGCTCCTTCATCAAATGCCCTCACAATTGTATTTTCATCATCCACAACTGTCAGGAAAATCACAGATGTAGCATTATTTTTGAATATCTCACTTACATCAAATCCAGTTCCATCCGGAAGCTGCATATCTATAATTGCCAGGTCAAAATTATAATGTTCAATTAAACTTCTGGCATCTTTTATACCTGTGGCATGATTTGTTTCATACCCTTCTGTCTCAAGTGCATACAGAATCCCCGAAGCAATCATTGTGTCATCTTCCACCAAAAGTATTCTACTCATGAATTATAGTCCTTGCTGTTGTTATCATCTAAAGTAATACCTCCAAATATGGTCTTAATATCTTTTCAACATGAAACATGGATGCATATTTCATAAGTGTCCTCAAATTTTTATCTTTGCGTCTGGCATATTGCTTTAAGGCATCCTGAAAGACCTGCATTTCTATATTGTTCCTGCTGCGAAGCAGATCACAAACTGTCCGCTCCATATCATAAACCGGAACTGAATGCCCAAATGGTGTCTGCATAGTCGTAATCCCTGTTTCATGTAAATCCTTTTTAATTGTATACACTTGAAAACCGTTTTCCTGCAAACGGCTCGGATTATACCCGGTTCTTACAGTTATAGTATATTTCAAAGGCTCTCTGTCTGTTAAATCGTGGAAAAACAATGCAGTTTCATGAGAAAACACAGCCTGACTACAACGTAAATGCAAAATATACATCGCATCTGTCCATGTATCTGGTGATACATACACACCATGAGCAGCTTGTTCCAATCCTCGTTCTTTTACATAAGAATAAAACACAGGCTTACTAATTCCATTATCTATAACTTGAAAGGTCTGAATTATTCCTCCATATTCATTCAGCAATAAATCTAATTGTTCAAACTGAGTCATACACATTCTCCTTTCATGCTAATATGATAATATATATTAGCACGAAAGTAAATACATATAGTACCAATAAAATCTGTCTCTTATACACATCTCCGAGCCC
>ERZ1026990.926-NODE-926-length-10174-cov-5.601245_pt1 | contig 10174 bp, 9 predicted proteins | sample MGYA00519557_ERZ1026990 | MGnify/ENA primary metagenome ERZ1026990 (study PRJEB26926, sample SAMN06164797) | human gut metagenome | biome: ENVO:00009003; feature: ENVO:2100002; material: ENVO:00002003 | host: Homo sapiens | place: USA | collected 2012 ... | reverse complement strand
TGAAACCCTTGATTTTCCTGCATTCCTACTTATCAATAGACTTCATCGTCGGGAACAATAATACGTCCCTGATTGCCTGGCTATCTGTCAGAAGCATTACAAGACGATCGATTCCGTATCCGATTCCACCTGTTGGCGGCATACCGATTTCAAGTGCGTTGAGGAAGTCCTCATCAGTGTGCTCTGCCTCATCATCACCTGCTGCTGCGTTGGCATCCTGTGCTGCGAAACGCTCACGCTGGTCGATCGGGTCGTTGAGCTCTGAGTATGCGTTACACATCTCCCATGTATTACAGAACAGCTCGAAACGCTCTACCTTTGTAGGATCGCTTGGTTTCTTCTTGGTGAGAGGTGATATCTCGATTGGGTGATCCATGATAAAGGTTGGCTGGATAAGCTCTTTCTCGCAGTACTCCTCGAAGAAAAGGTTTACGATGTCACCCTTCTTGTGGCGCTCCTCATACTCGATATGATGCTCGTCTGCAAGCTTCTTTGCGGCTGCATCATCAGGTACCTGGTCGAAGTCTACGCCTGCGTATTTCTTGATTGCATCTATCATTGTCATTCTTGCGAATGGCTTTCCAAGGTCGATTTCCACGCCGTTGTATGAGATTTTTGTCGAACCGCATACCTTCTCAGCGAGGTAACGGAACATTGACTCTGTCAGCTCCATCATGCCCTCGTAGTCTGTGTATGCCTGATAAAGCTCCATAAGTGTGAACTCAGGGTTGTGACGTGTGTCTACGCCCTCGTTACGGAAAACTCGTCCGATCTCGTATACTCGCTCAAGTCCTCCGACGATGAGTCTCTTTAAGTAAAGCTCAAGGGAAATACGAAGCTTTACATCCTCGTTCAATGCGTTGTAATGTGTCTCGAATGGTCTTGCTGCGGCACCACCTGCGTTTGAGACAAGCATAGGTGTCTCAACCTCCATGAAATCACGGCCTGCAAGGAAGTTACGGATTTCCTTGAGTATCTGTGAGCGCTTGATAAATACCTCTTTGCTCTCCTGATTCATGATAAGGTCTACATATCTCTGACGGTATCTGGTGTCTGTGTCTGTCAGTCCATGGAACTTCTCCGGGAGTATCTGGAGTGATTTTGAAAGGAGTGTTATCTCCTCTGCATGGATTGAGATTTCGCCTGTCTTTGTTCTGAAAGCGAAGCCCTTTACACCGTAGATATCACCGATGTCTGATTTCTTGAAGTCTGCGTATGAGTCTTCTCCGATATTGTCCCTTGCCACATATACCTGGATATTGCCCTTTAAGTCCTGGATATTGCAGAAAGAAGCCTTACCCATGACACGCTTGAACATCATACGTCCTGCGATGCTTACCTCGATTGGCTTTGCATCCATGATTTCTCTTCTCTCGTTGTAATCGTTGTTGATTACCTCTCTCTTTGCAGCGTCATCCAAGCCCTCAACATCCGGAGCCTTTCTGTCACCGAGAATCTCAGCCTCATGAGCATTGTAAAGCTCCTTTACATCGCTGCTGTGATGAGTGACATTGTACTTTGTAATCTGGAAGGGATCCTTTCCTGCTTCCTGTAAATTCTGTAATTTTTCACGGCGGACCTTAAGGAGCTGGTTTACGTCCTGCTGCTGTCCACCCTTGTTATTATTCTGATTTGCCATTTTTTACCTCTTTTAGTTCTCTTCTGCTCTCTGGATCTCGAGTACCTTGTATGTGAGCTCTCCTACCTGAGTCTCAACAGTTACAGTATCTCCGACTTTCTTTCCAAGAAGAGCTTTACCTACAGGTGACTCGTTTGAAATCTTGCCCTTTAAGCTGTTTGCCTCTGTTGAACCAACAATTTTGTACTCAAGCTCCTCATCAAATTCACAATCTAAGATGCGGATCTTACATCCGATAGAAATCTTGTCAAGGTCAACCTCCTCCTCAACAACAACCTCTGCATTTTTAAGAATTTTCTCGATTTCCTCAATACGAGCCTCGATATCGCGCTGCTCATCCTTAGCTGCATCATACTCAGCATTCTCAGATAAATCACCCTGCTCACGAGCCTCCTTGATCTTCTGGGAAACCTCTTTACGCTTAACAACCTTTAACTGCTCAAGCTCATCCTCGAGCTTCTTAAGACCTGCATATGTCAGAATATTTTTCTTGTTATCCATGATTCTTACCCTTCTATCTTCCTTTTATTTTATTATGTTGATTTGCTAAAATGAAACTTCCCACTTCAAAGACTTAATATACCGGAAAGTATACAGTATATTCCGAAGACAAAATATGAACTGCCACGGGTTTCCATACCCCCCGGCAACGGAAACCCCGCAGCAAAGAAAAACCCTCTATCCGCGATTCGTTCCCGTGGTTAACTTCATATTTTTCTGAGGAATAAACTGTATGCTCGGCCGGTAACCACAATACCCTAAATGTGGGAAGTTTGTTTTATTAAATCGTAAAGCCTATTTTAACGCGTGTATTATAATTGAAAATCCCCACTCTGTCAAGGATTTGACCGATTTCAATTTTTAAGCTTTTCCTTATACAAAAGCTCCTCAAGCTGTTCTAAGCTCTCCACCGTATTCACTGCCGCGCGCAGTCTTGATGAATGCGGATATCCTGCCGTATACCACGCTGTGTGCTTTCTCATCTCGTGTATCCCCGTGTACTCGCCCTTGAACTCTATCATCATGCGTGCATGACGCAGTATCATCCGGCGCACTTCCTCAAATGATGGCTTTTCCTGATGCTCGCCGGTCTCAAAGTAATGCAGTATCTGTGAGAAAATCCATGGATTTCCCTGCGCTCCCCTGGCTATCATAAAGCCGTCACAGCCTGTCTGCTCCTGCATTTTTATGACATCCTCTGCGCAAAGCAGGTCTCCGTTTCCTATGACCGGTATTGAGACAGCCTCTTTTACCTGCCTTATGATGTCCCAGTCGGCTTTACCGGAGTAGTACTGCTCTCTGGTCCTGCCATGCACTGCGACTGCGCTTGCGCCGCTTTCTTCAGCCACATGTGCCAGCTCTACTGCATTGACATGCTCATCATCGAAGCCCTTTCGTATTTTTACGGTGACCGGCTTATCTATCGCTTTTACTATGCTCTCTATAATCTGACCTGCAAGAATCGGATTTTTCATGAGTGCTGAGCCCTCACCATTGTTTACGATTTTGGGCACCGGACAGCCCATGTTGATATCCAGTATGTCAAACGGTCTTTCCTCTATCTGCTTTGCTATCTGAGCCATTATCTGCGGGTCTGAGCCAAACATCTGGAGTGAAACAGGCTTTTCTCTTTCATCTATCGAAAGAAGCGACTCTGTATTTTTGTTTTTGTATAAAATTGCCTTGGCGCTGACCATTTCCATACATAAAAGGCCAGCTCCCTGCTCCTTGCACAATAAGCGAAATGGCAGGTCTGTCACGCCTGCCATAGGTCCCAGTATCAGGTTGTTTGGGAGTGTCACACTTCCTATCTGAAGCTTTCGTATCTGATGAATATCCATACTATTACTTCACTCCCTTGCGGTTCTGCTTGCGATACACGAGGTTTATGCCCTTTAATGTCAGATCCGGATCGTATACATCCACGTTTTCTGTCTCATTGGATATTATTCTGCCGAGTCCGCCGGTCACTACAACCTTTGCATCGTACATGCCTGTTTCTTCCTTTACCTTGTTGATGATGTACTCTGTCTGTCCTATCTGTCCATACACAAGTCCCGCCTGCATGCTGGTGATAGTGTCCTTTCCGAGGATATTATCAGGCTTTTTAATCTCTATCTCAGGAAGCTTTGCCGCATCCTCCCAGAGTGCCTTGGCAGAGATACGTATGCCCGGTGCTGTGATTCCTCCCATGAAGGTACCATTTTCATCGACCATATCGTAGGTGGTTGCTGTGCCAAAATCTATGACCAAAACAGGTCCTCCATATAATTCATATGCAGCTACGGCGTCTACTATACGGTCTGCGCCAATTTGCTGCGGATTTGGTGTGGCGATACGGATGCCTGTTTTGATGCCCGCCTCCACGATTATCGGCCTGATATTAAAGTATTTTATGAGGCCATTCTGCAGTGAATGCATGATATTCGGTACAACGGAGCAGATGATTGCATCATGTATGTCGTCCATGCCTACCTGATTTCTTTCAAGCAGAGTGCTCAGAAGCATGCCATATTCATCCGATGTACGTGGCATTTTGGTTGTAATTCTAAAGCTTGCTTTTATCCTGTCACCATCAAACACGCCGCATGTTATGTTTGTATTTCCTACGTCCAGTGCTAAGATCATTTGTTATTCCTCCTCGAGTCCTTCTCCCAAAAATACTATGCGATAATACGTCTCTATCGACTCGAGCAGCTCTCTTCTCTCGTTGCGGTACTGCTTTATCTTTAGCACGCTTCCTATCTCGTCATAGAAAAAGTCGTTTTCCTTGCAGGATGTTCTGAAATCGAGGTTTCCGTCCTCATCAAACACCAGCTCCAGTATGCCTCCCACATCCTCTGTATACAGGACGCACATGATTTTGAGCTCGTCCCTTATTGTCTGTGGAAGTCCGTTAAAATTCTCGTTCAGATAATATTTTTTCTGATATGCGTTTGACACGCAAAGTACTACCTCTTTAGACATATCCGTATATTCCTCTCACTGATACTTCTCCGCTTGAAACCAGCTTACGCGATTCCCATGTGTCCACGATCAGCTCGCCCTTAGGCGTGATGCCCATCGCTTTTCCGTCAAACGGCTCCTTCGGATCCAGTACCCTTACTGATTTGTTCCTGTTGACCAACAGCTCATCATACTCCCTGACGAGGGCTGAAAGGTCCTGCGTCTTTAAAAATGTGTCATAATACTGCTCAAAGTATGACATGGTCTCTGCGATTATCTGCGCACGGTGAAATCTTTTGCCACCTGCTTCTATCATGAGTGAGCTCGCCATCTGACTGATTTCCTCCGGAAAGCTCTCATTATGCACGTTGATACCGATACCTACAACAATATGGTTGATATAGTCAAACTGCGCATTCATCTCTGTGAGTATGCCGCACACCTTTTTGCTGTTTACCACAATGTCGTTTGGCCACTTTATCATGGCTTCCTCGCCTGTAACGCTTGTTATTGCCTTTGCGACAGCAAGCGCTGCCACAAGCGTGAGCATGGATGCATTGTTCGGATTGATATCAGGCTTTATCATAAGTGTCATGAAAATACCTGTGCCGGACGGAGATACCCAGCTGCGGCCGCGGCGCCCCTTTCCTGACTCCTGCTTGTCTGCTACAACTAAGGTGCCGCTCGGATAGCCTTTTTCGGCAAGCTCCTGAGCCTTGGTGTTGGTGGAATCTATTGTATCAAAATACAACACTTCCTTTGCCACCCATTCTGTGTGCATTAGGCTTTTTATCTCCGCCTCTGTCATCAGATCCGGCGCTGCCATGAGCCTGTAGCCCTTATTCTGTTGTGCCTCTATCTCATATCCGGCTTCCTTTAGCTGGTTTATGGCCTTCCACACGGCTGTGCGCGATACTCCGAACCGGTTGCATAGCTCCTGCCCTGAAATATAGCCGTCAGCGCTGCGTAGAAGTCTAAGTATTTCTTCCTTCATACTTTATTCCTTAGCTTTCCGTCAATCTTTTGTTGCGGTCATTGCTTACCGTACTAGTACATCGAAAAATAAGTTTCTGGCTATATGACGCAGAATGAATTTTCATCTGCAAGGCGGAGGAATGAGGCGTAGCGGTGGCTACGTCGATTGACTACAACGCCGCAGATGGGAAATCAGGCAAGTCATATGGCTGGTTACTTATTATTCGATGTACTAATCAGCAAGTGTTGCACGCATGATAGCCTTGATTGAGTGCATACGGTTCTCTGCCTCATCAAATACCACTGAGCGCTCTGACTCAAATACCTCGTCTGTCACCTCAAGCTCACTCAGTCCAAACTTCTCATAGACCTGCTTGCCGATAGTGGTCTTTAAATCATGGAATGCAGGCAGACAGTGCATAAAGATTGCGCTATCCTTTGCATTTTCAAATGCTTTTGCATTTACCTGATATGGCTTTAAGTCGTTAATTCGCTCTGCCCATACCTCTTCCGGCTCGCCCATTGATACCCACACATCTGTGTAGATGACATCTGCGTCCTTTGTGCCCTCTGCCACATCCTCTGTGAGTGTGATTGATGCGCCGGTTGTTTCTGCAACGTCCTTACAGTATTTTACAAGCTCATCATTTGGGAAATATTTCTTGTTTGTGCATGCCACGAAGTCCATGCCAAGCTTTGCACATGTGACCATGAGTGAATTGCCCATATTGTATCTTGCATCGCCCATGTATACAAATTTCACGCCCTTGAGTCTGCCGAGGTGCTCACGGATTGTAAGCATATCTGCTATCATCTGTGTCGGATGGAACTCATTTGTCAGGCCGTTCCATACCGGTACGCCTGCGTATTCAGCCAGCTCCTCCACGATTTCCTGTCCGTATCCACGGTACTCGATTCCGTCAAACATTCTGCCGAGCACGCGCGCTGTATCGGCGATGCTCTCCTTTTTACCTATCTGTGAACCGCTCGGGTCAAGGTATGTGACATGCATTCCAAGGTCATGTGCCGCTACCTCAAAAGAGCAGCGAGTTCTGGTACTGGTCTTTTCAAAAATCAGCGCTATATTCTTGCCTGTGAGGTCATCATGTCTGATGCCTTTTTTCTTCTTTTCCTTCAGCTCCTGTGAGAGGTCAATCAGATAAGTAATCTCTTCCGGAGTGTAATCCATAAGTTTTAAAAAGTTTCGTCCCTTTAACTGCATTGCTCTTGCCTCCTGGGTTTTATTTGCATCGTTTATAGATACAGGTTGCTATAATTTATATCTGTAGGTTGCTATAATGATGTCATTTTACTCTATTTTGTGGTATGTTGCAAGAGGTTTGAAGCATTGACGCTCTGACTGTAAAACCACGCCGTACAAATAATTAAAGAGGCTGCAAACCAACAAGCTTTGTTGATTTGCAGCCTCTTTGTTATTTCTTTATATCGGCTGTATATTATCTGAACTTCATATTTCCGATTGATATTCCTGAGCCGTGGTCATTGAAGGATGTACATCCTCCTGTGTTGTCCACTCCGGACATTGCCTCCTGTGCTGCACTGTAGCATGAAGAAGAAATGCTTCCGCTAAGCTTTCTTGCGAGCTTTCCTGATGATGCCGGTCCAAACTGGCCCTTCTGGTAAATAACACCTGAGATGCTGTTTGGATATGAGCCGCTCTTTACTCTGTTGATGACTGCCGCTCCTACTGCAAGCTGACATTCATAGCTCTCTCCGCCTGCCTCGCACTCGATGATTGCTGCAAGCAGTGTCAGGTCATCTGCTCCTGCACTTACCGCCTCGCCCTGTGTGGTCTCTGTTTTCTTTGATTCCTTTGCTGCTTTTGCAGCTTCTTTTGCTGCCTTTTCTTCTGCGGCCTTTCTCTCAGCCTCTTTCTGTGCAGCTATCTGAGCCTGTTCCTCTTCAATTGTGATACCCACTCTTGTGTTGAGGGAACGTGTCGCATAATCTGCTGCGATATATCCTGTCTGTGAATCGCTTACTACTGCAATCCAACCATCCTGTGCCTGTGCTGCGCGGTCCACCTGATAGGTCTTGCCCTGGTCAGCTACCTCTAAGGCCTTGCTGTTTGTATCTGCTGCCTCTCTCACACGAAGTCCGTCTGTATTTACTGTGGCGATTTCTCCGCATGTGTCGTAAGCATAGCTTAGTGCGTCAGTTCCGGTCACACAGTAAGATACATTGACATATCCGTCTACATTTCCTGACTTGATGTGAGCCCATGTGCCATCGTTTTTTACGATGTCTGCCACACTTCCTTTATATAGTTTTCCAACAATATCTGACTGTTCATCGGCCTGTGCTCTTACGTTGAGTGATTCTTCAACTTTTGGCATAAGCTTTGTCTGCCATTCCTGCTGCTCCTGTGTGAGCTGTGGCTGTGCCTCCTGCTGTGCATCCTGTGCTGCTGCCACCATCTCAACATTTTCTTTTTCTACTGTAACAGTATTCTCTGCTGTGAGGCTCTTCTCATAATCAAAAAGAGTCGCTGCTACGCCGGCATAACTATTATAACCAGTATGCTCTAAACCAGTGTTTGCTAGCACCTTATCCTCTGCTTTGACCTCAGAGCGTCCGCTGTTAGTAACCGCGGTAACCGTCAGCATAGCGCACAATCCACAGACCGTAATGCTCTCGATTACTTTTTTGTTTAGCTTCATATAATCCTCCATATGGTGTAGTATATGTTGTTTTTGTTAAGTTTATTACACCTATGTTGCATTTGTTACAACTTTGTTACAGTTGGTATAATATCACAGTAATAGCATTTTGTCAAATTTCATGGAAAAATCTCCTGAAGCACCGATGAAATCACCCCATCCTGATGTACCTTATGCTCTATCTCCAGCTTGTCGCTTTCGCTTCTCGACAGCTCGTCTATGTAGTCGCTCACCTGTTTTTCTATTCTATAAATCTCGTTGCTCAAAAGTCTTATCCTGTGTGAGAGTGCAATCAAGGTCACAATGACTGTCAGCATGAAAAGTGCAAGCATTATCGCAAGTATGCCTCCCGCTATGATGTCCATATTGTCCATTGATAATTCCATATTAATGTGTCCTCCCTACTATTCTTTTTTCGATACATCATTCAAAATTTAACTTAACCTATAACGCAGGATGATGTACTATTGATTATTATAACCAATTCACTTGAACTTAACAGTTCCTATCGGTCGCAAGTTTCGACATTTGTTTGGTATTACAGGGCAAACTTTCACCGGTAACTTGGTATTGACTTTTATTGTGTTGAGTATAATATAAATATGAGACAAACAGGAATGCAAGAAAGGATACATATATATGAAGAAAATAGTTATGACAGGCGGCGGTACTGCAGGTCATGTCACTCCAAATATAGCTCTTATGCCGGCACTTAAGGAGGCCGGATACGATATCGAATACATTGGCTCAGTCAGCGGAATGGAGAAAGGTCTTATCGAGTCCCAGAAGATTCCTTACCACGGCATTTCATCAGGAAAGCTGCGCCGATACTTTGACTGGAAGAACTTTACGGACCCGTTCCGCGTGTTAAAGGGCTACGGTCAGGCTGTAAGCCTCATGAAAAAACTCAAGCCTGATGTAGTATTTTCTAAGGGTGGCTTCGTTTCCGTACCTGTCGTGCTTGCCGCAAAGCACTGCCATGTGCCTGCCATCATCCACGAGTCGGATATCACCCCGGGACTTGCCAATAAAATCGCCATAAAGGGTGCCAAAAAAGTCTGCTGCAATTTCCCTGAGACCATGAAATATCTGCCTGCAGACAAGGCTGTGCTCACCGGATCACCTATCAGACGCGAGCTTTTTAGCGGCGTTGCGGAAAATGCCATAAAGCTTTGTAATTTTCCTGACCACAATAAGCCTGTCATCCTCATCATCGGAGGAAGCCTCGGCTCTAAAAAGGTTAATGAAGCTGTCCGTGAGATTCTTCCTGAACTACTAAAGGATTTCTATGTGATTCACCTCTGCGGAAAGGGCAATCTGGACAACAAGCTTGCCGGAATCACAGGCTATGCACAGTTTGAGTACGCCAATGCTGAGCTCACCGACATGTTTGCTCTGGCTGACATGGCTATTTCAAGAGCCGGAGCCAACTCCATCTGCGAGCTGCTTGCTCTGCACAAGCCAAACATCCTGATTCCTCTTTCTGCTGCTGCCAGCCGCGGAGACCAGGTATTAAATGCAAAATCCTTCAAAAAGCAGGGCTTTTCATATGTCATCGAGGAGGAGGAGCTCACAAAGGATTCTCTGCTTAGCGCAGTAAAAGAGGTGTACGGCAACAGAGATAAATATAAAGATGCCATGGCAAAAAGCGGTCAGATGGATTCCATCGCTACTATCATTGATTTGATTAACTCTCAGGTGAAGAAATCGTCATAGGGTCAGAGTCTGTTTAAAGCGTCATTGCATATCATAAAAAAGAAAAAGCCCGGATATGAACTACATTTGCATATCCGGGCTTTTTGTTTTTTAATAATGTGTAACTATTAGCAGCTATTACATGCTCATCTCATCGCAGATTTTCTTCATCTCATCATCAGTGAACTCCTTATGCTGTCTCTTATACACATCTCCGAGCCCACGAGACACTCGCTAA
>ERZ1026990.918-NODE-918-length-10214-cov-5.139285_pt1 | contig 10214 bp, 6 predicted proteins | sample MGYA00519557_ERZ1026990 | MGnify/ENA primary metagenome ERZ1026990 (study PRJEB26926, sample SAMN06164797) | human gut metagenome | biome: ENVO:00009003; feature: ENVO:2100002; material: ENVO:00002003 | host: Homo sapiens | place: USA | collected 2012 ... | reverse complement strand
GAATACGGTGTTTGTGGAAGTGCCCCTGAGTACGTTCAATCCGGCGAAAACGGTGAACGACCTTTTGCGTGAGCAACACCAGTAACAACGATAGGTTGTCGGTACATAATTAAGATATTCTTATGACGAAAAAGATTTTATTGTTAGGCTCCGGAGAATTAGGAAAAGAGTTTGTCATTGCGTGCCAACGCAAAGGGCAATATGTAATTGCTTGCGATTCGTATGCACATGCACCGGCTATGCAAGTAGCAGACGAGTGCGAGGTCTTCCACATGCTTGACGGGGATACGTTGATGGCCGTGGTGGAAAAGCATAAACCGGAAATTATCGTCCCCGCAATAGAAGCCATCCGTACGGAGAAACTGTATGATTGCGAGAAGATGGGCATTCAGGTCGTACCGAGTGCCCGGGCTGTGAATTTCACCATGAACCGAAAAGAAATCCGAGAGTTGGCTCATACGGAACTTGGATTGAAAACGGCGTATTATCGTTATGCCAAAACTTTCGATGAGTTGAAGGCTGCGGCCGATGTGATAGGCTTCCCCTGCATTATCAAGCCTTTGATGAGTTCTTCCGGACACGGGCAGAGCAAGGTGGACAGTCCTGCGGATTTGGCACACGCCTGGGAGTATGCATGCGCGGGGGCACGTGGCGATGTGAAAGAAGTCATTGTAGAGCAGTTTATTCCTTTCGACAGTGAAATTACGCTGCTGACAGTGACCCAACAGAACGGGCCTACTTTGTTCTGTCAGCCTATCGGTCACGTGCAAAAAGGAGGAGATTACCGTGAAAGTTTCCAACCGGCTGCTATTTCTCCCGAAATGCTGAAAGATGCGCAGGATATGGCAGAGAAAATCACGCGTGCCCTGACCGGTGCGGGGATTTGGGGAGTTGAATTCTTCCTGAGCCATAAAGACGGCGTGATATTCTCCGAGTTGAGTCCTCGTCCGCACGATACGGGAATGGTGACTTTGGCAGGCACACAAAATCTTTCGGAATTCGAATTGCACTGCCGTGCCGTTTTAGGTTTGCCGATACCGGAAATTACACAAGAACGAATGGGAGCCAGTGCGGTCATCCTGTCGGAAGTGGAAAGCCACGGAGCACCGAAGTATTCCGGCGAGGAAGAGGTCTGTGCGGCAACGAACACTTATCTGCGTATTTTCGGGAAGCCCGAAGCCCATATAGGGCGCCGTATGGGAGTGGTGGTTTGCTGGGACAAGTTGGATGCCGACCAGGAAGCATTAAGGAATAAATGCAAAGCCCTGGCAAGCAAAGTTAAAGTATATTAATACGTAAATAAGAAATCCGGATACGGAGTGTTTTTTTCAAGAAAAGATATACCTTTGTATCCGATTTGCGACAATAGCTCAGTTGGTAGAGCATTGGCTTCCCAAGCCGAGGGTCGCGGGTTCGAGTCCCGTTTGTCGCTCTCTTATCAGCTATCTTCCATGACCGTAATAATCGCCATTGTTTTGCTCTTGGGATATTGTGCTATTGCAACAGAGCATATCACCAATATCAATAAAGCCGCTGTGGCGATGTTTCTCGGAGTTATTGTTTGGACACTCTACATGGTGGCGGGAAAACAGTATGTAGAAATGATGTACGCGGAGGAATATGCTGATTTCTTAGGCGGAAATGTCTCTAACGTTACTTCTCTTAAGAATTTTATTGCCAATTATATTTTTATCGGTCACGTAGCGGATATTTGTCAGATCGTGCTTTACCTTTTGGCTACGATGTCTATTGTCGATTTGTTGAATACGAACGGTTGTTTTGATTTCATCAGCGAGTGGATTACGACCCGTAATAGTAAGCGTCTTCTGTGGATGGTGGCTTTCATAACCTATGTCTTGTCGGCCAATCTCGACAACCTGACCACGGCTTTGATGATGTTTGCCATCGTGCGTCAGTTGTTGCCGGGGAGTCGTTTCCGCATGTATTATGGGGCGGTCATTGTAATTGCGGCCAATGCCGGAGGTTGTCTTACGGTAATCGGCGATGTGTCTACTTTGATGCTGTGGGTCAAGGGAGCGGTCACACCGTCCAGTTTTTCGGGTGCCATGTTCTTGCCGTCCATTGTAGCCGTGGCTATTCCCACTTATTTGATTTCCCGCAAGTTGCCGGAACAGATGGATATTAATACGCCTCGTATCCGCTATCGCGGGGATGATACGACTTTGACGCGTTGGCAGCGTATTCTGATGCTGTTCGTGGGAATTGGAGGGCTGTGGTTTATTCCAACGTTTCACAATCTGACCAAGTTGCCTCCTTTTGTCGGAGCGTTGTGTGTATTGGCACTTTTCAGTGTCGTAAACGAGTTGTGCAATCGGCGGTTGATCAAATCCGACCAACCTTTTTTCCGCCCTACACCACGCTTCATGCAGGCAGAGAGTATCCAGACTATTTTATTTTTTATAGGCGTAAGCATGGCTATTTCCGCCATTCAAGAGACGGGGGCGCTCTATACGGTTGCCGTATGGTGCGACCAATATATTCATAATATCTACGTATACAGTTTGATATTAGGAGGAATTTCCGCCTTTTTGGATAACGTGGCACTTGTGCTGACCAGCATATCCATGTATGATGTGGTAGGGATGGCGGAAAGCATTCCCGGTATGGATCCGGAATACCTTCGTTCATTCGCGCTGAATGGTCAGTATTGGCAATTAGTAGCTTATAGCGGAGGAATCGGCGGCTGTTTGCTTTCCATCGGTTCCACTGCCGGATATGCGTTGATGAAAAGTGAGAACGTTTCCATTTGGTGGTATTTCCGTCACATATCCGGCAAGGTTATGGTGGGGTGGCTTGCCGGCCTTGGAGTTTACTTTTTTATTGATTCGTTTATCAGATAAGAGATAGGACAAATATATGCAGATAAACAATACGTTATTTAAGAGGAAAATACTGTCTTTTACGTTGATACAAGTCGCTCTGTTGAGCTTTTTGCTGATTCTTTCCGTGGCGGTGCGTCTTGTGCTTTATCCTCTCAGCTATCTTGAATCCTTGCCTCTTTATTTTATTGTAGGGTTCTTCTTTTTGTGGGAGATGCTGCAATTCTTTTTAGTTTCAAGGGAGGCTTTGGAAGATAGCCGGAACATATTACGGTATTATCGCCATGGTATCCTGTGGCGTGTCGGCATATCGTTGCTTGCCGGAGGGTGTATCAGTTTTTTCTTGTCTGCGCAACCCTTGTTTACGGCTTTGCTTTTTTTGATGTTTCTGGTGGCTGAGTGTATTTTCGATATGATATTTTATCGCCGTTTTCTGAAAGAATAGAAAGAAAGGGTCGCCCGGATGATGGATAAGAAGCGTATCGCCCAGTTGTTGGAAGTTTTAGGGAAGGGACTTTTTGAGAAAGAACATGTGCTTTCCCTGTCCCTTTTGGCGGCAGTTGCCGGTGAGAGTATTTTCCTGCTCGGCCCTCCCGGAACAGCAAAGAGTATGATAGCCCGAAGACTGAAATCGGCTTTCCGGGACGGTCGTTCTTTTGAATATCTGATGTCCCGTTTCAGTACGCCGGATGAGATATTCGGACCGGTGTCTGTTTCTGCCCTGAAGGACGAAGACCGTTATATGAGAATGACCGAAGGGTATTTGCCCACAGCCGATGTCGTTTTCTTGGATGAGATATGGAAAGCCGGACCCAGCATTCAGAATGCTTTGCTTACGGTGTTGAATGAAAAAGTATATCTGAACGGCAAAGAAGAAATGAGGCTTCCGCTGAAGTTGGTGGTCGCTGCCTCCAATGAACTTCCGGCCGAGGGGGAAAATCTGGATGCGTTGTGGGATCGTTTCCTTGTCCGTTGTGTGGTGGGAGGCATTGCCGATAAAGAACTCTTTAATTTGATGATTTCTTCTACGGTTCAGTCCGAGGTGGAAGTGCCGGATGCCATACGCTTGTCTGCCGATGAGTTACGCGTGTGGGCCGAAGGGATAGATGCGGTGGAGATACCGGTTTTTGTATTTTCATTTGTCCATATATTCCGCAGGCTTCTGACGACTTACAATGTATCGGCAGAAGAAAAAGGAGAGTCCCTGTTTTATGTGTCCGACCGCCGTTGGAAGAAGATGGTACATCTGTGGCGGACTTCTGCCTTTTTGAACGGTTGTTCCGTCGTCCATTTGGCAGATTTGCTTCTGTTGCAGGTCTGTGTGTGGGATACTCCGGCTCAGGAGATTGTTTTGGAGCGCCTCTTGACCGACGCTCTTGTGGCAGCCTGTGAAGAGCATGTCGGTGTCCCCCTCTTGTCAGACCGTTTGGCTGCATTGAAAGAAGAGGGGATGTGTGTTTCGGAAACGCATGTGGATTTTAAGGTAGTCAAGGCTTTTTTCTATCAGATACAATCCATGTATCCTGGACGTACAGTGCTGATTTATACGAATGAATACGAAGCGTTGAGTCCGGACCAGCCGATACCTTTTGTGTTGGTTACAGACCGTCGCAAAACCGGAGTGCAAATACTGCGCAAGTATGAGAAAAGCCGCCATCCGGATGTTTTTCCAAAGGATCTGCTTCAAGTGGTTTGTACTACGACCGGTTTGCAGGTGAATGGACGGAAATATGAATTGCTTCGTGAGGCAGGGGAGGACGGTGAAAACGCAGTGCCCCAGACTGAAGTTTCTTCTCGGATGACTTTTTCATCAGCGATGGCCGAACGTATCGTGGCCGAATTGGGCGAGGTGTCAGCTCGTCTGGAACAATGGCAAAGGGAAGAAGCAGAATATGTACAGACACATTTGTTTTTACAAGACAGGCAAAGGGATATATTGAAAAACGCCTTACGCCGTGTACGTTCCGACATAACCTCTTTGGAAATCGAAAGTCAGGAATTGAGCCATGCAGCCGGCAGGAAATTATCATGAGGGATATGAGCGCGTGCGCCAATTGTCCGCTCTTTTTCTGAGGCGTTTGCATGAAATAGCCGGTGAGGTTTATGCAGAGGTCTTGTCATCCGGTGTCATCCGTCCCGAAGAGATGGAGGAAGAAATACAGCGCTATTTTGCCAAAAAGAAATCAGGTTTACAAGACGTATATTCCTATTATGGGGAACAGTGGGACTATTATTATCAGGTCGTAGCGGCTTCGGATGCCGACTTTTTGTCCATGTTGCAACAAGTTCGTTCCGCTTTTGTCCGTTTATATGTTCCGGTCGAATTGGATGCGCCCTATTATATGGAACAGTTGGTGCGTTATCCTCGTACGGATAGCCGCTGGCAGGCTCTCCGCCAACATTTCATAAAGAAGTGGAGGAATCTGTTGGAAGGGCGGGAACGTACGTATCAGAAGCGGCACATAGAACGGCTTTGTGAAGATTATTACCGTATGGTGTCGGCCAATGCCGGTATGTTGCAGAATGTGGGAGGAAAGGGTGAAGGTCCTTCCCCTCGATTAGCCTGGCTTCAGTTGACGCAATCTCCGGAACTTCGCGTGAAGCTCAGACAGCTTTCGCAGGTAATCCGTAAAAGCCAATTAATTAAGGAACTGAATCACGTTTTAGGGCGTAAGAAAGCGGATGAGCAGCGTTTGTATCAAGCCATGAGCGGAAAGACACCGGTTACTTTGTTACGCTCTGCCACGCACTCCGACATTGTGGGCATTACGGAAGGGAACAATCTGAACGCCCTGCTGCCGATGGAATATTGTTTCTTGTCGGATGCCGCTTTGGAACCGATTTTCTACCGCCGTTATGTCGAAAAGAAACTGGCGGTCTTCGATGCCGTATCCCGGCAGATAGAATATGCCGAAGCTTCTTCGTACAGCGGACGCGACTTACAGAAACGGGCCAAACATGGCCCTTTTGTGGTTTGTGTGGATACCTCCGCTTCGATGGAAGGGGAACGTGAGTTATTATCCAAGGCGGTAGTATTGAGTTTAGCCTTGATAGCCGACAAATTGCGCCGCCCCTGTCGCGTGATACTCTTTTCCGACCAAACCGAAGTCATCGAGTTGAATAACCTCTATTCCGACTTGGCCTTATTGGAGACCTTTCTGTGCAATTCCTTTCATGGAGGATCCGATATGACTTGTGCGATGAAAGAATCCGTAGAAACTTTGATGCGTGAAGATTTTCGTTATGCCGATTTGCTTTGGCTTTCGGATTTTGAGATGGATCCGCTTCCTCCGATGTGGGTACAATATGTAGAGGAATTGAAGCAACGGGGCATGCGCCTCTATGCCGTGTCTTTCGGTCGTCGGTCAGAGACGTCTTACCTCAGGTTGGCCGACCGTGTTTGGACTGCCGATTGACGAATGTCTTTTGAGCGTATTTCTAAAAGCACGAGATTCCCGTATTTGTGTGCTTTCCCCCGAATGGATATTTTTGAGCGATTCTCGTGGCCTTTTGATTTTTCACGATGAAAGCGTTGGTTTGATTCTATGTGACAAATATAAAAGAAAGGCATGTAGATTTTAGTCTTATTGAAACTGAAACCACATGCTTTTCGCTCCTAACGTCGTTTTCTAAATCTTCAAGTTTGATACCGAAATAGAAGAAATCCGGTTTCGGGAATCAGAATTTGTTTAATTCTGTGGCATCTATTTTGTTCACTCCGTTCGAGTTTATTTCAGTCTGGTCTGCTGTTCCGGATAGGATAAGTTTACCTACTCCGCTGTTGCGGGCTTTCAAAGAAGTACATTCCATGGTAATATGTATAGTCCCGACTCCGGAGTTCTGAATATCAACCTTTTTACCTTTAAACTCCACGGTTTGCTTGCTTACGCCACTGCTTTTGCAAGATTAAAATAAAAATGCAACCATCCGAAAGATGATTGCATTTTCATGTGATTCCGTTGGGACTCGAACCCAAGACCCACGCCTTAGAAGGGCGTTGCTCTAATCCATCTGAGCTACGGAACCGACCTTAAATCGGGTGCAAAGATAGAGGTTTATTTTCATTTCTGCAAGCCGGATACGTGATTTTTTTAACTTTTCTACCGTCCGCAAAGCAGCTTATAGTCGCAGTAGGCACAAATTTTAGGTACGGAAGTCTGCCGGAAGGGAATTTCCGGATTGAACAATTCCTCCAACACACCTTGTAGCATCTTTTGGAAATCTTCTTTGAAGCGGCTGAAATCCGTCACTCGTTCACGGTTGAACACGATGGTCGGATCATAATCTTCAGCATTGGATTTGTGTACGAAGAACAGGGCCGGGGATACGGGACGCTTTTGTTCGCCTGTCATGACCCAAGCATACAGGAATATCTGGAAGATGTATGAGGGACGGTGCTCGGCGGGTTGTACCAGTTGTTCCATCGAAGCTGCTTTTTCCGGTGTACCGCCCGTTTTGTAATCCACGATACGCAAGGTTTCCACTTCCTGCCCCGTGGTTTCGTCCGGCATCCTGACCGTGTCCATGCGGTCTATTTTTCCCCCGATGTCGATGGACAGAGGGTGTCCGTCCGATATGATGTCCACACTTCGGTGGTGTTCCTGTTCCATTTCCTCCAATACGAATTGTTCCATGCGGCTGTCGTGGGCGAGCAGTTGGCGCAGGTAACTGGCCATGACCTTGCGTGCTACGAGCAGTTGCCCGTTGTAGAACACCGTGTCTTCACGTCCTTCAAAGAAGTTTTTCAGGAATGAGGTTTCTATATAAGGAAGTAAAGTTGTTTCCCCACCCTCCAGCAGTCGCTCGATGTCCTGACGACGGATGACGGGGTTACGTTCGGTCAGTTTCCGGTAGACGAGTTCCGCCGCCTCATGGAAGATGGTGCCGAACAGTGCGTTGTCCAAACCGTTTTGCGGGTCTTTGGGTTGCCGTATGCGTGCCACCTGTTGGTAATAAAATTTGAGCGGACAGTCGATGTAAGCGTTGAGTGCCGAAGGGGAGAGGGGGCGCGAACCGGGTTGGCCGCTGCCATAGTTACGGCGCAGGATGTCCATGACTTCCGGTGTCTTGGCTGCTTCCATGCCGTTGTCGGCCGGTACGGCCTGGCCGGATTGCAGGATTTTCAGTTCTACGGGAAAATCCGTTTCGGCCAACAGTTGGCGCAGGAAGCGCGACATCTCGTTTTTGTTCAGTCCGTCGGTAGCGATGTTGTACATGAATGTGATACGTTCCGTACGCTGCACAAGACGGTAAAAATAGAACGCGTATACGGCTATTTTATGTTGTATGGTGGTCAGTCCGAACACTTCTCGCAGGTGGTAGGGGATGAACGAAGTGTCGTTCACGGCTTTGGGCAACATCCCTTCATTGACGGAAAGCATCAGGATATGCCTGAAATTCAGGTTACGCGTCTCCAATACGCCCATGACCTGCAAGCCTACAGCCGGTTCGCCGTGGAAGGGAATGGTGGTCATGCCCAGCACGGTGCGCAGCAAGCGGCGCAGGGTGGAGGGCTGTACGTCGAGCGTACGGTCTTCCGTCAGGCGGATGAAGCGGCTAATGACCTGATGGGCACGATAGAGCGCTTCGTGGTACAACTGGCTGTACACGTCGCCCTTCCGGTCTTTTTGTTGTCCGAACGCTGCGGCCAAGCCTTCGAGCAAGGAACGGATATAGACCAATAAGGCGTGGTTTTCCGCATGCGGACAGAAGATATCCTGTTCCTCCAACAAGGCGGCGTAAGGATGGCTGCGCACGATTTTTTCCTGTTCCGCTCGAAAACAGCGGCGGTCGCGGTCGTAACCATCGGTCTGCAAGGAAAGCAAAGCGTTGATGAAACTGTATACCGGCGTGTCGGTCATGGGGAATCCCATGGTGATGTTGGTGCGTTTCACGGGATGTGGCGATGTGGCATCGGGCAGCGAATGGAGCACCGGCTGGAGCAAGGATTCGTTGCAAAGTACGATAGCCGTGTCCTGTTCCGGTTCCGTGAGGGCCGAGTCCAGCCATTGGGGAATATAGCGTGCCTGTGCATTCTCCGAAGTCGTGGCGATGAACTCGATGCGCGGCGGGTTCTTGAAGTTGTCGAAGCATGTTTCTTCCAAGGCGTTGGGGAACTCTTTCAGGTTCTGGCGGATGAAGGTTCCGGCCTCAAAACGGCTTTTCTCGCCGACGTACATCACGTCATAGTCCCAGTAAAAAAAGGCTTGTCCGCGTTCCTGCAAGTAACTGAACAGTCGTTTTTCCACATCGTTGAGTACGTTGAAGCCCACAAAGACATACGTCATGTCCGCAGGGATGCGGTCGGCGCGTTCGGCAAGATGCTCCGCCACGTCTTTATACAACGCCCCTTCGTACAGCATTCCTTTTTCTTTCAGCCGTGCGTTGAACGTGGCATAGATGTCGTCCATCCGGTTCCACAGGGCGAGGAACTTCTCTTTCAGCCGACTGTTGCCTTCGATGGAAAAGTCCTCGAAAAAATGTTTCAGGGCCTCTTCTTGGCGGGGTGTCAGGAAATCGCTGTGGTCCAGTTCCTTGATGGATTGTATGTTGCTGAAGAGTTTATGAGGGTCGGCCAGATGCTTGTCGATGTCGTCGAAGTCGGACAACATGATTTCGCCCCAACCGTAAAAGCGGTCGAGCGATTCCGGGTCGGGTACGAGCGCGGCATAGACGCGGTGGAGTTCGCATACCGCGAGAATGTCGTCGCAACGGGTGAAGTCCGACAAAGAATCGAACAGTTCGCTGATGGTACGGTAACGCGGTGCCCATACCGGCCGTCCGGACACGGCAGCCAGTTGCTGGTTCATGAAAAGTCCGGCGCGTTTGTTGGGGAATACCACCGTAACGTCGCGCAGGTTGGTGCCGAAACGGTGTATGAGGTCTTGGGCGATAAGTCGGATGAATGTTTCCATAAAAACAGGTGGATTAGACTTGAACTTCTTCAAGCCGGTTGTTAAGAATGTACCACAGGTAACCTTTCACGCGGCGGTCCGGTTCCATTAGGCGGAGCTGCTTCATATAGCCTCCCACCTGGTCACGGTATTCGTCGTGCGGACGGCCGAATTTGAAGTCTACCACAGTGATTTCGTCTTTGCCGAACATGACCCGGTCGGGGCGGTAAGTGCCGTATTTTCCCGTTTCTTCATAGTATTCCTGCGTCAGGATAGGGCACTCATTGTAAAGCTGCATCGTGCCGTCGAACCAACGGGCCACTTCGGGCAAGGCAAATGCTTTTTCCACCTGCTGCTTGAGTGCATCCATTTCGGGTTGTGTACCGATCAGGCCTTCGGTTTCCAAGGTGCGGAGTGCCTTTTCCACGTCGTCGCGGGTATAGATCTGTCTCTTATACACATCTGACGCTGCCGACGATCG
>ERZ1026990.913-NODE-913-length-10247-cov-4.028552_pt1 | contig 10247 bp, 10 predicted proteins | sample MGYA00519557_ERZ1026990 | MGnify/ENA primary metagenome ERZ1026990 (study PRJEB26926, sample SAMN06164797) | human gut metagenome | biome: ENVO:00009003; feature: ENVO:2100002; material: ENVO:00002003 | host: Homo sapiens | place: USA | collected 2012 ... | reverse complement strand
CTTATGCGATCGTCGGCAGCGTCAGATGTGTATAAGAGACAGGTTATTATACAATGGACAATAATCAGTTTAACCAGTACAACAACAATTCGGGCGGAAATGGCAATAATAATGGTGGTTCAGGCGGCAATGGTAATGGAAACGGAAGAGATCCTAAGAAACAGAATCTTCTGATTCTTCTGATTGCAGCACTGCTTTCCTTATTATGTATCAGCTATTTCATGAAGGCTTTTACAGGAGCGACAGACACGGAGATATCTTATAATCAGTTTATCTCCATGATTGAAGAAGGGCAGGTAGAGAAGGTTAAGATCGAGTCCAACCAGATTACGATCTATCCTAAGAGTAAACAGACAGTATCCTTATTCTATATGCAGCCTACCATTACTTACCATACAGGTAAGATTGAGGATGATGATACACTGACACAGCGTCTTCTGGATGCCAATGTAGAAGTAAGCGGTTCTGTTCCTGACGGCTCCGGTATTATTTTATCTATTTTATCCTATATTCTGCCAATCCTGCTGATGTGGGGGCTTTTAAGCCTGCTGCTTCGCAAGATGACAGGTGGTGGCGGAGCTTTCAGCATGGGTAAGAGCAATGCCAAAGTATATGTACAGAAAGAAACAGGAATTACTTTTAAAGATGTAGCAGGTGAGGAAGAAGCCAAGGATTCCCTGAAAGAAATCGTAGATTTCCTGCATAATCCGGGTAAATATTCCAAGATCGGTGCGAAGCTTCCAAAGGGCGCACTGCTCGTAGGACCTCCCGGAACAGGTAAGACACTGCTTGCAAAGGCAGTAGCAGGTGAGGCACATGTGCCATTCTTCTCCCTTGCAGGTTCTGATTTTATTGAATTATATGTAGGTGTAGGTGCTTCCCGTGTAAGAGATTTGTTTAAGGAAGCAGAGAAGAATGCACCATGTATTATCTTTATTGATGAGATTGATGCGATTGGTCGAAGCCGTGATTCCAAGTACGGCGGCGGTAATGAGGAACGTGAACAGACTCTGAACCAGCTGCTCTCCGAAATGGATGGTTTCGATGGTAAGAAGGGTATTATCGTTCTGGCAGCAACGAACAGACCGGAGATACTGGATAAGGCGCTGCTTCGTCCGGGACGTTTTGACAGAAGAGTTATCGTGGATAAACCAGACTTAAAGGGTCGTGTGGACATCCTGAAAGTACATGCAAAAGACGTACTGATGGATGAGACTGTAGATCTGGATGCTATTGCATTGGCTACCAGCGGTGCAGTAGGTTCTGACCTTGCCAATATGATTAACGAAGCTGCAATTAACGCAGTCAAGGAAGGCAGAGAATTTGTCAGCCAGAAGGACTTATTCAATGCGGTAGAAGTCGTATTGGTAGGTAAAGAGAAGAAAGACCGTATCATGAGCAAGGAAGAGCGTAAGATTGTATCCTATCATGAAGTAGGGCATGCGCTGATCAGTGCTTTGCAGAAGAATTCGGAACCGGTGCAGAAGATCACCATTGTTCCAAGAACCATGGGAGCACTCGGTTATGTCATGCATGTACCGGAAGATGAGAAATATCTGAATACACAGGCAGAATTACATGATATGATTGTGGGACTCCTTGGTGGACGTGCCGCGGAAGAAATCGTATTTGATACAGTAACCACAGGCGCTTCCAATGATATCGAGAAGGCAACCAGCATAGCCCGCTCCATGGTAACACGCTATGGTATGAGCAAGAAGTTTGGCCTGATGGGATTGGAGACAGTGGAGAGTCAGTATCTGGATGGCAGATCATCCCTGAACTGTGCTGATAATACCGCTTCCGAGATTGATAACGAAGTGATGCAGATTCTTAAGGACGCATATGAGGAAGCATTACAGATGCTTCGTGAGAATCGTGATGTTCTGGATAAAATCGCAGCTCACTTGATTGAGAAAGAGACCATTACCGGTAAGGAATTCATGAAGATTTACAGAGAAGCTAAGGGACTTCCTGAACCGGAAGAGAATAAAGAAGAGAAGAAAGAAGAAAATAAGGAAGAAAAGCCACAGGAGACTGCTATAGAGCAGGAAGCTCCAAAACAGACAGTTGTGGAAGAGGATGACGAGAAGGCTCCGACACCGGAAGAACTTCGCAGCCGTCCGACACAACAGGCGGTGAATCCTTATCTTCCCCGCAATGAGATTTCTTTTGCACCCAGACAGCCACAGCAGCAGGAATCAATGCCGCAGCAGCCGATGCAGGGTGATAATACCACAGAGCAGCAGAGTGCAGGAAATCAGTCGGGAACAGATACAGACAAAGAGAATTCACAATTCAGTTCCAGATGGAATCAGTAAATAAGAAGATATAGAAAAGCGAAAAATCACTGAATTTACAAAAACAGTGATTTTTTGCTTTCAACGCAAAGTGCTTAGATAGAAGGAGACTTATAATGCCACAGGATTTTGACATAAAGGAAGAGCTTCATAAACTTCCAAACAAACCCGGCGTGTATATCATGCACGACAAGGACGATACGATTCTATATGTGGGCAAGGCAATCAACCTGCATAACCGTGTGCGTTCCTATTTCAAGGAAAATATCGGCAGGGGACCGCAGATTGACAAAATGGTGTCTCTCATTGCCCGGTTTGAATATATTGTAACGGACTCTGAACTGGAAGCACTGGTATTGGAGAATAACCTGATCAAGGAGAATCGCCCCAAGTACAATACCATGCTCAAGGATGATAAGACATATCCTTATATAAAAGTAACCGTAGGAGAAGAATATCCCCGTATTCTGCTGGTTCGGCAGATGAAGAAGGACAAGGCGAGGTACTTTGGACCTTTTACCAGTGGAGGAGTCAAAGAAACCATAGATCTGATTAATAAGCTTTACAAGCTTAGAACCTGTAACCGTAGACTTCCCGCAGATATTGGCAAAGAAAGACCTTGTCTGAACTATCACATCAATCAGTGTTGTGCGCCTTGTCAGGGATATGTATCCAGGGAAGAATATGCAATACAAATTGAGCAGGCGCTGGATTTCCTAAATGGCAAATATCAACCGGTCATCAAGGATCTGAAGGAAAAAATGCAGGCTGCTTCTGAAGCCATGGAGTATGAGGAAGCCATCAAATACCGTGATCTGATAGAAAATATCAAAAAGATCAGTGAAACACAGAAGATGTCTGATAATATAGGGGAGGATAAGGATATCATTGCCCTTGCCATAGATGGTAATGAGACCGTAGTACAGGTCTTCTTCCTGCGAAATGGTAAACTCATTGGCAGAGAGCATTTCTATATGACACAGATAGAGGAACCTTCTGTTGATAAAATATTAACAAGCTTCGTAAAACAGTTTTACGCAGGAACTCCTTTTATCCCAAGAGAGATTATGCTGCAGGAGTCAATAGAAGATATGGAGCTGGTGGAGAAATGGCTTACTGCCAAGAAGGGAAGCAGGGTTCATTTACGAGTGCCGCTGAAAGGCTCCAAGGAAAAGCTGGTTGACCTTGCAGCCAGAAATGCAGCCCTGGTACTGAGTCAGGACAGAGAACGTATCCGCAGGGAAGAGGGCAGAACCATTGGTGCAGTGAAGGAGATTGAAGATCTGCTGGGACTCAAGGGACTCTCCCGAATGGAGGCTTTTGATATCTCCAATACAAGCGGTTTCGCCAACGTCGGTTCTATGGTAGTCTATGAAAAAGGCAAGCCAAAACGCAGCGATTACCGTAAATTCAAGATGAAGACCGTAGCTGGCCCGGATGATTACGCCTGCATGCATGAGGTATTGACCAGACGATTCCAGCATGGACTGGATGAGAAACAGGAAATGCAGGAACAGAACATGGATGAGAATTTCGGCAGCTTTACGAAGTTTCCTGACCTTTTGCTCATGGATGGTGGACGGGGACAGGTAAATATTGCTTTACAGGTATTGGATGAACTGGGGATAAATATTCCTGTATGTGGTATGGTAAAGGATGATAACCACCGCACCAGAGGATTGTATTTCCAGAATAAAGAGCTGCCCATAGACAGGAATTCAGAAGGCTTTAAGCTTATTACCCGTATTCAGGATGAAGCCCACCGCTTCGCTATCACGTATCACAGATCACTTCGAAGCAAGGCACAGGTGCATTCTGTACTGGATGAAATCAACGGTGTGGGACCCAGCCGCCGTAAGGCTTTGATGAAATATTTCAAGTCTATTGAAGAGCTGCAGCAGGCACAGGTCAGCACCTTACAGGAGGTTCCGGGAATCACGGTAAATGTGGCGGAGGAAATCTATCGCTTTTTCCATAAACAGGAGCAATAAAAAGTAGCAAAGCGAAGTTAAGTATGCTATGATTGAAGCAAAGCAGTGCCTATGAAAAGAGGCAGTTTGTGTAAAAAGAAAGGTATGGGTATGGATATGGCAGTTAGTATTAAACAGTTAATTGATAAGCTGGAATTGCAGAATCTGACACCGGAAGTAGATATTACGGGGATCAAGGTGACTCAGCCGGATATCAACAGACCTGCGCTGCAGCTTGCGGGGTATTTTGAACATTATGATGAGACAAGACCACAGATCATTGGTTTTGTAGAGTATTCCTACATGGAGCACATGACAGAAGAGGATAAGAGAGAGGTTTATCCTAAAGTCCTTTCTGAGAAAACTCCTTGTATTGTATTTTGCAGAGACCTGCGTCCGGATGAGATATTTCTGGAAACCGCAGTGAAGAATAAAGTACCGGTGCTTCTGACACAGAAGTCTACTTCTGCTTTCATGGCAGAGATTATCAGATGGCTCAATGTCAAGCTGGCTCCATGCATTTCTGTACATGGTGTACTGGTCGATGTATATGGTGAAGGTGTCCTGATTACGGGTGAGAGCGGTATCGGTAAGAGCGAGGCTGCCCTGGAGCTGATCAAGAGAGGACACAGACTTGTATCTGATGACGTGGTAGAGATCCGCAAAGTCAGTGATGATACTCTGGTAGGTACAGCACCTGATATCACGAAGCATTTTATTGAGCTGAGAGGTATCGGTATTATAGATGTCAAGGCATTGTTCGGTGTATCCAGCGTTATGGATACGACCAATATCAGCCTTGTTATCCGTCTGGAAGATTGGGATAAAGAGAAGAAATACGACAGACTTGGTCTGGAAGAGAATTATACGGAATATCTTGGTAATAAAGTAGTATGCCATAATATTCCAATCAGACCCGGACGAAGCCTGGCAATCATCTGCGAGTGCGCAGCGGTCAACCACAGACAGAAGAAGATGGGCTATAATGCAGCACAGGAGCTGTATCAGCGTGTACAGAATTCATTAACAAGAAAAAGAGAAGAGGATGAGGAGTAATGAGTAAGTATTGTTTCGGTGTCGATGTAGGAGGCACAACTGTAAAGCTTGGTCTTTTTGACCTGGAAGGAAATGTGCAGGATAAGTGGGAGATTATTACCAGAACAGAAGAGAATGGCAAGAATATTCTCCCGGACGTAGCCAAATCCGTTTTGGACAAGATGGCAGAGAAGAATATTGCAAAAGACGAAGTAGCAGGTATCGGTATCGGTGTACCAGGACCTGTAAATGATAAAGGCGTTGTACTCAAGGCAGTCAACCTTGGCTGGGACATCATGGATGTAAAAGAAATTCTTGGTGGTCTGACAGGACTTGCTGTACAGGCTGGTAATGATGCAAATGTAGCAGCTCTTGGTGAGATGTGGCGCGGTGGTGGACAAGGCTTCGAGAACATGGTACTTGTTACACTTGGAACCGGTGTAGGCGGCGGCGTTATCCTTGGCGGTAAGATTCTGACAGGTGCTACCGGCGCAGCAGGTGAAATCGGTCATATTCATATAGAAGACAAAGAAGGAGATGCCTGCGGATGTGGCAATCATGGCTGTCTGGAACAGTATGCATCAGCAACAGGTATCGTAAGACTGGCGAAGAGAAGACTGGAAGCAGATACAAAGGACAGTGTACTCCGTCAGGGCGAAGTCAGTGCCAAGACTGTATTTGATGCAGTAAAAGCCGGTGATGAAGTAGCGTGTGAGATCGCAGAGCAGTTTGGACAATACCTTGGCAAAGGACTGGCAGCTATCGCAGCAGTCGTAAATCCAGAAGCCTTCGTTATCGGTGGTGGTGTATCTAAGGCAGGGGATATCTTATGCCAGTACATCACAAAATACTATGAGAAATATGCGTTCCATGGATGCATGAATGCGCAGTTTAAGCTTGCAACACTGGGAAATGACGCAGGAATCTATGGTGCTGCTAAGCTGGTACTGTAATATAATAGGTTGTAAAAATAAAAGATGACAGGTGAGATTTTGAAGCAGGAGATTATAACAGAATTAAAGCAATACCTTCCTACAGAAAGAATACTGGAACAGGAGCCGATGAGCCGTCATACAACATTTCGAGTAGGTGGACCGGCAAGGCTGTTTCTGGAGATAGCCACACAAGAAGAACTGAAAAGTACGATTCAGCTGTTAAATGACGCAGGAGAGACTTACTATTTATTAGGAAATGGCAGCAATCTTCTGGTAAGTGACAAGGGGTATGACGGTATTATTCTGCATCTTGCCAAAGAATTTAACCATATCGAGATAAAAGATAATCATATCATGTACTGTGAGGCTGGAGCAACATTGGCGGCTATCGCCAGAGTTGCTCTTGCACAGTCACTGACTGGGTTTGAATTCGCTGCGGGGATTCCTGGGACTCTGGGTGGCGCAGTTGTGATGAATGCGGGCGCATATGACGGTGAAATGAAGCAGGTCATTACTTCTGTACGCCTGATGACTCCACAGGGAGAGATTGTAGAGAAGAGCTGTGAAGAGATGCATTTTGCATACCGACACAGCCTTTTGAAAGAGGAAGCTTATATTGTATTGGGAGCTTCCATACAGTTAGAGAGAGGGCAGCAGGAAGAGATACGTCTCAAGATGGAAGACTTGGCTGCCAGAAGAAAAGACAAACAGCCACTGGAATATCCAAGTGCCGGTTCTACCTTTAAAAGACCGGAAGGATATTTTGCAGCCAAACTGATACAGGATGCGGGGCTTCGAGGCTTTCAATGCGGTGGCGCACAGGTATCAGAGAAACATTGTGGCTTTGTTGTAAATAAGGGCAATGCCACAGCAACAGATATTTATATATTGATACAGGAAATACAGGCTAAAGTATGGAGCAGCTTTGGCGTAAAGATAGAGCCGGAAGTCATTATGCTGGGAGATTTTCAGTAGATCCGGTACAGGAACACAAACAGACATCATTTGCGAAAGAGATTGACAGAAAGGCTGGGGAGCTATGAGATTTGTAATTGTGACTGGTATGAGTGGAGGCGGTAAGAGTACCGCTATGAAAATGTTGGAGGATGCCGGATTTTATTGTGCAGACAATATCCCGGTGGCATTGATCGACAAGTTCGTGGAACTGATCACAATGCCCAATTCTACAATACAGAATGTTGCTTTAGGACTGGATGTTAGAGCGGCACAGTCATTTGATGACGTGAATCAGGCAGTTGCAAGACTGAGAAAATCCAAATATTCTTTTGAATTACTGTTTCTGGAGGCTTCTGACCAGGTACTTTTGAAAAGATATAAGGAAACCAGACGAATCCATCCCCTGTCTACAGATGGAGATCTGATGAAAGGCATTACCCAGGAGAGAGCCTTGCTTGCAAACATCAGAGAGCAGGCTGATTATGTCATTGATACAACGAACCTGCTGACCAGAGAATTAAAGGCGGAGCTGGATCGTATCTTTGTAAATAATGAGAAATATAACAGCCTTATGATCAATGTGATTTCATTTGGCTTCAAACATGGAATACCACAGGATGCAGACCTTGTATTTGATGTAAGGTTTCTGCCGAATCCTTTTTATATAGATGAAATGAAACCTAAGACAGGACTGGATAAGGAAGTCCATGATTATGTCATGAGTTTTCAGGAAGCACATCAGTTTCTGGATAAGCTGACAGATATGATCACTTTCCTTATTCCCAATTATGTGAAAGAAGGCAAGAATCAGCTGGTAGTAGCCATTGGCTGTACCGGAGGACAGCACAGAAGTGTGACTCTGGCGATAGAACTGTATAACAGACTGAGCAATCAGGGTGAATACGGGCTGACTCTGCGGCACAGGGATATAAAATAAGAGGTAACCTATGTCATTTTCAGGAGAAGTGAAAGAAGAACTGGTCAGACTCCTGCCGGAGGCAAGACACTGCGGGATCGCAGAGCTGGCAGCGATTCTGGAGTATACCAAAGCTGTGAAATGTGACGAAAAGGGAGCGAAATATATTGAAATTCAGGAAGAAACTCCCTATGTTGCAAGAAAAGGCTTTACATTACTGAAGAAAACATTTAATATAGAAGGCAAAATGGATAATTTCGTGAATCTGTTTCGATACACGGAAGAAGACGTTGTGCAGAGAATATTGCAGGCGGTGAAGTACGAGGAGAAGAGCTTATGCGTCAATCCTCTGGTCATCAAAAGCCTGTGTTGTAAGCGTGCCTTTTTACGAGGTGCGTTTCTGAGCATTGGCTCCATGAGTAACCCAGAGAAAGGGTATCATCTGGAATTCGTATGTGAAAACAATGAACAGGCAATGCAGATACAGGGAGCCTTGGCAGATTTTGATATTGAAGGCAAGGTCGTACAGAGAAAGCGCTACCTGGTAGTCTATATCAAGGAAAGCGAAGGCATTGTAGAACTACTTAATGTCATGGGTGCCCATCAGTCACTCATGAGTCTGGAGAATCTGCGGATTCTGAAAGATATGCGCAATTCCATTAATAGAAAAGTCAACTGCGAAGCTGCAAATATTACTAAAACTGTGAATGCAGCAACAAAACAAATAGAAGATATCATGTATATCAAGGAACATTATGGTTTTCATAATCTGTCCGACCAGCTGCGGGAAATCGCTGAGGTCAGACTTGATTATCCCGATGCGACACTGAAAGAGTTAGGTGAATATCTGAATCCCAAAGTAGGGAAGTCAGGAGTCAACCACAGGCTTAGAAAGCTGGGTGAGTTGGCAGACAGATTGCGGAAATAAAGGAGGAGAATATTATGGTTCAGAAGTCAATGGAAGTCCAGTTGGACAATGGTCTGGAAGCAAGACCGGTAGCAGTATTCGTACAGGTTGCCAGCCAGTATGAAAGTACCATCTATGTGGAAGTGGATGACAAGAAGGTAAATGCAAAGAGTATCATGGGTATGATGAGTCTCGGACTTGATAACGGTGAGACACTTACAGTTGTTGCAGATGGTTCTGATGAATCCGCAGCTGTAGCACATATTGAAAGATTCCTGAGTGGACAGGATGCCTAAGAAAGTTCTTTTCATCGTGAATCCCCATGCCGGCAAAGGGCAGATCAGAAATCATCTGCTGGAGATCACAGATACTCTCGTCAAGGCTGACTGCGAGGTGACGGTATATACCACACAGAGCCAGGGAGATGCGATACGCGTCACCAGAGAGAGAGACAAGTCCTATCAGTTAGTTGTATGCAGCGGAGGAGACGGCACCTTAGACGAGATAGTGACCGGCATGATGCAATCCGGGTTCAAGACCACTGTAGGATATATTCCTGCAGGAAGTACCAATGATTTTGCAAACAGCCTGAAACTTCCATCTCAAATGAAGAAAGCAGCCGATATCGTGGCAGCAGGACATACATTTGCCTGTGATGTCGGAGTGTTTAATCATGATGTATTTGTATATATTGCTGCCTTTGGCCTGTTTACTGAAGTTTCCTATGGAACACCGCAGGAAATGAAGAACGCACTGGGGCACATGGCATACATTCTGGAAGGCATGAAACACTTACAGAATGTGAAATCCTACCATATGAAGGTAAGCTATGATGACACTGTCATTGAGGACGATTTCATCTTTGGAATGATTACCAATTCCTATTCTGTAGGTGGATTCAAGAATATTACCGGCAGAAATGTGGCACTTAACGACGGACTCTTTGAAGTCACATTGATCAAGCGACCCAATAATCCTATCGAACTGAATTCCATCCTGACGGCATTGATTAGTGAGAGAGTAGACACCGCTTATATGTATTGCTTCAAGACAGCATCCCTTACCATAGAGTCTGATGAAGAGATCGCATGGACACTGGATGGGGAATACGGCGGTAACCATACCAAGGTAGAGCTGTCCAATAAACAGCAGGCAGTGGATATTATTGTAAAAGAATAGTGTGAAAAAACCATATATGGTAGTTTTTTCCTGTCTCTTATACACATC
>ERZ1026990.911-NODE-911-length-10251-cov-5.339153_pt1 | contig 10251 bp, 8 predicted proteins | sample MGYA00519557_ERZ1026990 | MGnify/ENA primary metagenome ERZ1026990 (study PRJEB26926, sample SAMN06164797) | human gut metagenome | biome: ENVO:00009003; feature: ENVO:2100002; material: ENVO:00002003 | host: Homo sapiens | place: USA | collected 2012 ... | reverse complement strand
GGATTATAAGATTATAAAATATAAATACATTTTGATAAAGATTATATAAGACACATAAGAAAGGCGGATAAGTTTATGTGTAAGTATGAAAAAGACTGGCAGATACTTGTTGTTGATGATAAAAAAACAAATCTTATGCTGGCAGAAAAGATACTGCAGGAAGAATTTAATGTAAGTATGGCGCAGTCGGGTACAGAGGCTATTGCTTTTCTTGAGAAAAATATTGTTGATCTTGTTTTGCTTGATTTACATATGCCGGATATGAACGGATTTGAAGTAATGTCAGAAATCAGACATAATGAAAATATACCTGTAGACCTTCCGGTGATTTTTCTTACGGCTGATGATGATAAGGCGATGGAAGTAAAAAGCTTTAAGGAAGGTGCTCAGGATTTTATAGCCAAACCTTTTGTGCCTGAAATTATGATTCAGAGAGTAAGAAGGGTTATACAGCTTGACAAATTGCAAAAAAATCTTCAGGATGAGGTAGATAAACAGACGAGAAAAGCGGAAGAAAAGAAAAAACAGTTTCAGAGGTTATCCATACAGGTTATGCAGTCGCTTGCAGGAGCTATTGATGCAAAGGACAGGTATACAAAGGGACATTCACAGAGAGTTGCGATGTATTCAAGAGAGATAGCCGGACGGTATGGATATGATGAAGAGAAGCAGGAGGATGTTTATTTTGCAGGAATGCTGCACGATATAGGGAAAATAGGGATACCGAACGAAATCATAAATAAAACAGGAAAGCTTACTGATGAGGAGTACGAAATCATAAAAACACATCCGTCTATTGGAGGTGATATTTTATCAAATATTTCAGAGATACCTAATATCGCAATTGGTGCAAGATGGCATCATGAGAGATATGACGGTAAAGGATATCCGGATGGTCTTAAGGGAAAGAATATTCCGGAATTGGCGAGAATAATAGGGGTTGCAGATGCGTATGATGCAATGACATCAAAAAGAAGTTATAGAGATGTATTAAGCCAGGAAATTGTTCGTTTGGAGATTAAAAAGGGAAAAGGAACACAATTTGACCCGGTATTTGCTGAGATTATGCTTGAAATGATAGACGAAGACAAAAATTACGATATGCATGAAAAATAATGAATATCATTGATTACATGGCATAAACTAAGATTATGATACCGCCTGGTTTTGGACATACTATGATACGTAGATGTTTGTAGGGAGGTGCAAGATGTATGGAATTAATTAGAAATGCTTTTTTATATACAAAAACAGATATGATATGTGTCATAATGCTGTTTTTGGTTATAATAAAGATATATGGATGGCGAAAAAAAGATATTTTCATGAAACTGTACTTTTCAATAGTTGTGAGCAGCCAGTTTATGGTGACTGCATTTGCAATCGGTCATCTTGCGGATTATGGTGTGCTTAGAATGAATGAGAGTATAAGATACTTTTTTGCAATAATTTCATTTGTGGCATTTGGATTGACTATATTTTTGTGGTTTATTTACTCGGGAATATTTCGGGAGTCGGTACTTATATCAAATAAGACCAGTTATCTGTATTGTGCGATACCGTTATTTGTATATTTTTTTATTGTCATATTATCTTGTTATATAGACGGTTTCTATTATGTTTCGGCAAACGGAGTATTCAAAAAAGGTCCGTATTTTGAATTGTTATTTGTGATTCCGGCAGCATATATGTTGTTTGCAGGTTTTGCTTTGCTTAGAGATGCACTTGATAAAAAGAATGCACAGAGAAGAAAAAGATATGGTATATTGGCAGCATTTATGATTCCGGTATTTTTTGGCAGCATAATACAAAATATGCTGCCCGAAACCAATATGCTTACGCTGGGAGTCTGCATAGGTGTTTTGATAGCATATATGAGTCTAAGTGTGGATGAAGTTGCACAGGAAGTTATAAGAAAAAATATTGAACTTGAATATTCGCAGGCAGAACTGCGTGCGGCACTTGAGGATGAGAAAAGACAACATAATATAGTAGGTTCACTGGCAAATATTTATGTGTTCATGTATTACATTCATATGCGTATGGATGAGTATGATGAAATTAAAAAAATTCCACTTGTCAGTGAAATGGCAGGGGACACCAGAAGCGCATCAGAAGCTTTAAACAGGCTTTTTTCAAATCTGCCGATATCAAATCATATAAATATTATGCTTGAGTTTACTGATTTATCAACACTTGATAAAAGAATGGGAAAGAATAAATATATATCTACAGAGTATATGGGAAAGCGAAAGGGATGGTGTCGTGCAAGATTTATAGAAGTTGACAGAGACGAAAACGGTAATTTAATGCATGTTCTGTTTGCAGTACAAGATATTTCCGATGAAAAACAGGAGATAGTTGAACTTCAGGACGCATTAAATTATGCAAATAAAAAGGCATATGTGGACGGTTTGACGGGTGTAAAAAATGTCACTGCATATAAGGAATATACAAAAGAATTAGATAAAAATATCAGGAGTGGAAATGGAAAGTTTGCATTGGCATTATTTGATGTAAACGGTCTTAAATATGTAAATGACAATTTTGGTCATGAAAAAGGAAATATGCTTATTATAGATTCTTGCCGATGTATATGCCGCGCATTTAAAAGAAGTCCGGTATTCAGAATCGGAGGAGATGAATTTGTTGTTGTAGTTGAGGGAGAAGACTTAAACAGTATTGCTCATTGTGAAGATATACTTAAAGAACAGTTTGAACAGATAAACGAAATGTATCCGGATGAATATATTGCATCTGTGGCTGTTGGAATTGTAGAATACGACAGGAAAAAATACAGTTGCTTTGATGATATTTTCAAGAGAGCAGACGAAATTATGTATGAGAATAAACAGGAGATAAAGAGCAATCACGAAAATGCATGGATGAAGCGATAGCAGGATTTGAAACCTCAGACATGAATAGGATTGAGTTTTTTCGGTGTTATAGTAGAAATTCGTTGTGCAAATAGCAAAAAAAGTGTATAATATAACTATAACAATTTATGAAAAATAGCTAATTATAATAGCCGTTTGGAACAGGGGGTATGACCTATGAAGAAGATTATTACGATAAGCAGACAGTATGGAAGTGGTGGACGTGAAATTGGTCAAAAGCTGGCTGAACATTACAACATACCATTTTATGATAATGAAATCATTACAAGAGCGGCAAAGGAAAGCGGTTTTGCCGAGGAAACATTTGCGAGAGCTGAGGACAAAGCAACAAACAGTCTTTTATATTCTCTTGCCATGGGCATAAATGTCTATGGAAATCAGGATTTTGGATTTAGCGGACTTTCACTTGATGACAGGATTTTTCTTGCGCAGTCTGATGTTATCAGAAAAGTTGCAGAGGAGGGACCTTGCATTATTGTAGGAAGATGTGCTGATTATGTTTTGAAGGAAAGAGATGATGTATGCAACCTCTTTATTAAAGCAGCTATGACATTCAGAATAGAAAGAGCCATAAGCGAATACGGCATTGAAGAAAGCAAGGCAGCGGATGTTATCATGAAAAATGATAAGCGCAGAGGCAATTATTATAATTATCATGTTGGTGAAAAATGGACAGATTTAAATAATTATGACCTTGTTATCAGAAGTGATCTTTTTGGAATTGATAATGCCGTGAAGAGTATTTGTACATATCTTGGAGAGTGACACATGTAGGTCGGCTTGAAAGGAGTATAATATATGGAGCAGGTTCTTGAAAAAATGAGAGACATTATACGCAGTGGAGGAAACATAGTTGTATTAGCCGGTATGAATATTACATATGATATTGGTCTTAACGGCGTTACGGCTGAACATATTGCGTATGACATTGAACAAAAGTATGGCTATTCAAATGATGAGATAGCGTCCTCGCTTTTTTATACACGGCGTGCAGAACTATTCTTTAAATATTATAAGGAAGTTATACTGAATATTGAAAATCCACAGCCGTCATCTATTCATTATGGGATATATAAGTTACAGCAGTGCAGTAAGCTGAGTGCTGTAGTTACACGTTCAGTGTATTCTCTGTATGAAAAGGTTGGCTGCAATAATGTGATTCAGCTTCATGGTTCGGTAGATAAGAACATATGTCCAAAGTGCAAGAAACTGTATGACTCAGCATATATAAAACACTCAAAAGGAATTCCTGTCTGCGAACAGTGCGGAATACCGCTTCGTCCCGGTTTTTCATTGCTGGGAGAGATGCTTGACAATGGAAAGATAAGTCAGGCAAGCAACGCTGTTGAGAATGCAAACATACTTCTGGTGTTGGGAGCCAGTATAAACTCGACTTTATGCCGTTATATGGTTAAATATTATAATGGGGACAAACTTCTTCTTTTAAATGATAAGGAAAAAGTCGGTGATGAACGTGCGAATTACAGGGCATATGGCAATATCAGGGAGATGTTTGCTAAGGTTATGGATTTTTAAAAGTATTAGGAAAAATATAAATTGCAAATTATAAGAAATTATTTTTGGCAGGATTTCATATGTTGTATTTTGAAATCCTGCCAAAATCGGTTAGGAGCAACAGTTTTGAATTTAAATGAACAGCAGAAAAAGTCAATAGAACATTTTAACGGGCCCTGCCTCGTTGTAGGAACACCGGGTTCAGGAAAGACAAGAGTTATAACCGAACGTGTAAAATATCTTGTCGAAGAAAAAGGTGTAAAAAATACAAATATTCTTGTTATCACTTTCACAAAAGCGGCAGCCGTACAGATGAAAAAAAGATATGAAGCTATGGTATCGGGGGATGCCAAAAGAGTATACTTTGGTACATTTCATGCCATATTTTTCACAATATTAAAATATGCATATCACTATACTGCGGATAATATTATACGTGATGATGTCAAACGCCAGCTTTTGAGGGAACTTGCCAACAAGGAAGAAATTGAAATGCAGGACGAAAATGATTTTCTGAATGAGCTTGTAAGCGAGATAAGCAAAGTCAAAGGAGAAATGTTAGACTTAAGGCATTATTATTCGCCAAACTGTCCCGGGGAGTCGTTTAGAAGAATATATTCAGGTTATCAGAGTATATTGGAGAGCAGAAAGCTTATTGATTTTGATGATATGCTGGTGTACTGTTATGAGCTTTTAAAAGCAAGAGAGGATATAAGGCAGATGTGGCAGAGGCAGTATCCTTATATTCTTATAGATGAGTTTCAGGATATAAATAAGGTTCAGTATGATATAGTAAAAATGCTTGCATCGCCTAAAAACAATCTGTTTATAGTCGGGGATGATGACCAGTCTATTTACGGATTCAGGGGTGCAAAACCTGATATTATGAAACAGTTTTTAAAGGATTATCCGGATGCGAAAAAATATGTACTTGGCATAAATTACAGATGCAGCAAAAGTATAGTTGAATCAGCATCAAAACTTATTGCCAAAAATGAAAACAGGCTTGAAAAAAGGCTTGAGGCATACAATGAACACGGTGAGGAAGTCGAAATAAAGGAATTTAACAGGGTATCGGAGGAATGTGAGAACATAAGGGCAAAAATTCTTCAATACAAAGACAAAGGTATTCCATACAGTGAGATGGCGGTTCTTTTCAGAACAAATACACAGGCGAGAACGCTCAGTTCAAAACTTATGGAATTTAATATTCCTTTTGTTATGAAAGAACGTATTCCAAATATTTATGACCATTGGATTGCAAAAGATATTATAACATACATCAAAATAGCGCGTGGCAGCAGGGAGAGAGCAGATTTCCTTCGCATAATTAACAGACCCAAAAGGTATGTGCACAGAGCATCATTTACCGAAAGTATTGTTGATATGGAGGAACTTAAAAACTTTTATGAAGATAAGAAATGGATGGTAGACAGACTTGAACAGTTTGAGTACGATATGGGAATGCTTGCTAATCTCAAACCGTTTGCGGCAATAAATTTTATCAGAAATGGAATAGGTTATGATGACTATATAAAAGATTATGCCGATTATAAAGGGGTGCGACCTGATGAAATGATGGATTTTCTGAATGAACTTCAGGATGAGGCAAAAAGTTATGACAATTTTGAGGACTGGTTTGAATATATAAAGGCATACAGTGATGAATTAAAGGAGCAGGCGGCAAAGAGCAGAATGTTAAACAACGGACAGGAACAGTCAGATGCTGTTCTGCTTATGACAATGCATGGAGTAAAAGGACTTGAATATGAGTGTGTATTTATACCTGATGCAAATGAGGGGGTTACACCGCATTCAAAAGCTGTTCTTGATGCCGATATGGAAGAAGAAAGAAGAATGTTTTATGTGGCTGTCACAAGGGCAAAAAAGCATCTTCATATATATTATGTGAAAGAGAGATTTAACAAAGAGGCCGGTGTATCAAGATTTGTCTATGAAATTCAGGGGAAAGATTTTGAGAGGGTGCAAAAAGAAAAAGTGGAACAAAATCATATAAGGACAATAGCTTCTGAGAATGAAAAAAGAAATTTGAAAAACAGCGGAGCAAAAAAACAGGTTAATTCAAATCCATATGTTTATGGACAGACAAATTTACGATACAAGAAGAGATAAAGGCTGTAATATTTAAGAAAAATCGTGACAATAGAGCATTGCTGTGCTATTATGAGTTGTGTTAAAGTCGTTAAGCATTACTGTTTTCGTCTATGATACAGTCACAGACAGTTAAGCAGAATAATGTATATATTTTTATATGGCGGCTTAAAATATATATCCGGGATGGATATAAAAAAGAATGGAATAGGGAAAATTTATGAATTTTAAGATTACAAAAGAATGGACAAAAAGCTTTTTTATGATGATTATTGCCGTCATACTTATGGGTATGTGCGTATCAATGCTCGTACTCAGTGATATGGGAACTGACCCGTATTCGGCAATGAACTATGGAATTTCAGCAAAACTTGGCATGACATTTGGAAATTATCAGCTTATTTCAAATCTTGTACTTCTTGTAATAGTTGTGATTTTTGAGAGAAATCTTATAGGAACGGGTACACTTGGAAATATGATACTTGTGGGTTATTCTGCCGATTTCTTTACATGGGTATTTAAAAATGTATTCCATGTACCGGCACATCTTGGCATGGGTGCAAGGATTACTTTTTTGGTACCGGGACTTATTATTTTTGTGCTTATGGCAGCCGTTTATATGCAGAGCGGACATGGTACAGCACCGTATGATGCGGTCTCGTTTCTTATAAGTGACAAGATAAAGAAATATACGGGAAAAGATACGTTCAGAGTAGTGAGAATAATATATGACCTTGTAGCCACATGTATAGGATATGCAGCAGGTGGGGAAGTTGGTATTATGACGGTTTGTATGGTCATAATGATGGGACCGACCGTTGACTATGTCGGCAGGGTCTTTGAGAAGCATAGAAATAAGGTGGAGGAAGCAAATGGCTGAAACTTTGGAAAATAAAAAAGACAAATCAGCTTTTAAAGCAGAAAAAAGGGCATCTATAAAGGCTGCAAGAGATAAAGCAAAAGCAGCAGCAGGAAAAGAAGTAAAAGTTATTTCAGCAGAAGAAAAAATATACAGAAATGCGGCTGCGCTTATGGGTGCTGTTGACTGTGTCGAACGATTTGAGAGAATTTATTATACAATGAACAGTGCGGCAAAGAAGTTTAATAAGATACAGGGGTATCGTGATGCTGACGAGAAAAGACAGGAATGTCTTGAAATAGCTGATATTGCCGTAAAAGACGGAACGGTGAGAGTGTTTAACAATGCTGTTCTGACATTGAAAGAAGCAAAAACAAAAAGTGACTATGCTGATGCCATTGAAAACTTTAAGCGTTGTAAAAAGTTCAAATACAATATGGAAAAGTGCGATAAGTATATTGCTGAATGTAATCAGGGAATTGCAAAACTTGAGACAAAGGCGGCATACAAAAGAAGAGGAATAGCAGTGGCAGTTTTTGCACTTTTATTTATAGTATTTTTAAAAACTCCTGCATTTCCTATGGTTAAAGGGATGTATCATCAGTCACAGGGCAAATATAAGCTTGCAATTGCCAACTACAAAGAGTCAAACGGTTTTTTGGTGGCAAGCGGAAATATGAAAAAGTGCTATTATCATATTGGGCTTAAAAAAGAGGAAAAAGGCAAATTTAAATCAGCACTTATAAATTATAAAAAAGCTGAGACAAAGTATGATGCACAGGCGAGAGCGGCGAAGATTGAAAAAAAATTTATAGGTGAAGCAAAGCCAGGTGACGTGGTTATATTCGGTACAGCCAACTGGGTCATACTTGACAGGAAATCAGATGAAAAAGTGCTTATGATGAAAGAAAAAGTCGGAAAAAAGAAAAGATTTTCGATGGAAGAGTCAGAAAGCAATGACTGGTATGAGTCAAAGGCACGCCGCTGGTTAAATACCAAACAGCTCAAAAAATATTCAGACAATGAGATGGCACTTATCGTAGTCCAAAATTATATACAATCAGCACAGGACAGCAGCTTTCCGGAATATTTCTTTGAGTTGTCCAAAGCTGAATATGAAAAATATAAAGATTTAATTCCGGCGGGAGAAAATGCATATTGGCTTAAGGAACCCGCACAAAATTCAAATGAGATATTGTGTGTACAGCCGGATGGAACTTTAAAAGGTGAAGATGTGTCAAATGGAGAAATACAGTTGAGACAGGCATGCTGGATTGATTTAAACAAAAGTACTGAGCTTTCGGCAGACGCTAAGAAATAATAAAGAAAATGAGGAAAATTTATGAGATTTGCAGCAGAAGAGCAAAGGGTGAAGGTGACGGGACGAACTATATTCAGAGATGGTATAAGATATCTCGGATATACGGGTACAAGTATTTCATTTAGATTTAACGGAAAGACAGCAAAAGCAAAACTTTTGTCAGATGCATCCACACATAGCAAAAAAGATTATGCATGGGTGGCGGTATATGTGAAAGAAGAAAAAGATGGTGATGTGTCATACGGAGCTTTGTGTGATGATAAGCCATATAAAAGATTTTGTCTTGATAAGGATGCGGCAGAATATGTGCTTTATGATGAAGCAGAGGAAAAAACAGTCACAATAACGCTTATAAAATATTCAGAAGCAGAATATGCGGCATGTGGCGTTGAATGGATTGAGACAGACAGTGATTCGGTTTTGGAGCCACCATTGCCTAAAAAACTCAAGATAGAGATGGTAGGGGATTCGATTACATGCGGATACGGCAATGAGGGAGATGTTGATGAAGCGGAACATGACACATCAGAGGAAAATCCGATGAAAGCATATGCGCTGCTTACGGCAACGCATCTTGACGCAGATGTAAACGTCGTTGCATGGAACGGAAAAGGCGTTATTACTGCATACATAGGTGATGATGCACCCAAAGTAAAGGATGCTGGATGGCTTGTTCCGATGCTTTATGAATATGTCGATGCGGGATGTGAGAGAGATTATCTCCACACACCCGCTAGTGAATGGGAAAAATGGGACAATAGTTTATTTGTGCCGGATTTAATAACTGTTTACCTCGGAACAAATGATGCAAGCTATACTGACAATGATAATGCAAGAAATCAGGAATTTATTGACGGATATGTAAAATTCATTGACACAATAAAATCTAAAAATCCTGACATTCCTATTTTATGTATGCTTGGAACGATGGACAAAAGATTATGTAAAAGTGTATCAGATGCGGTTAAGATTGTTAATGAAAAACATTCAGAACAAAATGTTTATTATCTTGACCTGCCGCCACAGGAAGATGCCGACGGGCTTGGAATAAACTGGCATCCGACAGAGGCTACACACCGCAAAGCAGCATCGCTTGTTGAGAACAGAATAAAAGACATATTATCGGGAAGCGGAAAATCTGATGAAATCTGATAATTGAATAGAGAAATGATACAGGCTGTGTTATAATAAATCCATTGACGGAAGAGATTATGGCACAGCTTTTTTTGAAGAAAAGCACACGAGATGAAAGGTTATGAGAAAATGAAAAATGAACTGAGAAAGTTTATGTATTCAATTATAGTTTTAATGATGTTTTTGGGGATAAGTCTGTTTTACAGTGATACTGCGTCAGCAGATGAATCTTCTATAGTTAAATTAAAGGTTGGCTTTTATCAGCTTGACAATTTTTTCGACTATGATTCATCGGGCAATGAATGTGGCTATGGAGTAGATTATCTGAATGAAATATCCAAATTTTCAAGTATTCATTTTGAATACAGCTATATAAGAGTAAGGTCATGGGCTGTCTCTTATACACATCTGAC
>ERZ1026990.907-NODE-907-length-10287-cov-4.587275_pt1 | contig 10287 bp, 17 predicted proteins | sample MGYA00519557_ERZ1026990 | MGnify/ENA primary metagenome ERZ1026990 (study PRJEB26926, sample SAMN06164797) | human gut metagenome | biome: ENVO:00009003; feature: ENVO:2100002; material: ENVO:00002003 | host: Homo sapiens | place: USA | collected 2012 ... | reverse complement strand
TTATGCGATCGTCGGCAGCGTCAGATGTGTATAAGAGACAGAATATGAACAGGCAGGCGGCCAGGATATACGGCAGGGGCAGAACATAATTGATGTTACCAAGAACGTCAAGACGGATGACCTTGCAACACGTCTGATCCCGCTCGGGGCATCGACGTCAAACAACGAATGGCCGGTCACGATCGCAAATGTAAACGGTGGCAAGGATTACCTGGAAGACGCAGCAGCCGTCAAAGAATACGGCATCATCACAAAGACTGTGGAATTTTCCGAGATTCAGGATCCGGCAAAGCTGAAAGAAGAGGGCGAAAAGGCTTTCAAAAAGATTAACGGGGCAAGCCTGGTGACAGAGTTGTCTGCGGTTGATCTGGCAGATGCCGGTTATGATGTTCAGATGCTGCGGATCGGTGAGAAAGTTTCGTGTGCAGCACCCACGTACAACATACAACAACAGCTGCAGATCACCAGGAAAGTGACCGACCTGCTGAAACCGGCAAACAGCAAGGTCACACTTGGCGGTACAACACTGACCTACACACAGCGTCAGCTACAGGCAGGGCAGGGGCGTGTGAAGTACACAACAGTAACAGCGATAACGAATGGGCAGATTGATGAGATCTGCATTTACAGCTAAAAGAAAGGAAGAAAAACATTATGGCAAATTTTTTGGATACAGCGGGATTAACTTATCTTTGGGGCAAGATCAAAACAGCATTATCAGGGAAGGTAGACAAAGTAAGCGGTAAAGGACTGTCTACGAACGACTATACGACAGCAGAGAAGAACAAACTGACAGGAATCGAAACCGGTGCGAACAAATATGTGCATCCGAGTTATACGGCGAAAACAAACGGACTATACAAAGTGACCGTGGATGCAGCCGGACACGTATCTGGTACGACACCAGTTACTAAGACAGATATCACAGGCTTAGGCATCCCGGCATCAAACACGACCTACTCTGACTTCAAGGGTGCAACAGCTAATGCGGCAGGTACACACGGACTGGTACCGGCACCGGCGAAAGGCGATACGGGTAAACTTCTGAGCGGTAAAGGAACATGGGAAGCCATGACAATGGCCTATACTGAGGAAGATTACACGCAAGCATCTGTTGGTCTCACTTTTGCAGGAAGTACCGTAAAAGCAAATATTCCAGTTGCAACTACTGGTAATATGGGTCTCATGCCTCCAGCGATGTTTTCAAAACTGAATGATTTGCCAACAGAGGCAGATTTATCTGGTATCTATGCGAAGAAATCCGACATTACAGGCGTGTATAAGTACAAGGGTTCCCTGGCAGATGCAACAAAACTGCCGACTACAGGGCAGGTTGCCGGTGACGTATACAACCTGGAAGCAGCATCTGACTACGGCCCGGCAGGTACCAACGTGGCGTGGGACGGCAAGGCATGGGATGCATTGGGCGGATTGTTTGTGGTCGATGCACTTACCAATGCCGAAATTGATGCAATCTGCGTGTAAAGTGAATTGATATAAGGAGGAAGGAACATGGCATATCTAGATAAGGCGGGGCTTACTGAGTTATGGAAGAAAGTGAAAAGTTATGTGGATGCCAATGGCGGAGGAACACCGACAACGATTACAGGAAATGCAGGAACAGCTACAAAACTCCAGACAACACGAGCAATAGATGGCGTTAATTTCAATGGTACGGCTGACATTGCCCATTATGCCGTGTGTTATACGACGGGATCGACCGCCGCAAAGACGGTCAGCCTGTCGAACTTTAAGCTGGCAGCTGGTGCAAGGGTGTTTGTGCGTTTCAGTTATGCCAACACCGCTGCAAATCCAACACTGAACGTCAATAGTACAGGGGCGAAGCCAATCTATTACCGGAACAGCAACATCCCTGCAGAGCTGATAGATCAGTACACGGTTTTGGAGCTGGTCTACAGCGGATCATACTGGTTTGTAGTCGGAAATATGAATATCCTGACCAAGGGCGACAGCATAAATATTGAATGTTTCACGGCTGGCTATGTGACATCCGCAGGCAAGGAAGTGCAGTTCTGCATTCCGGTATCGACACCGATTGTCGGCTGCAGTTCTGTTAGCATAGCATCGGCAACCGGACTGCAGATCCGGCAGAATGGGAATTATATTTATGGTGGCAATGCATCCACGCTGATAGCGGCATCGTCCTACCGGGGCGTTGTCAACCGTAATATGGTATCTATTGCCGCAACGATGCCGAATACAACCAACGCAGTCAACAATGCACCATGTGGTGTGCATGCGGCATTGAAGCTGACATTTTCATAGGAAAGGGGAACAGGAATGGCTATAACAGAGAACTTAAAAAAGATACTGGCGGCAGTCTACGGGCGGGATGTCCGGCAGTCGATCCATGACAGCATCCAAGAATGTTACAATAACGCTGAGGCGTGTAAGAGTTATACAAATGAGCACGTAAAAGATATGGAAACAAAGATGGCAGGTATTACAGGACAGAGTAAGGCGTTGATGGCAAAAACACGCAAGGATGTCCGGAATGTACAGGCAATTTTTTCAGTAGAAAAAACAGTGTCTATCACAGACGGCAAACTGTGGGAAGCACAAGATGCTGGCAGTTCGTGTGTACTTATGGAAGGGGCAAAAACACAGTGTACAACACTGAATGTACAACGAGGCGAACGGTATATCATACATACGAGCATGGTATCACGAGCCGGTAGTGGACGCGGAAAATATCCGATTATTTTTGCAGTTGATAACAGCAGTGCCGGATTCACAATGGTTTCAGCTGTAGAAATCGAAGAAGAAGGGGACTGTGATTATATCGTTACTGTTCCGGATAATGCAAAGTATATGATGATATCAGCCAACGAGAACGGCGAAGGTATCTGGGTGCGAAGAATCAATGTTCTCACAGAGTAACAAGAAAGGAAAGACTAACGAGGATGAAAAAAGAAATGGTTTGCACGATCACAGGAGCAATCGGTGGGACGATTGCTTATTTTTTGGGAGGCTGGGATCAGGCTCTTGTAACTTTAATCATTTTCATGGCAATTGACTACATATCCGGTCTGATTGTTGCCGGTGTGTTCCACAACAGCAAGAAGACGGAATCCGGAACACTGGAAAGCCGGACAGGCTGGAAAGGTCTGTGCAGAAAATGTATGACGCTGCTGTTTGTTCTGGTAGCGTACCGGCTGGATCTGGCAATCGGTGTGGATTACATCAGGAATGCTGTGATCATCGGATTTATGGCGAACGAGCTGATCAGTATCGTAGAGAATGCCGGACTGATGGGCATACCGCTGCCGGCAGTGATCGCCAATGCGATCGACATACTGACACAGAAAGCAGAGAAAAAAGGGGACGCATGAGCGTCCTCTTTTGTTATCACGAAAAACAATGGAGGAAAGACATGAACGAATTATTAAAAATTAATTATGAGACAGAGCAGCCGACAGTATCAGCAAGAGATCTACACGCAGGTCTGGAAATTAAAAGTAAATATGCTGATTGGTTTAAAAATATGTCAACATATGGTTTTACTGAAAATGAGGACTACATGACGGTTTCTAAAAATTTAGAAAACGGTGGAAGAATCATAGAACACTTCATTTCTGTAGATATGGCAAAGCAGATCTGCATGATCCAGCGAAACGAAAAAGGCAGGCAGTACCGCCAGTATTTCCTTGACCTTGAAAAAGCATGGAACACACCGGAACAGATTTTTGCCCGTGCTTTGAAAATGGCAGATCAGCAGATTGAGAAACTCAAAGCAAGTAATGCAAGCCTTGTGGAAGATGTGCAGCGGATGAGACCGAAAGAAGTGTTTGCGGATGCGGTCAGTGTGTCGAACACATGCATCCTGATCGGGGAGCTGGCAAAGATCCTGAAACAGAACGGTGTGGATATCGGACAGAACAGGCTGTTCACATGGATGCGTGAAAACAGGTTCCTGATCAGCAGAAAAGGGACAGATTACAATATGCCAACACAGAGAAGCATGGAAGCCGGTCTGTTTGAAATCAAAGAACGGACAATCAATAATCCGGATGGAAGCGTGCGTATCACAAAGACTGTACTGGTAACAGGGAAAGGGCAGCAGTATTTTGTGAATAAATTTCTGAAATAATGAAAATAATTCTTGAATTATGTCATGACATAAGTTATAATAAAGACAGTTAAGGAAGACTTAACGAATAAGGTGGCAGGTGCCGGAAAGGAGAAACAAATGGAAGAAGATATGAACTTAGGCGAACAGCTCAGAGATCTGGCGGAAGAAAACCAGACAAGAAAAATCCTTGAAATTCTCAATACTTGCGAAACACTTGAGGAAGCAAAGGAAAAAGTAAAAGCCCTGCTTAATAAATAAGCAAGGCAGTGATTAAAGCAGGCGGTACTTGCCACCGCCTGCACCCAATAAGAACATAACACAGTTCAGGGAAAATGGCAAGAGTCAAGAGGTGATAAAAATAGAAAAGAAAATGGGACGCCCGACAGATGCACCTAAAAGCTACCGTGAAAGCTTCCGGTTGTCAGAAAATGATATGGAGAAAATACGCTTTTGCATGGAGAAAACAGGGGCAAGTAAAACGGATGTCGTCAGAATGGGAATAGAGGCATTATACAAAGAATTGAATCAGTAAACAGATATAACGAGAGAGCTTGGAAACAGGCTCTCTTTTTGTATACAAAAAAAGAAAGGCAGGTAGAAACTATGAACAAAATCAACCGCATGATCTCAAATTACAATTATAATCCCGGCAATATCTCCAGAATCAAATACATCGTGATCCACTACGTCGGAGCATTGGGCGGAGCACAGGAAAATTGTGCATACTATGGTGGTGGCAACCGTGGGGCATCTGCACACTATTTTGTCGGTTTCGCCGGCGAAATTTGGCAGTGCGTGGAAGATCGGAATATCGCCTGGCATTGTGGGGCGAGCAGCTATAAGCATCCAGAATGCAGAAATGCCAACAGTATCGGAATCGAGATGTGCGTGCGAAAGAAGAATGCGGCGAGTCTTGGGGCAACAGATAAGGACTGGTATTTTGAAGGAGCAACAGTACAGTCTGCTATTGAGCTGACCAGATACCTGATGAAAAAATATAACATCCCTGCAGATCATGTTATTCGCCACTATGATGTAACCGGAAAAATTTGCCCGAATCCGTATGTATACAATACAGGTACGTATACATGGGATGCCTTCAAACAAGCCATTTCTGGGCAGAGTGGCGATATTCTTCCAGCAACCGACAAACCATGGTACCGTGTCCGCAAGACCTGGAAGAATGCCAGCAGTCAGATCGGGGCATTTAAAACGATGAAGAAAGCCAAGCAGTGTGCAGATCAGCATACCGGTTATCATGTCTACAACGATGCCGGTAAAAAGGTGTACACATCCGCAAAACTCCCATACAATGTGCGGCCGAAAACCGCAAATGTTCCAATCAGGACAGGAGCGGCCAAAACATACAGTGCTGCCAGAACGTTTTTGCAGCCAGGTAAGTACGTGATCACCGAGGAAAAGAACGGATTCGGCAAGCTGAAAAGCGGTGCAGGATGGGTATATCTAAAGTGGAGAGGGTATAAAGAGTCAGAAAAGGCTTGACAATACAAGAAAAAATATATAGAATAGTAGCAGATTAAAAAGTAGTCAAAAAAGTAGTCAGAAGCAATAAAAATAAAAGAAAACGTGATAAAATCAAGTTGTAACGATGAGTGTCATTCTCACTCGTAATGAAGCGTCTGGAAAAAGAGAAGTTCGCAGACGAAGCAGAACAGAAAGCGGGGTGAGGAAATGTGGAAAGCATTAGCAATCCTGTTGCTGTTCTGGATTGTGATTCTGACGATGAATGAATAGGAAAGTGAGGTGGCAAAATGGAAGAACTTAAAAAAATGCTTCTGGAAGTACTCCAGGAGTGTAAGCAGCCAGAATTCCCGCCTGAACCGGTACCCACAAGGGTAGCCGCAAAGGTTCTGGGAGTGGAACAGAGCACAGTGATTAATCGGATGGAGTCCGGTGAGCTGGATATCGGGCTGGTATTCAGATCGAAGCCGACCAAAAGAGGGCAAACAAGTCGAAGAAGTACATACATCAGTCCCAAAAAGTTATACGAGCTGACCGGGTTCGTATGGAAAGGAGACAAGCAATGAAAAGAAGAGAAACAGAAGAAGCGGAAGAAACAAGCGGAGCTGGTGTGATTGCCCCGATCGTAGCCACAGCAGCCGCAGCGTTCACGTTCTGGTGGCTGGGAAAGTACAGCACGATTTGTGAACGCGATATCGTTGGAACTGCCATTACCGTATGGTGTGCGGTACTGATCCGTGTGCTGATGTTGGTGAGCAAGGAGGAAGCAGAATGAGCAAGATTATTAAGGTTAGTACGGATCTGGAAGTGACCGTGCATGATTTCCCACAGTGAACGATAAGAGAGCAGAATAGACAGCTCTGTGAGCTGATCGGGAACGGATGCGAGATGATCGAGCACGTCATGCCAAGACGACTGTATAACGAATTAAGTCATACGACAGAAGTTAAATGTGAAAACAGCAAGTGTGTGGCTATGCTGGTTGACGAAGAGTTTCTGTTCAAGAATGAACTTCAGTTTAACCCGATCGGCTGTTACCTGTACGAAACTGACAAACACGGCTCCCCAATCATGGGGAACATTTTGTTTGTAGGTGATACATATACAGGCGATGGCATTACGTTTTCAGGGATTGAAGAAGAGACATTCAACAAATTGTATGAGCAGTTGAAGCAGCTGGCATGGAAAGCGGGGGCAAAATGACAGCAGAAGAGAGAAGAAAATGGATTGGTGTATTACTGGATAAGGTACTGACAATTCATGAACAGGGCAAACATTATGCCAGCTTAGAAATTAACAATGTTGATGATTCAACGTTTGTCAGTGTAACTGCAATGGAAAATGGATGGGGTGCAAATAGAGGGTATGATTTCTATAAATACTGTATTATGGATCTTGGTACAAAAGAACTTCCAGTAATGGTCGAGTATCTGGACAGCCTGATCGAGGGCGAGGAGGAAAGCAAATGATCGGAGTAAGCGAAGGGAAAGACCAGGAAGCCAGAGCCATCCTGGAACTGGCCGGGATTGATTCGGACAAGTACCGGATCTGGCACCATAATAGCATCTATGTGCATGCAATAAATGAAGAGACGAAAGAATCGGTGATCGTTGAGAAAGCGACACTCGAGGTAGTAAAAAGTCCCGGTGCTTTGGCGGGCGATCCTGGACACAAATAAAAAGACAACTACAGTATAGGGCAGAGAGACTGAAAATTCAAGTATGAGCTATACAATCATTGAAAATGCTGACCATGCGGCGTGGCTGGAAAGCCGCACGCTTGGGATCGGCGGTTCGGATGCGGCTGCGATATTGGGATTGAACCCATACAAGAGCAACGTGGAATTATTTGATGAGAAGACCGGGAGACGGATGCCGAAGGACATATCTGATAAGCCGTATGTGAAATATGGAACGGAAGCAGAGCCGCTGATCCGCAGGCTGTTTTCGTTGGACTTTCCGGAATATCAAGTCCTGTATCACGAGAACCGCATCCTGCGGAGTGTTGAATATCCATTCATGCAGGCTTCACTTGACGGCGAGCTGACCGACCAGGAAGGCAGAAAAGGCATCCTGGAGATCAAGACCACGAACATCATGAACAGTGCACAGTGGGGCAAGTGGGATGGCCGCATACCGGATAACTATTATATTCAGGTGCTCCACTATTTGTTGGTGACAGGTTACCAGTTTGCAGTGCTGAGGGCACACATCCGGTCGGACTGGGAAGGAGACAGGCGGACAGCCGTCCGCCACTATTTCATTGAACGTTCTGACGTTGAAGAAGACCTTGCGATGCTCTTGCAGGAAGAAAAGAAATTTTGGCAGCAGGTAACACACAACATAAGACCGGGCAGGATACTGCCGGAGATATGACAGGAGGTAAACATGGAATTAAGAATCACGACCAAGATGGAGCCGGGGACGCTCCCGGAGATCCAGTGGAACAGCAGCGAGTTGAAGGAAGAGATCCAGAAGAAGGCACAGGAATATGCATCCATTGCCTATACAGATTCCCAGACCGCAGAGATGCGTAAGGACAGGGCGACCCTGAACAGACTGGTGAAGGCGTTCGAAGAAGAACGAAAGCAGGTAAAGAAATTTTATGCGGCACCTTATGAAAAATTTGAGGCACAGGTGAAGGAAGTGCTGGAACCAGTACGCAGTGCGGTCAAAGTGATCGATGACGGGCTGTACGAGATCGAGCAGAAGTACCGCAGCGAAAAAACGGAAAAGATGCGTGAATATTATGACCTGTATGTCGGGGATCTTCGTTCTGTTATCCCTTTCGAGAAAACAGTAAAAGAAAGCATGTATAAAAAATCCATCACGGACAAGCATCTGGAAACCGCTTACCATTCGCTGTTCAACCGTATGTCTGAAGAAATGGAAGCACTTGAGGAACTCCCGGAACGTTTCCGTGACAAGGCTGTCCTGAAATATATAGAAAACTACAGCCTTTCGGAAGCACTCAGAGAGGGAAAACGCCTGGAAGAAATGGAAAAAGCCCTGGAAGAGCGAAAGAGAAAAGCAGCCGAGGAGAAAGCCAAAAAAGAAGAGGCATCCAGAAAGGCAGTACAGCAGGAAGAAACATCCGCTACTGCGGAAAACAAAGAAGACAGCAAGGCAGAAGTACCGAAAACTACGGCAGAAACACAGGAAGCAGAGAACACTACAGAAGTACAGGAAGAGATCTGGACACTTGACTTCCGTGTACGCGGCACCAAGAAACAGATCATGGATCTGAGAGAATACCTGATCCGCAACAACATTCAGTTTGGAAAGGTGGAATAAAACATGGCAGTAGCAAACAGTCTTGCAAACAGACAGACAAGAAGCAGCATGGCAACGTATATGTCCCAGGAAGCAGTGAGGAAGCAGATCAACAGCGTGGTCGGCGGCAAGAATGCCACCAGATTCGTCTCCAGCATCGTTTCCGCAGTACAGACAACACCGGCTTTGCAGGAATGCACGAACCAGAGTATCCTGTCAGCTGCATTACTCGGTGAAGCACTGAACCTCTCACCATCCCCACAGCTCGGACAGTTCTATATGGTTCCGTTCAAGAACAATAAAAAAGGCTGCAAGGAAGCACAGTTCCAGCTTGGGTATAAGGGTTATATCCAGCTGGCAGTGCGTTCCGGATACTACAAACGCCTGAACGTCATGGCGATCAAAGAAGGGGAGCTTCTCCACTACGATCCCCTGAACGAAGAAATTGAAGTGAACCTGATCGAGGATGACATCATCCGTGACGAGACACCTACAGCCGGTTATTATGCCATGTTCGAGTATGAGAACGGATTCCGAAAGACAATGTACTGGTCGAAGAAGAAGATGCTGGCACACGCCGAAAAGTATTCCCAGGCGTTTGGAGGGAATGGCGGGGCGAGATCGCTGGAACTCCTGGAAGCCGGGCAGATCCCGGAAAAAGACCTCTGGAAATATTCTTCTTTCTGGTTCAAGGATTTTGACAGCATGGCATTGAAGACCATGCTCCGCCAGATCATCAGCAAATGGGGCATTATGAGCATCGACCTGCAGAACGCCCTGGACAAGGACATGGCAGTGATCCACGAGGACGGAAAAGCTGAGTATGTCGATTCCGTAAAAAAGGAAGAACCGGTGGCAGAGCAGGAATACAGAGAAGTCCCGGAAGCAAAGACGGATGTACCGAAAGCAGCAGAACCACCAAAAGAGGCAGATGCTTCGGAACAGATGAGCATGGAAGATATGTTCTTCAATAATTAAAACAGACCATCCCGTTGACCTCACCGGAATGGCCGCTTACGTAAAAAGGAAGTAGAAAATGTACAGCCAGAACAATAACGAAGAACCAAAGTTATTCACGTTCACCGTACCGGGCAAGCCGCAGGGCAAAGCCCGGGCGAGAACATTTCACAACAGCAAGAGCGGCAAAATGAGCAGCGTAACACCTGAAAAGACGGTGCTGTACAAAACCTGATCAAGACCTGTTTCCAACAGAAATACGGACAGAAACGGTTTTCGGATGATGCGTATGTGGTTGCTAATATCTTGGCGTATTTTGAGCCGCCTAAGAGCATCTCGAAGAAGAAAAGGGCAGAGATGCTGGAAGGGAAGATCTGGCCGGCAAAGAAGCCGGACAGTGACAACATCGCAAAGGTTGTGCTGGATGCCCTGAACGGCATCGCATACCATGATGATACACAGATCATAAAACTGAGCGTCACA
>ERZ1026990.886-NODE-886-length-10433-cov-5.077664_pt1 | contig 10433 bp, 7 predicted proteins | sample MGYA00519557_ERZ1026990 | MGnify/ENA primary metagenome ERZ1026990 (study PRJEB26926, sample SAMN06164797) | human gut metagenome | biome: ENVO:00009003; feature: ENVO:2100002; material: ENVO:00002003 | host: Homo sapiens | place: USA | collected 2012 ... | reverse complement strand
ATTAGCGAGTGTCTCGTGGGCTCGGAGATGTGTATAAGAGACAGACCCAAAGCAAATCCACTCCGGCTTTGAGAGACGCTTCCACATGCTTGGGCATAGCCACTTCGGTGGATACCAGCATGCCGGTTTCTTCCTTGACGCGTTGCAGCCAGGGTAATGCGGCCTCGCCCATACCTTCGAATCCTCCCGGCTTGGTACGCGGTTTCCACACACCGGCACGGAATATCGTGAATCCTTTTTCGGCCAGTTGCCGGGCGGTGGTCATGACTTGTTCCTCGGTTTCGGCACTACAGGGGCCGGCGATGACGAGTGGTCGCTTGTTTTCGTTTATTCCCGGAAGGTTCAGGGAAGTTAATCGTAAATCGTCCATATCGTTATGTTTTTAATTCTATGCTTGTTGGTGTTTAAAATACTTTTCGGATGCGTTCCAGTGCTTCGGCTATTTTCTCTTTTTTGGCGCAAAGCGAAATCCGGATATACCGGCTGCCGTTACTGCCGAAGATAAATCCCGGCGTAATGAAGACCCGTGCTTCGTGCAGAATCTTCTCCGTGAGTTGTTCCACATTGTCGCAACTTTCCGGGATGCGTCCCCAAAGGAACATGCCCACTTGCGTCGGGTCGAAAGTGCAGCCTAGCGTGTGCATGATTTCTTCGGCCAATGCCCGTCGTTCGGCGTACACATGTATGTTGGCCTCTTCGTGCCATTGGGCGTCGTTCCGGTAAGCGGCAGCGGCGGCGAGCTGCATCGGGCGGAAGGTTCCCGAGTCGATATTGCTCTTCACTTTAAGAATCCATTTCACGAATTCCGCGTTCGTGGCCAACATGCCCACACGCCAGCCCGGCATGTTGTGGCTCTTGCTCATAGAGTTGAACTCGATGCAACAGCGTTTGGCACCGGGGACTTGCAGGATGCTGAGGCGTTCGTGGTTCAGAATGAAGCTGTATGGGTTGTCGTTCACGATGACAAGGTTGTGGCGCAAGGCAAAGTCTACCAGTTTTTCGTACGTCTCGCGTCGGGCGTTGGCACCCGTCGGCATGTTGGGATAGTTGGTCCACATGATTTTCACGCCCGTCAGGTCCATTTCTTCCAAGGCTTTGAAGTCGGGTTGCCAGCCGTTTTCGGACAGCAAGTCATAATAGGTGATTTGCTGGCCGAGGATTTTGCTGAGTGACGTATAAGTAGGATATCCCGGATTGGGCACCAGTACGCGGTCGCCCGGATTGGCCAGGGCCAGCGTGACGTGGAGAATGCCTTCCTTGGAGCCGATAAGCGGCTGTATTTCGCAGGCCGGATCCAAGTCCACGTCGTACCACCGTTTATAGAAATCGGCCATCGCCCGGCGCAGTTCGGGAATACCCGTCGTGGGTTGGTAGCCGTGTGCATCGGCATGTCGGGCTTCTTCGCACAGCGTTTCTATGGTTTGGGGTGAGGGCGGCATGTCCGGACTTCCGATAGCCAGGCTGATGATGTCCTTGCCTTCGGCGTTCATGCGTGCCACCTCTTTGAGTTTTACTGAAAAATAGTATTCCTGTACGGAACTCAGCCGTTCGGCCGGCTGTATGCAGAAATTATATAGTTTGTCTTCCATCTTGATATTCTCCTAATATTTTGAGTTCTTTGGTCAGTGGGGTAATGGCATCGATGCTTTGCGAATAGCGGGTATAATCGTCGAAGCCCAAGTCTACGTAAAACATATATTGCCATTCTTTTCCCACGAGGGGGAGGGATTGTATTTTGGTCAGGTTCAATTTATAGAAAGAGAGAATGGACAGCACCTGCGAGAGCGAGCCTTCTTCGTGGGGAAGGGTGAATACCAGACTGGCTTTGTTGGTCTGACGGATATCGCGCAGCAGGTTGGCGCGTTGCGGTTGGCTGAATACCAGAAAACGGGTGAAATTGTGTTTGTTGGTCTCGATGCCTTCTTCCAATACTTTCATGCCGTACAGTGGGGCTGCGAATTTGGAACAGATGGCGGCTTGTCCGCGCAGTTGTTCCCGGCTGATGATTTCCGCAGAGCCGGCCGTGTCCTCACCTTCCACGACTTTCAGACGGGGATGCCGGGCCAGAAATTCGCGGCATTGCATCAGGGCTACCGGATGGGAATGTACCTCGGTGATGTCCTCCAGATTGTCGTCGGGGAGGCAGAGCAGGCTGTGGGAAATGCGCAGCTTATGCTCGCCCACGATGGTCAGTCCGCTGTCGCAAAGTAATTCGTAATTGTGCAACAGGCTGCCCGCAATGGTATTTTCGATGGCAGCCATGCCGAGTATCGTACTGTCGTCCTTTACCGTGGCAAAGACTTCTTCAAACGTGGAGCAGCAGATAAGCTCGATGTCCTCGTTGTGGAAGAAGTAATGGGCTGCCATGTCGTGGTACGACCCTTTGATACCTTGGATTGCAATTCGTTTCATTGTTCTTGTTTTGTCGTTTTCACAAAAAAGTCCCGCTTCGGTAGGAAGCGGGACCTCATGTTTTATTGGGTTAGTATAATTTTCTGTTTGGTACACATACGAACTCCCGCTTCACTTTATGGCTAAAGTAAAAGTAAAAGAAGAAATAAAAATATGTGTTGAATAATTCTTTCATCTTCGTATTTCTGAATTTGTTGCAAAATTAGGGATTTTTTCATTCCCGGCAAATGTTTTCACCGCTTTTTTCCTCTTAAACGGGAAAAATGTGAAAGAATACCTGATTTTGATTACATTTAGAAACCGTAAGGGTTGCGGTTTTTGTATTGTTCGTTCATCTCTTGTTCTATGTTGCTGAACTGTCCTTCGAGGGCTTTGGCGGCTTCCGGCGAGGTCTCCAACGCTTTTTTCAGGTCGTCGGCCGCTCCGACTTTGTCGTTGAGCATCAGTTTGATGCGTCCGCGTTCTTTGTATCCTTCGCTAAAGTCCGGCATGAGTTCTACGGCTTCGTCCAGTGTGGACAGTGCCCGGTCGAGCTGCCGGTTGGCGGCGTATGCCGTGCTGAGTCCCACGTATGCCTCGCCCATCAACGGGTTTTGCGTCTTTACCTTATTATAATAGGTAATGGCCGTGGGGGCATCCCCTTGTTGCAGCCGCAGGGTGGCCTTCAACATCACGGCTTCTTCGGGTGCCGGTTGTGCCTTCTCGTCCTCGAGTAAGTGGTCGATGTCGGCCTCGGCCTCTGTCAGGCTACCCATGTCGCGGAGAATTTCAGCCCGCAACAGGTAAGCTTCCGTCAAATGTTCGTCCTGCACGATGGCCTGTGTCAATAGGGCCACGGCGTTCAGCTCGTCGTGCAAGGCATGTTTGGCTTGGGCCGAGCGGTAGAGCGCTCCGGCATGGCCGTTGTCGATTTGCAGGGCAGCCCGGCAGTCTTCGTCCATGCGCGTATAATCCTGCATCATTTCATCGGCACGGGACATGGCCAACCACACGCCGATATGGTCCGGCAGTTCTTCGGCCAGTTTGGCCAAAATGCTCCGGGCTTCTTCAGCTTGTTTGTCGGAGAGCAAAGCCTCGGCCAGGTAACTCGCGGTTTCGGAATCGTTCCGGAGGGCGAGTGCTTCCCGAAAACAGCGTATGGCGTATTTGACCTCTCCCATTTTACGGGCGCGTACACCGTCATATTTCAGTACGTCGAATTCCCGTTCGCGGCGTTTTTCGGCTTTTTCTTCCGGGGATTCTTCCCGGCCGCCGAACAATGTTTTTAGAAATCCCATTTTATTCTTATTCTTTTATGCGCACAAATATAGTGAAAGGCGAGCGCAGAGACAAATGAAAACGCAGTTTTCTAATTTGGCTCTGCCGAGCCGCATCTTATTTTCATGGTCGTAAATATACTAAAATTGCTTAAAATAACGTACATTTGTACGATAAATCATGTTTAAGCGTTTATACTTTACTAAGTTTGCTTTTGGAAAAATAAATGGAATATGTGTGGAATTGTCGGATATATAGGTAAGAGAGAGGCTTACCCCATTTTGATAAAAGGACTTAAACGTCTGGAGTACCGTGGTTACGATAGCGCCGGTGTGGCTTTGATCAGCAATTCGGGTGATTTGAATGTGTATAAGGCGAAAGGCAAGGTCAGCGATTTGGAACGCTCGACGGAAGCAAAAGACGTGAGCGGGCATATCGGTATCGCCCATACGCGTTGGGCCACGCATGGTGAGCCGTGCGCCGAAAACGCCCATCCCCATTACTCGGCATCGGGCAATCTGGCGTTGATTCATAACGGTATCATCGAGAATTATGCCACGTTGAAGGAACGTTTGCAACAACGTGGCGTGAAGTTCCGCAGCCAGACGGACTCCGAGGTGTTGGTGCAACTCATCGAATATATCCAGGTGAGCAATGACCTGGACTTGTTGGGTGCCGTACAAGTGGCCCTGCATGAGGTCATCGGTGCCTACGCCATCGCGATATTGGACAAAAGGCATCCCGAACAAATCATTGCCGCACGCAAGAGCAGTCCGTTGGTGGTGGGCATCGGGCACGACAATGAGTTTTATCTGGCCTCGGATGCCACCCCTATTGTGGAATACACCGACAAGGTGGTGTATCTGGAAGACGGGGACATCGCCGTCATCCGTCCCGGAGACGAGCTGAAAGTGGTGGATATGGACAACACGCGCATGCACCCTACGGTAAAAACGGTGGACATCAACCTCGGCCAATTGGAAAAGGGAGGCTATCCGTATTTTATGCTCAAGGAGATTTTCGAACAGCCGGATTGCCTGCTTGATTGCATGCGCGGGCGTATCAATATAGATGCCGACAACGTGACGCTTTCGGCGGTCATCGACCATAAGGACAAGCTGTTGAGCGCGAGCCGTTTCATCATCGTGGCGTGCGGTACGTCGTGGCACGCGGGGCTTATCGGCCAACAGCTTATCGAGAATTATTGTCGTATTCCCGTGTACGTGGAATATGCGTCGGAGTTCCGCTACCGCAATCCTGTCATTTTGCCTACCGACGTAGTGATTGCCATATCGCAGTCCGGCGAGACGGCCGATACGTTGGCCGCCATCGAACTGGCACGCAAGCAAGGGGCTTTCGTGTTCGGTATCTGTAATTCCGTGGGGGCCTCCATCCCCCGGGCCACGCATACCGGGGCTTACATCCATGTGGGGCCGGAAATCGGCGTGGCTTCTACAAAGGCGTTTACGGGGCAGGTGACGGTGTTGGCCATGCTGACGCTGGCTTTGGCCAAGGCACGCGGAACGATTTCCCAGGATGAATATGTCAAGATGGTGCGGGAACTGGTGGCCATACCCGAGAAAATGAAAGAGGCGTTGCAAGCAAACGAGCAGATTGCCCAAATGGCCAAGATTTTCACCTATGCACACAACTGCCTCTACCTGGGCCGCGGCTACTGTTATCCTGTGGCGCTCGAAGGTGCCTTGAAGTTGAAGGAAATTTCCTATATCCACGCCGAAGGGTATCCGGCGGCAGAGATGAAGCACGGCCCCATTGCGCTCATCGATTCGGAGATGCCGGTGTTTGTCATCGCCACACGTAACGGGATGTACGAAAAGCTCATCAGCAATATCCAGGAGGTAAAAGCCCGTCAGGGACGTGTCATTGCGCTCGTGACGAAAGGCGACACGAAGATACGGGAGTTGGCCGACGAGGTGATCGAGTTGCCCGAGACGATGGAATGCTTCGACCCCTTGGTGGTGTCCGTTCCCTTGCAGTTGTTGGCTTATCACATCGCCGTGTGCAAAGGTAAGGATGTGGACCAGCCCCGCAATCTGGCCAAGTCGGTGACGGTGGAGTAATCGTATTCCGGCTTTTCCCGTTTCCAAGCCTTTTCGGGAGAAACTTATATACAAAAATCAATCTGCGCCAAACGTTTTTTCAATCTCCTTTGATTGATTTACCGTTTGGCGCAGAACGTTTCATCATTCTCCGCAGATTGATTTTGAGGATTCAAGTGATTGAAAATCAGGTTGGTTTTTGAATTTCTGAATCTTTACGTTTTTTCGGCCTTGGGCAGGCGTTTACGGCTTGTTCTTCGCACGGAAAGCCATGTTTTTCCGATATAAATCCTTTTATGCCCACCGGTGAACTGTGTTGGGCGCGTACACATCGTTAATTTTTGTTCTTCTGTTTGCAAAAACGACAGACTTTTACGAACTTTAATGTGAAACCGGATGGCATTTCCCCGTGGTAGAAGGCAAGGAAATGCGGAAGCGGTTCTTTAAAAATAATCACAACCTAAAAAACTTAATTTACAGTTTGAAACATGAAGAGGAAAAGCTTATTGTCAATGTTGTGGCTATGCCTGTGGACTTTTGCGGGCAGCGGGCAGGCTAAAAGTGTGTCCACACGCATTAATTTGGGGGAGACTCCATGGAAATTTACGAAAGTGGTGCGTCAGGAAATCAATTTGGCGAAGGATGCGCAGGTATTTCTTGACGGAAAGGCCGTTTCTGTGGTTCACGACGGCGACGTCCACTCGGAATGGAAGCCGGCGAATGCCCCGGAAGGAGGTTTTTGGACTGTGGACTTGGGTAAAGCCGTCCGCCTGTCTTCCGTGAAATTGTGGTTCGACACAGACCGGACGAGATTTGCGGAAGTCAAGTTGGAAGTATCTGCCGACGGCAGCAACTGGCAAACCCTTTCGGAAGGCAAAAAGCTCTGTGTGCTTCATAAAGAGGGCGACTTCACGACTGTGGGGCATACCGGAACGGTGGGGTACACCGAGACGGTGACGGCTACTTATCTGGATTTGTCGTTCAAGGCCACGGCCCGCTATGTGCGCTTCTCTGGACTGAAGTGCAAGGCCGAACAGGGGCAGGACGTGCCTGTGACGTTGAGCGAGGTGGAAGTGAATCCCGAAACAGAGCAGGATCAAGGGCAGGCCGAGGCCATGGCTTCGCTTTCATTCGACGATACCGGATGGCAGACGGTAGGGATTCCCCATTGCTACAATGAGCAGGACACCTACCTGAATACCAGCACGGGTGAACGTTGCTGGCGCGGAGAAGCGTGGTACCGTAAGAAAATAACCATAGACGGCAAAGACCGCGGCCGGATGTTCTTCTTGGAGTTCCAGGGAGTGAACATCGGGGCGGCGGTGTATGTGAACGGTACGCCGATAAGAAGCAATACGAAGGTGGAGCAGCCGGAAGCGGTGACCCATGTGGGGAGCGCGCTTCCTTTTGTAGTGGACATCACGCCTTACCTGCGTTATGGAGAAGAGAACCAGATAGCGGTAAGGGTGTCCAATGCCGAGGGTACGTTTTTCACTTGGCCCGGTTTCGGGACCAACGAAGGCTTCGGTCAGGCCATGGGAGGTATCGTCTGCCCCGTCTACCTGCACAAGAAGAACAAGGTGCACATTCCTTTCGATTCTTATTCTCCTATGGGCAAGTGGGGGACTTACTTCGGGACGGTGTCGGCTACCAAAGACAAAGCCGAAGTACGTTTTCAGGTGAACGTGGAGAATGCGGGTGCGGAAGCGTGCGACGTGGAACTGCGCACGTATTTGAAGGATGCGAAGGGCAAGACGGCCTTGGCTTTCAAGGATACCCGCCGTGTCGCAGGCGGCCAGACCGTATTGTTCGACCGTACGGGAGTGGTGGAGCGTCCCCATTTGTGGTATCCGATAGGGACTTCCGGTACACCTTATTTGTATACGGTGGAGAATGAAGTTTACGTGGACGGACGACTGGTGGACAGGCAAAGCCGTCCGTGGGGCATCCGGCAAATCACGTGGGACGAGGATTTTTGCTATGTCAACGGTGAGAAATGTTTTTTGCGCGGCTTCGGTTACCGGAACAATTACCCGGGATTGGGGGCTGCCGTTCCTACGGCTTTCTGGTGGAACGATGTAGCTCGGATAGCCCGGTGCGGCGGTAATACGCTGCGTGTGGGGCACCAGCCGCCTTTCCCAGAAGTTTTCGAGGCTTGCGACCGCTACGGCATCTTGTTGGTCGTCAACAGCGGCGACAATGAATGGGCGTTGAAGGACGAACCGGCTATTACCTATAAAAGGGAGTACGACCGCGATGTGATGGTGACTTATCGCAACAATCCGTGCGTGGTCATCTGGGAGTCGAATAATGGTTTGGCGTACGACGGGGAGAAATACCTGCCGTCTTATACGTTGGAGCAGGTGAAGAAATGGGATTACATCCAGCCGCGCCTCGTGCAGAACCGCGACGGTTATCCTCCGGAGTGGGACAAGGACGAACCGGTCGTGATAGGCTACACGAACCGTTATGAGAAGGTGGAAGGGAGTCCTTCGTGGAACACGGAAGTCTACGGGACGAACTGGTCGGGCTTGCCCAGTTGGTGCATCGCCCGTTTCGACTACGATAATGAAAAAGAGTTCTCGATGGACTATGTGGAGAACTATTTCGACAACATGGACAAACGCGCATGCGGATGGATCAACTGGATGTTGGCTGAGACGTACGGGGAGGGGTACACCATTTACCTCAACGGCATGCGCAACCAAAAGAGTCTCGGTTCGTGCGCCATGGACGGCAACCGCTTCCCGAAATTGCTGTACCGGATTTTCGAGAAAGCCGTTTGGGTGCCTTTCGACGAGCGTCCCGGTGTGGCCTTGCAGAGCCATTGGAACTTCCGGGGATTGCAGGACGTGGATGCGTGGAGCAACTGTCCTTACGTGGAACTCTTCGTCAACGGGGTATCCCGTGGGATTGTGGAACCGGAGGCACGGACGCGTCGCTGCACGTGGAAAGGCATCCTATGGGAGCCGGGTACGGTCAAGGCCGTGGGGCTGGACGAACGGAAACGTCCCGTTTGTGAGGATGAGATCGCCTCTGCCGGCGAGCCGTACGCTTTGGAAGTGGAAATCGAAGAACCGGCAGCCAAACCGGACGGGGAAAGATTTGAATTGAAAGCCAATGCTTCGGATGCTTTCATCGCTACGGTGCGCGTGGTGGACAAGGAAGGGCGTTGGTGTCCTTTTGCCGACAACCAGTTGAGGTTTGAAGTGGAAGGCGAAGGGGTGTACAAAGGCTCTTACAATTTCTATGTCACGGAAGGAAAACCTTTGGAATACCATGCTCCGGGAGATACGGAGTTGCAGGCAGAAGGAGGTTTGATGCGCGTGGCGGTGCGAACGACATTTAAGCCCGGAAAAATTACGGTTAAAGTCTCTTCAGACGGGTTGCGTTCCGGAGAAGCTTCCGTCCGGTCGAAGAAAATTTAAGCATGACGCGTTCGGAAAGATGTGGCCTTCCGCTCCTGTTTGAAGGAGCAGAAGGCTTTTTTATGTTTAAATTGTGCAGGACAATGGAATATATTCTATATATTTGGGCAAAGAATGTAAGGTGTGATATTTTTAAATGGAAAATATATGGCGAAAAGCGTAAAAAAGTATATCGAAGAAAATGAAGCCCGTTTTTTGGAAGAGTGGTTCAGTCTGATTCGCATTCCGAGTGTGAGTGCCGACCCGGCACGTAAGACAGATATGGTGGCTTGTGCCGAACGTTGGAAGCATTTGCTGTTAGAGGCCGGAGCGGATGAAGCTCGGGTAATGCCTTCTTCCGGAAATCCTTTGGTGTATGCGGAAAAGCGTGTGGGCTTTGATGCGCCTACGGTTTTGATATACGGCCATTACGATGTGATGCCTGCCGAACCGTTGGATTTATGGAAAAGCGACCCTTTTGAGCCGGAAGTGCGTGACGGACATGTATTTGCCCGGGGAGCGGATGATGATAAAGGGCAGTCTATGATTCAACTGAAGGCTTTTGAATATATGGTGCGGGAAGGGCATTTGCGCCATAACGTTAAATTCATATTGGAAGGGGAAGAGGAAATCGGGTCTCCCAGTCTGAATGCTTTCCTTCAGGAACATCGTGAGCTGTTGGCCTGTGATGTGATTCTAGTGAGCGACACCAGCATGCTCGCGCCCGACCTTCCTTCGCTTACGACGGGGCTGCGAGGATTGGCTTATTGGGAAATCGAGGTGACGGGGCCGAACCGTGATTTGCATTCCGGCCATTTCGGTGGAGCGGTAGCTAATCCTATTAATGTATTGTGCAGTTTGTTGGCTCGTATGACTGACGAAGACGGGCGTATCACAATACCGGGTTTTTATGATGAAGTGGAAGAACTGTCGGAGGAAGAACGTCGGATGCTGTCTGAAATTCCGTTTGATGAGGAACGTTATAAACAAGCTATCGGTGTACGTGCTTTGAAAGGAGAGAAAGGATACAGTACGATTGAGCGGAATAGTTGCCGTCCGTCGTTCGATGTGTGTGGTATTTGGGGCGGTTATACGGGAGAAGGTTCTAAGACCGTGTTGCCGTCTAAAGCTTATGCCAAAGTGTCTTGCCGTTTGGTTCCCCATCAGCAGCATGAGAAGATTTCCCGGATGTTTGTCGATTATATCGAGTCCATAGCTCCGGACTACGTGCAGGTGAAAGTGACTCCTATGCCTGTCTCTTATACACATCTGACGCTGCCGACGATCGCATAAGTGT
>ERZ1026990.880-NODE-880-length-10523-cov-4.578429_pt1 | contig 10523 bp, 10 predicted proteins | sample MGYA00519557_ERZ1026990 | MGnify/ENA primary metagenome ERZ1026990 (study PRJEB26926, sample SAMN06164797) | human gut metagenome | biome: ENVO:00009003; feature: ENVO:2100002; material: ENVO:00002003 | host: Homo sapiens | place: USA | collected 2012 ... | reverse complement strand
AAATAATAGATGCAATAAACGCGGCTGTTCTGGCACAAACATTAGCGAACATCTACAAAAATCTTCCAATGACAAACGGCGTGTTCCAAAACATCTTTGGTGAACAGGATCTTTCCAAATTCGGAGTGGGAATGCAGAATGTTGCTGATGGTATTGTAAAATTTGCTGGCGGTATTGCAGCGATGAAAGATGTCTCGGTATCTGATGAAGATATTGAGAAAGCAATGTATATCGCTCAGACATTGGCCGCTTTGCAGAATAACCTTCCAGAGACTGGCGGTAAGATTCAATCTTTCTTTGGCGAGAAATCACTTGAGAACTTCGGAACTGGAATGAAATATGTTGCCGAAGGCATCAAGAACTTCGTAACAACGCTTGCTGGTGTAACTATCGACAGCAATCTTGCAGATGAAGCTTTGTATGTTGCACAGGCATTATCCGAGTTACAAAACAACCTTCCGGCTACAGGCGGTGCGATCCAGGATTTCTTTGGTGAACAGAATCTCGAAACATTTGGAAACCAGATGGGAGCTGTCGGAACTGGTATCAACGCCTTTATTACCAATTTGGGAGATGCGACAATTTCTCAAGATCAGGTAAATATGGCAGAGAATGTTGGAACTATGTTGTCTAAATTGGAAGACAATTTAACGAAACATGATGGAGCTATAACATTCTTTACTGGTGATAGTGATTTTGGATCGTTTGCGGATAACGTAGAAAGTTTCGGAGACGGATTGAAATCCTTCTCGGACGATGCGAAAAAAATCGATAAAGATGCTGCCGATAAAGCAGTCAAAATAGGAGAAGCATTAAGTTCTCTTGAAAATGGATTGAACGAAGATACTTGGTTTATATCAACAAATAATCTCGGAAATTTTGGAACTAATATACAATCATTAAGTGATGCATTGACTTCGTTTAATTCGATTAAATCCTATAATTTATCAAAAGTTGTCGTAAGTGTAGAATCACTGTTCAATCTTTTTAACGGAAAAAATAACAATCAGAGTTTGCTTTCCGGAGAAGAAATTGCCGGTGAGATCACATCGCTAGGTGAAAGCATTGCTTCTTTCGTATCTGATGGGATGACAAGTGATAACGCAACATCTGCTTTACACAACGGTGCTGTTATTATGGTCGAATCAATCCGAAGTAAGCTCATTGATAATGCATATCAGTTCGCTACAGCGGCAGTAACAGTATTCGGTTCTGATGAAGGTTTCCTTGGCGGAATTAACAAAGTCGATCCAATGATCATAGCGAAGGTTAAGACGATTCTGAATATCTTAGCTTTCACAATGAAATCGTATAATCAGCAGTATAAATCGATAGGTGAAGGATTGTTTAGAGATAATTTCCTTGTTGGTATTCAAACACAATCTGGTGTAATTATCGCAACATCTCGTAATATTGCTCAGTCGATGTGGCAGGCTATTGCAAACTACACAAATTCGTTTTACGGCATAGGCGTACAGCTTATGTCTGGTTTAGCGAATGGTATAAATGCAAATAGATCAGCAGCAATTAATGCAGCGGCTGCTGTCGCAGCTCAAGCGTTACGGAGATCAAGAGATGTTCTTGGTATTCATTCGCCTTCAAAAGAGTTTTTCGAGATTGGTCGTTATTCCGTTCTCGGTATGTCTAATGGATTTACTGAAAATTCCAATCTTATAACAAATGCTACTGGTGAAATTAGCGATGAAGCTATGAATGTTATCGTTGGCATAGTTCAGCGTATTCAAGATATGCTAGATGGAAACCTAGAGTATACACCGACAATACGTCCGGTTATGGATGCTACAAATATTCAAAATGGAGTATCCGCAATCAATAGTATGTTTGGAAATCGGTACTTAGGTAGTTTAGGAAATATCGACTATGTAAGTCAGATGCGAGCAGAACGAGGTAACATTATAAATCCAATAGTTGAAGTTGATAACACTAACGTGGTTGATGCAATTAATAACGTTGGATCACGCATTGATAAATTGGAGGCTGCTATGTATAACATGCAGATTCAAATGGATAGCAATGCAACTGTTGGACAAATTTATAACAAAATGGACAAACGGCTTGGACGGCAAGCTAAATACAAAGAGAGGGGGATCTAATGTATCATTCAATTACATTTGGTGACAAAAATACGTTTGACGATTGGCATTTAATACCAACATCGCGTCCAGTCATCGCTCCTCCTCCATTCCGGTCTCATACGGAGGATATTCCAGGCGGCTTTGGATCTTTAGATTTATCAGAAGCATTAACTGGGTATCCGCTTTATGATAATCGTACTGGATCACTTGAATTTGCCGTTGTAAATGATAAGTGGTCTGATTGGTCATTAGCTTATCAGACAATTTTAAATCACCTTCATGGACGACGTATGAAGATGATTTTGGAAGATGATCCTTCTTATTATTATATAGGAAGGTTTACGGTCGATAATTGGGATTCTGGAGAGAATTATTCTACAATCACGATTAAATATGATCTCTATCCGTATAAGAAACAACTAGTCTCCACATCTGAACAATGGATTTGGAACTCATTTGATTTTGATTATGGATATATAGCAGAATATTTTAACTTAGCAGTAAACGGAAGTTTATCCGTAACAGTAAAAGCGTGTGGGGAACCAACCGTACCAGTAATTACATCTACAGCTTCAATGACCGTTACAGTAAACAGTAAGACATACAATCTGTCGGCCGGACGGAATTACATTACAAGTTTGGTTGCCCCACCGAATACGGATACAACATACAAATTTACTGGAAATGGAACTATTAGTATAGATTACAGAGGAGGTGTTTTATGAGTTATTACGTCAAACTTGACGATAAGACACTTTATGAACCATTACTTCAATCAGAAGGATATGTTATTATAAGTCCTTCTGTGACGAAAGCAAAGAATAAAGCAGGATCGTTTACTTTTAAAATACCTCCGACGAATCCACTATATGGAAGTTTAAAGAAATTGAAAAGTATTATTTCTGTTTACAAGGACGGTAATATCTTTTGGAAAGGTCGAGTCCTCGATGAACGGAAAGATTTTAATAAAATAAAAGAAATTACATGCGAGGGAGAGCTTGCGTTTCTCAACGATGTCATTATTGCTCCGTATGATTACTCGGAGAAAGGGATGACGATTAACGAGTTCTTCCAATATGTTATGGATTTATATGCAAAGAATTGTAGCGGGTATCGAAAAATACAACCGGGTTATGTGTATAACGTAGATAGCGATACAAAAATTTATCCGGTATCTAAAACATACGAGAACGTTCTATCGACTTTATCATCGAAATTGATCGGTGTGGTCGGTGGCGTTCTCGTTTTTCGTTATCAAAATGGAGTATCATATCTGGATTATTATGGACATATCAGCGATGTAATCCGCCAAAAAATAGAGTTTGGCAAGAATCTTATCAACCTTGAAGAGTACGTTGACGCTACAGATGTATATACATATCTTATACCACTTGGTAAGCAAGACGATGCTGGTAATTATTTGGACATCTCTTCTGTAAATAGTGGTTTGAATTACATATATTCCAAGACTGGATTAGAACTATACGGTAAAATCACAAAAACAGTAGAATACACAGATATTGAAGATGCAACACTTCTTAAACAGAAAGCCGAAGCTGTATTGGCGGACGCAATTAAAGAAGCAACAACAATCACAATCAAAGCTGTTGATTTGCGAGTACTTGGTGTAGATACAGATGCGATTGATGTTAATTGTTTAGTTAATGTTGTGTCTCCCCCGCACGGAATTAACTCAAACTTCGAATGCACGGAAATCATATTTGATCTATCCAATGTTGCTAATAACGAATACACATTCGGATCAGACACAAAATCTTTGTCGGAATTGGAAGTTGAAAGTTCTAGTGCGACTAGATTAGATACGAACATTCAAAATACAAGTAGCTATTGGGATATTCGCAAGCAAGTAAAGTACGCGATTCAGTCCGCTGATGGTAAAACAACAAATTATTATTCACCAGAACCGCCTTATACAAAAGATGGAAAAGTTGGTGATACATGGTTTGACACCGACGATGACAATAGAATGTATACGTGGGATGGAGAAAAATGGGTCTCCATGCAATTTGGTTTTGATGCGATAAAAGATAAAGCAATTCAAACAACAAAAATCGGCGATAATGCTGTAACGTGGGAACAAATAGATAATCTTGCTGTTACTGCTGAAAAATTAGCGGATGCTGCTGTCACAGCTGACAAGATTAAAGACAAGGTTATAGCCGCTGAAAAATTGGTAGATGGATGTATTACTGCCGACAAGATTAAAGATAAAGTTATAGCTGCCGAAAAATTGGTAGATGGATGTATTACAGCTGACAAGATTAAAGATAAAGTAATCACCGCTACAAAAATTGTCGATGGTTGCATTACTGCTGATCAGATCAAAGATGCCGCCATAAACGGTACAAAAATCGAAGCGGCTGCAATTGGGACTGCACATATTCAAAATGCTGCAATTGATAACGCTAAGATCGCAAATGGTGCGATTGATAACGCGAAAATTGGCACAGCTGCGATCGATACTGTAAACATCAAAGACGGCGCAATTGACAATGCTAAGATAGCAAACGGAGCGATCACAAATGCGAAAATAGGTACGGCTGCAATTGATACAACAAAAATTGAAAACGGTGCGATTACAAATGCGAAAATTGAAAATGGTGCGATTACAAATGCAAAAATAGGTACAGCTGCGATTGATACTGTAAATATTAAAGATGGCGCTATAAACACCGCTTGCATTGCAAATGCTGCAATCACTGGAGCATTGATTGAGAATGGTAGTATTGGTAATGCTCACATAACAAACGGTGCAATATCAAGTGCAAAAATTCAAAATGGAGCAATTACAAATGCACTTATTGAAAACGCAGCGATAACAACAGCTAAAGTCAAGGACGGCGCAATCACAAATGCAAAGATTTCAAATCTCGATGCTGGAAAAATAACGACAGGCACATTAAACGCAGGTCGAATCGCTATTGGAGATATGACAAATTTCGCAACAGTGACTGCAACTGATCTTAATTCAATGCTAAAATCCAACGGCGGAACTAAGATAATAAATATAAATGGATGGCAATCAATCACTTCGGCATCATCTAATAGGTATGTTATATTATGCGATTTGACAGCAAGTTCTTTCCTATCTGGAGATAAAGTTCATTCATACGCAGACGTATATGTATCATATGCGAGAACAGTTGGTATGGGAATTTGGTTCTATGACAGTTCTGGAACATATGTTACATGGCGAGGGATTAACTATAATGCAGTTGCTGGATGGAATAATATTGTTGCGCTTATTACGCTAAATGATATTCCGTCTAACGCAATATATTTTATGGTTGGCTTTGACTTTTACGATACAGCTGGAATCTATGGAATTTATAACCCTGTATTCAAACAAGTAGCAACAAATCTCATTGTTGGTGACGCCTGCTATATCAATTCCGATGGTTCATTTATGCTCGGACCATTACAATCTAAAGGATCTGATCCAGTAAATTATGATTTGGTTATTCGCAAAGCCGCATGGATTCGTTATGGTCTTGAACTTTTAGGAGCAAACGAAGCTGGAACAGCATATATTGATTTCCATTATGGTGAAAATGACTATAATGGAAAAAAGCCAGTATCGGATTATACTGCAAGATTATGTGAAGAATCTAAAGGAATTATTACAGCTCGTAATTCTATCGTATCATCTTCTGATGCTCGACTAAAAGAGAACATTACAGATATCCCGGATGTTTACATTGAACTTGTAAAACAATTACAACCAAAAATTTTCAATTTTATTGGTAGTAGTTATAAGACAACTGGTTTGATTGCTCAAGATGTTCTTGAAATTGAAAAAGAACTTGGTATAACAGAGTCGGTTCTGATACGTGGAACTGGCGAAGGTGATAATTATTACTCGTTAGATTATAATGCTCTTAGTGTATTGATGTTGGCTTATTTGCTACAGAAAGGAGATACAAACGAAAGTGCGAAATAAAAAGAATGATAGAAGCGAAAGAAATGCTAAAATCAAAAAAAATCTTTACATAATCAAAAATTCAAAGTATGGAAATGAAATAAAAGACGCAATAGTCAATATTGTTTGTCTATTAACAAACATTGATCCAGAATCTATTTCTGTACTTAACGAATAGTTAATCGGGGAGTTATATGGACACAAACACAATTATTCAAATGATAGTAACAATTGTTTGTTCTATTCTAGCATCGTCTGGATTTTGGGCATATCTTCAAAGTCACGCCAACAAAAATTCAGCTGAGAAAGAATTGCTTATTGGATTGGCACATGATCGTATCATCTACCTCGGCATGAAATATATTGAGCGAGGATGGATCACGCAGGACGAATATGAAGATTTGAACAAGTATCTTTATAAACCATACAAAAAGAATGGTGGGAATGGATCGGCAGAAAGAGTAATGAACGAAGTAGACAGATTACCGTTACATCAAGTGGAAACTTGACTATTAAGAAAGAGGTGTTATAATGAACATTAGTAATAAGACATATGATGTGTTAAAGTGGATCGCACAGCTTCTATTACCAGCAATCGGAACACTTTATTTTGCACTTGCTGCAACATGGGGACTACCGTACGCGGAACAGATTGTTGGAACGATTACAGCTATTGATACATTCCTTGGAGTGATTTTAGGGATCAGCGCGAATACATATAAAAACAATCAAAATGGTGGTTAAAGGCGCCTAGTTCTATGTTACTTCTACATTTTGGTTGCAAAATATACGTTTTTCAACAGTTGGCTGTTTCCATCGAGGAAGCTGCTAAGGCTGGTAAGTTCTAATTTAACTTGATATACACTAAGTAAATAGGGGTAAACAGTAGGAGTAGATCGTAGTAAAATGCGATTTACTTCTACATTACTTCTACATTACTTCTACAACTCACTTCTACATCGAAAACAGGTCCTTTTATTTTTTCGATTTCCTCGTTAAGCCAGTTGGAAGATCGTTCCGTATAGATACGTTCTGTAATGTCTGCAATCTCATGACCGACGATTTTCTTGATAGCGTATTCATCTACATGATATTTCTTTGCAAGAGTAATGAATGTCTTACGTCCATCATGTGGTCTATGTAACGGGTTTAAATTCAAATCGTTCATCAATTTTTCGAATCTGTAACTAAGCTTATCGTAAGTTAGTCGCAGATTATTTTTATGTGACGAACTATCGTTACACTCGATAAGATATTTCCGCTTAGTCTGGATTGCATCATCATAAAAATCTTTTATAAATGGTTTGATGATTGGATGAATTGGAACGATACGATTCTTTCCGGCTTTTGTTTTCATTCCACCAACGATTGTATAATTTACCAAATTCACATTCTCAGTTTCAATCAATCCCAACTCCTGTGGTCTCCATCCCATATAGCATAAAATCAAAACGATTTTCACATAGAAATCATCAGCATGTTCCCATAATGTTTTAAGTTCCGATTCACTAAACGGTATATGATCTCGTTTGGTATTATTTATATCATCAATTAGTGTATCCGATAGATTAAACACTCGTGCATAGTTCTTATCAGCAATTTCGTGTTCTACAGCATAATCCAACATTAAGTTAAAGATAGATTTTATTCGGCTCTTTGTGCTCGGTGAAGCTGGAATGATTTGTCCTTTTCGTTCTACAGTTCCATTTTCCATGCATCCTTTTATATGGTAAGAACGCAAACTTTGAACCGAAACGTTATACAGACTAGAACAATATGTCCATGCCGAAGTTATTGTTCGAATAGCGGTATCGGCTATCGTATTAAAATAATCTTTTGACCATTCTTCATATAACTCTTTCACAGTAATATCCTTTGAAACTTCGTATGGCTTTTTATGATATTCTACCAAAGCATTATAAGCATCGTTATATGTCGAAAAATATGCAGTTGGTTTTAACAATTTCTTAATATATTTACCATCTTCTGTTTTTCCAACAGTTATGCTTACTCTAAACCGATTCCGTAGAGTATCATTCTTTATTTCGGTTATCTGTCCAAAACCGTTCGGAAGTCGTAAACGTTTTTTCTTACTTCGTCTTTGCCTAGTTATTTTTGTGTTATTCTTTGTATATCCACAATGCGGACAAGATACAGCGGTATCGCTCATCTGTAATCCACATTCTTGACATGTTATCAGCATGTGAATCTCCTTTCTTTCTCTAGGCGCCTAAAACAATTTTACCATAATGATTGTTCTGTATCAATGCTTTGAATATGATAAATTCGTTCGTTAATATACACAAAAAACTCGACAATTCGTGTCGAAAACGTCGAAAAACAAATGTAGAAAAAACGCAGATAGTATCATAGGATAGCACTCGAAAGGAGGTAATAGTTATGGATAATTTGGAATTTTCAACAGGATCTGTGCCAATATATGTTGCTGCACGTGTTTTTGGTAAAGATCAAACATGGGTTAGAGCAGGAATTGTTGCCGGTTGGTTGCCTATTGGTGTTGCCACAAGAGGATTGCAACAAGTAAACGATATCGACAAAATCGACGCGAGATATGGACGAATTAACTTTTATATTTCGCCCAAAAAGCTCTACGAAATGACAGGCTATGTATGGAAAGGAGATAAGAAATAATGAGGGAATTATCAAAGAAAAATCCGTATTATGTAAACGTATATCGTTACAAGGAGTTGATGTATTTTTGTAGACAATATCCAATATGGAAGGAAGCGTTAACTGGATTATCGAATTTATACACAAAACCAGCAGAACTTGGAATGCTTGTTCAAACGAATCAAGGAAGTGCAAGTATTGTGGAACGATGTGCTATCAGCATTGACTTTTTTAAAACCAAAATGAAAATAGTTGAAGATGCCGCTAAAGAGACAGATCCAGAACTATATGAGTATTTATTGAAAGGAATAACGCAAGGCTTATCGTATGATAAACTTGGTTATATTCCATGTTGTAGAGATACGTATTACGATAGATACCGCAAGTTCTTTTATTATTTGAATAAATTTCAGAACGATTTCCTACTCAAGTGACCGTTTTGTGTGATATTTTAGTAATGTGTTGTCAGAGATTGGAAGATTATAAAAGATTTTCCGATCTCAACGTATCTTTTACAACTCCTTTAATGGAAATAAAACATGAAGGAGGTCATTCAGTATGGATGAGGAATTAAAGAAAGATCTTAGTGAATTAAGCTACAAAATCGTTGACGCTTGGATGGAATGGGTTAAACGCGATGATGGTGCGGTATTTGTTAAATATGAAAACGGAATAAAAGAACGTTTATATACGGTCAAAACACGCAACAAAATCGACGCTAAAACATTGATCGGAATGACGAAGATACAAGCAATATTTACTATGGATAAATTGGTTCATACATGGAACCCAGATATGTGGTATTAAATAAAGTTGAGGATTTGTGAGAAATTACAGGTCTTCTTCTTTTTGTGTTTTTCAATGCGCATTATAAACATTCACTTATATGGAAAGGTAACACTTTACCAAAATTAAAGGAGGATTCTATTATGGAACAGAAAACATTAACAAACGAGGAAATTGCGAGAGCTATTAAAGTAGTTGAGGCAACGACAGGAACGAAAATTGATTGGATGATTCGTCCATCATACGCTATGCGTGAAGATGATAATAGTGAAATCGCAGTGAAGCGTATTATTGATTATGCATTGCGTAGAGAAGACGGCGTTACAGTTTCGTTATGGGTTGTGGATACTGGATGTTATCATTCATTCCGAAATAGTATGTTGATGAAATATGTAAAATATTTAGAAAATTATGAAGTAAAGTAAATACTTTCGTACACAAAGAGATGGACTCATTGGAAACAATGGGTTCTCTCTTTTTTTTTCTTTTGAAAGGGGGTGAGAAAGAGATGATGGAAATGATTGTAGTCGGAATTATAGTACTGATAATACTTGGGTTAATAATTGTGAAAATATTTTCCGGTAGTGGAACTTTAATTATTGGAGAAAACAGACAAGACGGTACACCTACATATGCGTTTTGTATTGACGATCTCAGTAAAATCGAAAAGAAGAAATTTTTCATTCTTCGTATAAAGCGCAAATAAAACAATTCCTTTAATGGAAATAAAATACTTTTAAAAGGAGGTTCTATTATGGTAAGTAGAAAAGAAGAAATTGCCAAGAAATTGGAGGATGCTATTGTTAAGAATCTGGATGATGCAAACGACATGGAAACTGGACAAGACAGAGAGGCCACCTACAAGGTGAGTATGGATCTTATCAAGACACGAGAAAGTATGGATTCCGCAGAAAAAGCAGAAGCGAAAGAGAAACAGGAAGCAGAAGCGAAAGCTAAAGAAACCATATGGAGGCACGTGATTGATATTTGTGAAATTGCTATGCCTGTGGGGGCTTACTTTGTAGTTAGTGCCATGGGATTTAATCCTGTCTCTTATACACATCTGACGC
>ERZ1026990.878-NODE-878-length-10545-cov-5.131268_pt1 | contig 10545 bp, 10 predicted proteins | sample MGYA00519557_ERZ1026990 | MGnify/ENA primary metagenome ERZ1026990 (study PRJEB26926, sample SAMN06164797) | human gut metagenome | biome: ENVO:00009003; feature: ENVO:2100002; material: ENVO:00002003 | host: Homo sapiens | place: USA | collected 2012 ... | reverse complement strand
GAGATTAGCGAGTGTCTCGTGGGCTCGGAGATGTGTATAAGAGACAGGTATTGGAGGTGAGCGAATGAAACAGGCATTGAATATAACACTCGGTATGGGGATGCTGTGGCTCTCCGCAGGATATGCGGAGGCTCAGCAAGTGGAACTCTTGAAACCGAAAGAGCTGGGGCGGTGGAATATTCCGCCGGGGAATTACAGCGGGATAACGCCGATAGGAGACGGGTGCTATGCCGTGGTGAGCGACAAGGAGGCACAAGACGGATTCTTTGTATTCCGTATCCGGCAGGATGAGCGGACGGGACAGGTGACCGAGGTGGTGAATGAAGGATTCCGTGGAACGGATTCCGCATTGAAAAGCGGTAGGGATGAGGAGGGTGTGGCTTTCGTGCCGGAAGATTCTTTGGTGTGGATAAGCGGAGAAGCCGACCAACGTATTGTGGCCTATCGGATGGACGGCGCACCGGTACACCGCGAACTGGCTGTTCCTCCGGCATTGGGGCGGTCGGCCATTACGCCGAATTATGGTTTCGAAGCTTTGGGTTACGACCGTGCGTCCGAACTTTTCTGGACCGTGACCGAGAATGCTTTGAAAGCCGACGGCAGGGTAGCGGAACCCGGTGCAGGACATGGCGTTTGCCTTCGTTTGCAGAGTTTCGGGCGTGATGGGCTGCCGCGCGCGTCGTATGCTTATCCGTTGGACATGCCCGAATCGGAAGCCAAAGGAAAACAGTATGCTTTCGGGGTGGTCGCGATCTGGCCGCAGGAAGGCGGACGCTTGTGGGTGATGGAACGGGAATTCAATGTCCCGAAGAGGCGGTTGAAAGCCCGTACCGATATGAAGATTTATGAGGTAATACCCGGTTCCGGAACGGCACTTCCGGAAAATACCCCGTCGGAACGGTTGTCCGGCTACGCTTTGAAAAAGAAACCGGTTGCGGCTTTTTCCACCCGCATGCGTCTGGTCAGGCCGAAACTGGCCAATTACGAAGGACTGTGCGAAGGAAGTCGTCTGGCTGACGGACGGCGTACGTGGCTGATCGTGAGTGATTCGCAGGGTGGTTATGGAAACAGATTGTGTCATTTGCGGGATTGGATTCGCGTTTGTGTCTCGCCTAAAATAAAATGAATATGAAGAAGAAAAGTTTTTGGAGGCAAGGAATTTTAGCCCTTTGCCTGGCGTGTATGTGTTTCGCCTGTGGCGGTGGCGAAAAGAAAGCTCCGTTGGGGCCGTCTAAGGGACTGCCCGGAGAGTTGTTGTTGATTGTAGATGCTTCGCTTTGGAAAACGAGCGCCCGTGATTCGTTGGAAGATGTGTTGAAAGGCAGTGTGCCCGGTTTGTCGCAACATGAACCCATGTTTCGGATGATACGGATCTTTCCGGAAAATTATTCGGGGCAATACTCCACGATGCGTAATATCATCGAGGTACGTGAGGACCCTCAAGCCGATGGCGTGGAAATGGGAGTGGCGTATAATGTGAAAGCCGTGCCGCAGACTTATGTGAACATCAAGGTGCGGGACGTAGCTTCGCTCAACCATTTTCTGATGACCCATCGGGAGCAGATAACCGATTTGTTCCTTGCTTCGGAAATGCAGTGGGAAGCAGCGCGTTTGAAGAAAAAGTACAGCAAGATTGTGGACGACGCGTCGCGGGAACTTTTCGGCTATACGGTGAAGGTGCCGGCAGATATCGCTAAGGTCAAAAAGGGGGAACAGTTTATCTGGGCTTCGTCAGACCGTCAGACACAAGACATGAACTATGTGTGCTACAGTCTTCCGTTAGCAGACAGCAGCATGTTGTTGACCAAACGGTGGGTAGAACTGCGTGATTCGGTCATGAAACGGAATATTCCCGGTTCGACACCCGAGAACTGGATGACCACCACACGTGAAAACGGCGAACCGTTGGTGGTGCAGCGATCGGTTCAGTTGGCCGACGGGCGTCAGGTATATGAGATGCGCGGTCTGTGGGAGATGCGCAAAGGGGCGCTCGGCGGTCCTTTCGTGTCGTTGGCATATCCCGACTCTGCGCAGGGGCGTTTGTTGGTGACGGAAGGGTTTATTTATTCGCCCGATACGAACAAACGCGACCTGGTGCGCCGCATGGAAGCCGCCTTGCGTACGTTAGCTCCGGTGAAACCTTGAAAAAAACGGTTCCTTCCTTGTGGGATGGGGCCGTTTTTCTTATCTTTGTCTCAAAATGAAAGTACGAATATGTCTGTAAAAAGAACCTTCCTGAGCGTTTGGGGAATGATACTGGCGGGAGTTGTGTGGGCACAACCCCGGCTTGCCGTAGACCGCGATGTGGCCAACATGGGTGAGATTATGTTTCAACTGCCTTCTAAAGTAAACTTTACGTTGCGCAACACGGGGACTGACCCGTTGAGTATCACGGAAGTCATCCCTTCATGCGGCTGTACGGCCGTAGACTGGACGCACGAGCTGATAGCCCCCGGAGCGGAAGGTACGATCACAGCGATATATGACGCCAAGATGCTGGGCGTTTTCCAGAAAGACCTTGGGGTGTACACCAATGCTTCGGACGAGCCGGTTTATTTGCATATACAAGGGCGCGTGGTGTCTAAGCTGTCCGACTATTCAGGTTCTTTTCCCATCGATTTGGGGAATGTGCGATTGAATATCAATAATATAGAATTTGACAATGTGAATCGCGGAGATCATCCGATGGTGGAACTGCAAATCGTCAATATGGGGCGGAAGAGTTACAAGCCTTATCTGATGCACTTGCCGCCTTATCTTTCGGCACAGTATTTCCCGGAGACGTTGAGTGGCGGGCGTATCGGTAAGATCATGCTCACGTTGGACAGTGAGAAGTTGCACCAGATGGGGTTGACGCAGACTTCCATCTACTTGGCCCGTAAGGTGGGCGACAAGGTGTCGGAAGACAATGAGATTACGGTTTCTTCCGTGTTGTTGCCCGACTTTTCGTCTTTGTCGGCGAAAGACAGGGAACAGGCACCTCACATGGAGCTTTCCGCCGACACATTGGACATGGGCGAACTGGGACGCAAGCGTAAGAAGTCGATGACAGTCCTTGTGAGCAATAAGGGCAAGCGTACGCTCGAAATCCGGACTTTGCAAGTCTTCAATAAAGCTTTGGCTGTGGGGTTGAGCGACCGGAATATCGAGCCGGGCGAGACGGCGAAGCTGAAAGTCAAGGTGTTGGCTAAATATCTGAATAAAGTGAAGAGCAGCCCGCGCGTGTTGTTGATTACGAACGACCCTGCCCGCTCGAAAGAGATTATTACCGTAAACGTGAAGCAATAAAGATGACGGCTATGGAACATCCTGAGAACAGTGCGGAATATAAGGGACTGACCGTGAACAGCGGCGTAGCCCAACCTTCGATTGTGAACCCGTACCTGAGGCGCGGCCGGTACCGGCATCGGCAGATGTCGGCAGGGGATTATGTGGAAGGCATCCTGAAAGGGGACGTGACGATACTCGGACGGGCCGTGACGTTGGTAGAAAGTACGAACCCCGCCCATCAGGCCGTGGCGCAGGAAGTGATAGAAAAATGCCTGCCCCATGCCGGGCGTTCCATTCGCGTGGGCATCAGCGGGGTGCCCGGTGCCGGGAAAAGTACAAGCATTGACGTATTCGGCATCCATGTGTTGCAGGAGTACGGAGGCAAATTGGCCGTGCTGGCCATCGACCCGAGCAGCGAGCGGAGCAAAGGGAGTATTTTGGGCGACAAGACCCGTATGGAGAAACTGGCCGTGCATCCCGACTCTTTTATCCGTCCCAGTCCCTCGGCCGGTTCGTTAGGCGGCGTAGCCCGCAAGACGCGTGAGACGATCATCCTATGCGAGGCTGCCGGTTTCGACAAGATTTTCGTGGAGACGGTGGGTGTGGGACAGAGCGAAACGGCCTGTCATTCCATGGTAGACTTCTTCCTGCTCATCCAGTTGGCCGGTACGGGAGATGAGTTGCAAGGCATCAAACGCGGTATCATGGAGATGGCCGACGGCATCGTCATCAACAAATGCGACGGGAACAACGTGGACAAGTGCCAGTTGGCCGCTACACAGTTCCGCAATGCGTTGCACCTGTTCCCAGCCCCAGAAAGCGGATGGACGCCACAAGTGCTGACCTATTCCGGCTTTTACAATTTGGGCGTGAAGGAGATTTGGGACATGGTGTACCGTTATATGGATTTTGTGAAAGGGAACGGATATTTCGAACACCGGCGCAACGAGCAGTCCAAATACTGGATGTATGAGACCATCAACGAGCAGTTGCGCAACAGTTTTTTCCAGAACGAACAAATTGTATCCCGTCTGGCTGAAGCCGAAGCCATGGTGTTGTCGGGACGGCAAACCTCTTTCGTGGCAGCCAAACAGTTGCTCGATGAATATTTCGCCTCGCTCCGGTGAGCGGAGGTGGCGCGTAAGAACCAGCCGGGACGGATGTGTGACATCCGTCCCGGCTGGTTTTCTTCTGGACAGGAAGCCCCGTCCTGTGTGTTTACGGTTGCATCCGCTTCCGGATGGCTTCGGCGCATTCCTCCATCAGCCACTTCGGAGTGGACGTGGCCCCGCAGATGCCTACCGAACGGCAGTCCTCCAACCAGGCGAAATCGATTTCCGACGCGGCGTCCACCAGATACGAGCGTGGGTTCACGCTCCGGCATTCGTCGTACAAGACTTTTCCATTGGAACTTTTTTTGCCGCACACGAAAAGAATCACATCGTGGCGCGTGGCGAAATCGCGGATGTGCGGCATGCGGTTAGCCACTTGGCGGCAAATGGTGTCGTAGTAACGGAAGGTGGCTGTGGGAGAGATGTGCGCGCCGATGTATTCCACGATTTTCCGGAAACCCTCCAACGGTTTGGTGGTTTGCGAATACAGGCAAATGTCCCGGTTGAAATCCAGTTTGTCCACTTCTTCCGGAGATTCGATGACGATGGCCTTGCCGTCGGTCTGTCCCACGAGACCGAGCACCTCGGCATGGCCGTTCTTTCCGTAGATGACGATTTGTTTGCTTTCCGTGCCCCCCTCCTGGTATTCCTTTTTGATGCGTTCCTGTAAGTGAAGTACCACAGGGCAGGTCGCGTCTATGATTTCAATCCCGTTGGTTTCGGCTTGCCCGTACGTGGCCGGAGGCTCACCGTGGGCACGCAAGAGCACTTTGGCGTGATGCAAGGTCGAGAACGTGGCGTGGTCGATGGTGATGAGGCCGAGTTTTTTCAGACGGTCGCATTCCTTGCCGTTGTGCACGATGTCGCCCAGACAATAGAGCGTGGCTCCCCGTGCCAGCTCTTCTTCCGCCTTGTTGATGGCGCGGGTCACGCCGAAGCAGAAGCCCGACCCTTGGTCTATCTCTATCTTCATTTGTAAGAATCCTTTAAGTTTTAAACACTGTGCCGTACAGTCCCTTTTTCCGTTTTGCTGAAGTTGTCGTTTCGTTCTGCTCCGAATGGAAAATCAATCGGAGCAGAACGATTTTTCAATCTCAAGAGATTGATTTTTCATTCTCAGTAGATTTTTTAGCCGACTCTATCTTATTGGTATGCAATGGTTTGCATGTTTGTATGGAATCCTCTTTATTCCGCTCCGGCAGCTTTGCGGAACCGGGCTACGAGCCATTCCTTTTGTTCGGAAATCGTCATGTGGCTGTTGTCCAGTTCTATGGCGTCGTCGGCCTTACGGAGCGGACTTACGGCGCGGCTCGTGTCTATCCGGTCGCGTTCTTTCACGTTTTCCAGGATTTCCTCGTAACTGCCTTTTTCACCTTTGGCCTGCAATTCGTCATAGCGGCGTTGGGCACGGATTTCGGGCGAGGCGGTCACGAATATTTTGAGCTCGGCATCGGGGAACACCGTCGTGCCGATGTCCCGTCCGTCCATGACGATACCTTTTTCCCGTCCCATCTGTTGTTGGAGGCTGACCATGGCTTCGCGCACGAAACCGAGTGCGGCCACGATGCTGACTTTGGACGATACGGCCAGCGTACGGATGTCGTTTTCCACCAAGGTCCCGTCCAGATAGGTTTGTGGCTTTCCCGTCTCGGGATTGCGCTTGAAAGCGATGTCTATGTGCGGAAGGGCGGTTTTCAGGCGGTCGGTGTCTACCTCATCGCCGTGGAATAGCCCGTGCCGGAGGCAGTAGAGCGTGACGGCACGATACATGGCACCGCTGTCGATGTAAATATAGCCTATTTCGCGAGCTAAATCTTTGGCCATCGTGCTTTTCCCGCAAGAGGAAAAACCGTCTATGGCAATCGTGATTTTCTTCATGTCGTTCTGTATATTATAATAATGTATAAGCTGAAATGAGGACTTGTCTGTCCTTACAGGCGGTAGGACGCGTTGAAGACGAAAGACGGGGCGGACAGGTGGTACTGGGCGTATGCCAGTCCAAAACCGAAACGGGAAAGCAGGATGCCCGCACCGGCACAAAGACCGGCGGCGTGGGAAGAGCCTGCCGCCTTCATTTCGTTGGCTTTCCGGAAGTTGTAACCCAAGGACAGGTACATGTAGTCGGTAGGCAGGAAATCCACGCCCGCTGCCAGATGGTTCATGAGCATCTTGCTTGTAGACAACTCTTCGCCCGATGCGAAATAGTAATCCTTGTCCCATCGTGTCAGGTCCACGAGGGTGACGGACACGCGGAATGGGGCGTGGTCGAATCCTTTCGTAAAACCGATTTGCATGGAGAAGGGCAGCTTTTCGTGAATTTCGCCGAATGCTTTTACCTGTCCGCCCAGGTTGCGCGCTACGGCTGACAACGAGAAATCCGTGTTCTCGTTGTAGTAATTTACGCCCAAGTCTACGGCCAGTGCTACAGACGAATAGTCGCCGTATTTCGAATAGATGAACTTGCCTGTGGCACCACCGGCCCACCGGTCGTTCAGGTTGTAGGCATACATGCCGCTCAAAGCCATGTCCATGGCCGAGAAAGAGCCCACGGTGACGTTGTCGGCCGTGATTTCGTCCATGGTGCCGTAGTGGGCATATTGCGCCGTGACGCCCATTGTGGAACGTTCTCCCAATATCTTGACAAACGCCGCACTCCCCACGTTACACCCTTGCAGGTAAGTCATGAAATTGAGATTCAGCGTCTTGTCGCTCACGGAACTGAGCAGTGCGGGGTTGCTGAAGACGAGCGACGCGTCGTCCTCTATCAGGGAGATATTGCGTCCGCCCAAAGCCGTAGAATGTGCGGACACAGGCATTTCCAGGAAGTTGAACACGGAGTTGCTTTCTTGGGCATGCGACGCGGCGGCAAGCAGGATATATAATGCTAAAATAAGCTTTTTCGTCATCTGAAATGAATTTTGTGGCCAAAGATACGGATTTTCTGAAATATCTGATTATATTTGCGCGATAATTCCGTATGGGCATACCGTTATGCAGATATAACGTGAAAAAGTCCGATTTAGGGTGTGGAACGAAAAAAAATGTGAGATTGGAAAAAAAATGGGGCGAAGCGCATGAGATATAAAAAAAATGTGCTACTTTTGCCCTTGCATGAAGAATACGTAAAAAGCTAAATATAATATGGAAATTAAAAAATCATTGAGCGCGGATCTCGAAGGCAAGAAAGGCACTGGATTACTGATGGGCTTTGTCTTGGCTCTTTCGGCCATGTTTGTCGCATTCGAGTGGACACAGCATGACAAGAAGGTTATTGAAACAGAACCTGTATTCACGGCGGCGATTGAGGAGGACATGATTCCCATCACGCAGCAGCCCGAAGTTGTGGCACCCCCCCCGGCTGCAGCTCCGAAAATCGCTGAAATCATCAATATCGTGGACAATGAAACGGATTTGGTGGAGGAGGAAGTGGAAACTTCCGAGGAAGTGAACCAAGCCATTGTGACGACTCCGGGTACGGGGACAACGGCCGTAGCTACGGGACCGGTAGGCCCTGTGGTGGAAGAAGTGGACGAGAACCAGATTTATGACATCGTAGAGGAGAATCCTCGCTTCCCCGGTGGTGAAGAAGCTTGTATGAAGTGGTTGTCCGATAACATCAAGTATCCCCCTATTTGTGTGGAGCAAGGTATTCAGGGACGTGTATACGCTCAGTTCGTGGTGAACAAGGACGGTTCTATCGTGGATATTAAGATTGTGCGTAGTCCGGATCCTTATTTGTCGAAAGAGGCTGAGCGCGTGTTGAAGATGATGCCGAAGTGGAGTCCCGGTAAGCAAAGAGGTAAACCGGTACGTGTGAAGTTCTCATTGCCGGTGATGTTCAGATTGCAATAATATAATAAGATGTATAATGTAAGGAGGCTGCTCACGGCAGCCTCTTTTTGTGAAAAGTATAGCCTATGTATAATTGGAAAGAACTTTTAGACTACATTAACGGTGAGATTGCCGGAATGTCTTTCGAGCGTCAGCCGGCGGAACTCTATGCGCCGATTCGTTACGTCCTTTCGATGGGGGGAAAGCGAATCCGGCCGGTATTGATGTTGATGGCTTATAACCTTTATAAGGAAAAGGTGGAGGTTATCCGTTCCCAGGCCATGGCCATCGAGATTTATCATAATTATACGTTGTTGCACGATGATTTGATGGACAGGGCCGATATGCGGCGGGGCATGGCTACGGTGCATAAGAAATGGGACGACAATGCTGCGATATTGAGTGGGGACTCCATGCTGGTCATGGCTTACCGTTACATGCAGCAGGGTTGTCCGGTGGAACAATTGGGAAACGTTATGGGATTGTTTACGGAAACTGCCCTTGAAATAGGAGAAGGGCAGCAATACGATATTGAATTCGAGACCCGTGCGGATGTCAGCGAAGAAGAATATATAGAGATGATTCGTTTGAAGACATCCGTATTGTTGGCTTGCGCGCTGAAAATCGGGGCATGGCTGGGGGATGCCCCCCGGCAGGATGCGGAGCTTCTTTATCGTTTCGGCGAGAATCTCGGTCTGGCTTTCCAGTTGCAGGATGATTACTTGGATGTATATGGCGACCCGGCGGTCTTCGGTAAGAAAATAGGAGGGGATATCCTGTGCAACAAGAAGACTTATATGCTGATTAATGCGTTGGGGCGCGCTTTGCCTGCCGATCGTGAGCGGTTGGAGCAGTGGTTGGAAAAAGAAGAGGGGACTTATGCGCCTGAAGAAAAAATAGCCGCCGTAACAGAACTGTATGATAAGATGGGTGTCCGTGCCTTGTGCGACGAGAAAATCCGTTTCTATTTTGAACGGGCTCGTGAAATTCTGGATAAGGTGAATTTGCCGGAGGAGCGGAAGGAACCGTTGTGGGAGATGGCGCAAAGTTTGTTGAATCGGAAGTCTTGAAGGAACGGGGAAGTCGGTGATGAGAATAATTGATACGCATGCCCATTTGTTCGATGAGGTTTTTGCCGAAGATTTGGAAGAGGTGGTTTCCCGTGCTTTGCAGAACGATGTGGAGAAGGTGTTTCTGCCCAATATAGATGAGACGACTGTCACGTCCATGTTGGAATTGTGTACAAGGTTTCCGGGATTCTTTCATCCGATGCTGGGGCTTCATCCCACGGAGGTGAGAGCGGATTATGGCGAGGTGCTCGGACGTATGGAGGCACTGTTGCAAGCCGGCCATTCTTTTATAGGTATCGGTGAAGTGGGATTGGACTATTACTGGGACCGTACTTATTATAAAGAACAGCAAGAAGCCTTCCGTTGCCAAGTGGAGTGGTCGCTGTCATACGGTCTTCCCCTGATGATTCATTCCCGTTCCGCACAAAAAGAACTGGTGGACCTGCTCACTCCTTTTCGTACGAGAGGGGTTGCAGGAGTTTTCCATAGCTTTGGCGGCACGGTGGAAGAGGCACGGGAGTTGCTTTCGTTCGAAGGATTCATGATAGGAATCAATGGTGTGCTGACTTTTAAAAAGTCTGCCTTGCCGGAGGTGTTGCGTCAGATTCCGATAGAGCGGGTGGTGCTGGAAACCGATGCCCCTTATTTGTCGCCGGTTCCTCACCGGGGCAAAAGGAACGAAAGCGCATATATCCGACACACATTGGTGAAAGTGGCGGAGGTTTACGGTTTGCCGGTGGAAACGGTTGCCGAACAAACATACGAAAATGTATTGAAAATGTATCCTGGCGCCCGTAAATGAAGCCGTCGAAAGGTTAAAATTAAACTTTTTGTAGGATGAGACGCACTTTTTGGGCTGAGTATGGTGATAGTCCGGAAAAAAAAGAATATTTTTGTACTCGAAAACGGAGGCATATCGTTTTTTTTTGTAACTTGCGCCCGTTTTGAGAAGGAGAGATGCTCGAGTGGCTGAAGAGGCACGCCTGGAAAGCGTGTATACGCCTAAAGCGTATCGGGGGTTCGAATCCCCCTCTCTCCGCTAAACATAAACGAGGAAATAATAATAATTAATATTAATCTTAAAAAATTAGACACACAATGAAAAAGTTATTTGCAATTATTGCGATGTTTGGAGTTTTTGCATTCGGTGCGACTCAGGCCATGATGGCACAGACTGACGAGGCCGCTGCTGCGGAATCGGATTCGGCTGCTGCAATGGTAGACCTGTCTCTTATACACATCTGACGCTGCCGACGATCGCA
>ERZ1026990.861-NODE-861-length-10694-cov-4.370148_pt1 | contig 10694 bp, 15 predicted proteins | sample MGYA00519557_ERZ1026990 | MGnify/ENA primary metagenome ERZ1026990 (study PRJEB26926, sample SAMN06164797) | human gut metagenome | biome: ENVO:00009003; feature: ENVO:2100002; material: ENVO:00002003 | host: Homo sapiens | place: USA | collected 2012 ... | reverse complement strand
TCCTAAGATTATATCTTATTAGGTCGGTGTGTTACAACTATAGTTTATCACAACAATATGATTAAGGAAGCATTACAGTATATCGTTGGGTTAAGTGAGCCAAAAATAAATGAGGTAGATGGGGAAAAATATTCGGACAAGCCATTACATCGTATCTGTCATAACCCAAAGGCAACAGCAATTGAACTGACAACTCTTTGTAGTTTGGTTGATTACATAAAATCAAAGTCTGATGCTATGGAAGAAAAAATGATTGTTCATGTAGTAAGTCCAACAAAAGTAAAACTGTATTCTAATTTGGATTTGGACAGAGTTCGTGAATATATGGTGGAGGTTAATGCGGAGCTTCCACAGTTTCCGTTCAACAAATTTGTTGACCATGAAAACTTTATCATTGGTGTGCAGTCAAAGTTTATTCCAAATAATGATTCTGATTTGCTTTTGAAGTTTGCAGGAACAGTAGAGGGTGGAACGATTGCTGACTATGGAGATGATGGAGTATCACAGAAAGCTACAGTTAAGACAGGTCTTGCATCTAAGAGTGATGCAATAATCCCAAGTCCGGTTACTTTAAAGCCGTATCGTACTTTTACAGAGGTGGAACAGCCTGAAAGCCAGTTCGTTTTCCGTATGAAAGAAGATAAATACGATGGAGTGCAGTGTGCATTATTTGAAGCTGATGGAGGTGCATGGAGACTTAATGCAATGGCAAATATCAAAGCGTATTTGGCGCATGAGCTGAACGACTTAGAGCAGTTTACTGTGATTGCATAAGCTTTGCATTATTTTATAAAAGGGGCAGTCTTATGGCTGCCCTGTGATAAGGAGTATTTGATGATTATCTTGGAGGATATGGGGCAGAAAGAGGAAAAGCATACAGTTAAAAATCAATGGTTTTATGAAAATGGTATTGATGTTATGCGTGTACCGCTTCCTGTCGGAGATTATATCATTGCAAATGATAAAGCTATGAATGTGTTGGAACGCAAGGAAAAACGAAATATCAAGCCAAAGAAGATGGATTTTCTTGGTACATATTCCGTAGCAGTAGACACAAAAGAGAATATTGGTGAGATAGTCAATAATATTTGTGGTAAATCACATGACAGATTTCGAGATGAATGTGTATTAGCACAGAACAATGGAGTGCAGTTATATATTCTTGTAGAGAATGAAGATGGAGTAACTTGTATCGGCGATTTATCGAAATGGGAAAATCCTAGATTGTACCGTTATAACAAGATTAAATTTATGCATAATCTTGGAAAATGGCAGCATGTAGCATTGCCAAAAAGACCACCAACAAAGGGTGAAACACTCGCAAAAGCAATGATTACTATGGAAAAGGAATACGGGGTACGCTTTATGTTCTGCCATCCTAATGAGGCAGGGGCTAAAGTTGTTGAATTATTGGAAGGGAGCAAAGATGACGGATGAACAAAAAAAGTTAGTAGAAGATAATCACTCGCTTATATATCTTGTTATTAACAACATGGGGTTATCTGTTGAAGATAATTATGATATAGCAGCTATTGGTTTGTGTAATGCTGCTATAGGATATGATTCAAAGAAATATACTTTTTCTACATTTGCTTATAAGTGCATAAGGAATGAGATAATGAAAGATTTTGTGGCGAAGAAAAGGCAGAAACGAGCATTGGACAGCAATATTATAAGCTATGATGCACCATTACGATTAAAGCATGATGATGGAGATGGAGAGGAAATTACTCTTTTGGAACAGATAAAGTCAGCAGAATCTGTTGAGAGTGAAGCTATAAGCAGGATAATGTATGCAGAAGTTGTACAGGAATTAGGAAAAACAGATGGAAAAGTGTTGAAATTTTTTGAAATTGGTCTTAAGCAACGGGAAATCGCTGAAATAATGGGTGTGACTCAGGCGAATGTTTCCAGAGTAAAAAGGCGTGTAGAAAAGATGTTATGTTGTAATTGATTGGAGGGATTTTATGGCAAAACAGCAGTTAATCAATAGGGCAAAATATAAGGATATTAAAAGATATGATCATAATCAGATGGAACAGTTTGCACGTTCATTGTATGAAAGCGGACTTAAGGACGGGGCGGCACAGGCAATGGCAAAGACAGAATTCAGTAAAAAGCAGATGGATTTTGATTTGCTCGCGGAAAAGTTGCTTGCAGTTAAAGGTATTGGAGCTGTTAAGGCAGAGCAGATTGTAAGTGTTGTGAAAGAAGTTGTGGAAAATGAGTGATAGACGAGCGGCGGTGCGCAGAGAAAGGAAAGAGCGTGCCAAGATTGAAAGAAATAAATCTTCGGGCGGCGAAATGCTAAGGGCGGCAGAACAAGGGAAAATTGATGGTCGAGTAATAGCGTTTTGCGTTATTGCTAATCTTTTGTATGACGTTCATGGGTTCCGAAAGAAAAGGATTGAAGAATTTCTTACAAAGTGCAACAAAGAAGCGACGAGATTTGACCAAGAAGGATTTAAGTTTGTTCTGAATTTTTATGCTGATAAATTGGTGGAAAAGATAAACAAGACCGATATATCGCAAGTTCCGAAAACACTTGAAGAAAATGTTTATATCAATCAGAGAGATACGTTTTATGTATCATCTTTAGCTTTGATGATGGCTGTACTTAATGATGATTACAACATGGCATCTAATAACAAGAATACAGGTAGATTAGATGTGCTTATGGAATATTGCACAAATGAATACATAAAGATACAGCTTAATCCTTATGGACATAATGCAGAGTGGTATGTAAACAAGGCAAGAGAAAAGACAGGAATAGTAATTTAGGTGAAGCAAATATGATTGATGAAAATAAGGTTATTAAAAAGTTGCAAAACAGGATTGATGTTTTTACAAAAGAATATCCAGACAGAAAAGATTGCATAGAAGTGCAATGCATTAAAGAGTTTATTCATTTATTGGAAATTGAAGCAAAAGAGCAGGAGAAAAGAAAGGAATAACGAGTACCCGGTAAACCGGGTTGAATGTGCGGGTGAGCAAGCACTGGCGAAAAAAGGTTTGAACAGTTGCGGTTAGTTGTGCTGTAGGGTTCGGCAGAGTACGACGAATACAGCATATGCCATGGGAAGCCTGAAAACCTTTATCCACGATACGGTATTTGTAGCGTGGTGTTATGACAAAGTTAAAAGTATGTTGGATAAGTGCAGGTATAAGCAGTTTTATGGCTGGATATTTAGCTGGGAATGTTGATAAATGGATATATATTGACATTGCCGACCAACATAAGGACAGTATCAGATTTATCAAGGATTGTGAGAAAGCAATCAGTAAAAAGATACAGATTGTGAAGTCAAATGAGTATGGAAGCGTTGAAGATTGCGTTAGAGCGTTTGGTGGTTTTAGAAATCCATCCAATGGATTTGCACCATGTACAAACTGGCTTAAAAAGAGAGTGAGAAAAGCATGGGAAGAACAACATAAGGATTGTGAACTGACTTATGTATGGGGATTTGACCTAAAAGAAAAGGCAAGAGCTGAACGAACTATCGAAGCCAATCCACAGGCGAAACATGAATTTCCGCTCATTGAAAAACAATTATCAAAAGAAGATGTTCATGGACTGTTTGAACGGACTTTTGATTTTGCCCGACCTCAAATGTATGAGATGGGATATCCAAACAATAATTGCATTGGCTGCATTAAAGGCGGCATGGGTTATTGGAATAGAATACGAAAGGATTTTCCAGAAGTATTTGAGAGTCGGGCGAAGTTAGAAAGATTAGTTGGTTATTCAATTTTGAAAGATGGCAATGGAACTCCCATTTATCTTGATGAATTGGAACCATTTAGGGGGAACATGAATACAGAAGTGTTTCCGGATTGTAGCATTATGTGTTACTTAGCAGAAAAGTAGAAAGGAGTCGGAACTCTGGCCAGAGTGAAGATGCATCGGTTCCTTAAAAAAGAGATATGATTAACGGAGAATTAGTAGTTGATAATTTTGCAGGCGGCGGTGGAGCTTCCACCGGAATAGAGTTGGCAACTGGAAAGAGTGTTGATATTGCAATCAATCATGATCCTGAAGCTATACGGATGCACAAAACAAATCATCCACATACAAAACATTATTGTGAAAATGTATGGGAAGTTGACCCTGTTAAAGCTTGCAAAGGGCATCCGGTAGGTCTTGCCTGGTTCTCTCCTGATTGCAAGCATTTTAGCAAGGCAAAAGGCGGCAAACCGAAGGACAAGTTTATTCGTGGACTTGCATGGGTAGCTTGCAGATGGGCTGGGTTAGTCAGACCCAGAGTCATAATGCTGGAAAATGTTGAGGAATTTAAGACATGGGGACCACTTAACAGAGGTCATCATCCAATCAAATCAAAGCAAGGCAAGACTTTTGAAAAGTTTGTGCAACAGCTTACAGATTTGGGATATGAAGTGCAATTTCAAGAGCTTGTGGCAGCAGATTACGGTGCACCAACTATGCGAAAAAGATTTTTTATGATTGCTCGTTGTGATGGTAAACCTATCATATGGCCAGAACCAACACACGCACCTAGAAACAGTCAAGAGGTAAAGGAAGGATTGCTAAAACCTTATGTCGGAGCATATACACAGATTGATTTCAGCCGACCATGTCCCTCTATCTTTGACACATCACAGGAGATTAAAGGAAAATATGGTATTCGTGCAGTTCGTCCGCTTGCGCCAAAAACAATGCAACGAATTGCAAGAGGCTTGAAAAAATTTGTTTTGGATAATCCAGAGCCTTTTATCATTCAGTGTAATCATGGTGGAGAGCGTAGGCAAAACGATATCAAAGAGCCGCTGCCAACAATAACTGGAAAGCATGGATATGGAATAGTGGAACCTAAGCTTGCGCCATATATGGGTACCAATACAACAAACCATCCAGGTGGAAATTGCAAGGACCCTATACATACTATTACAACTGGTAATCAGCAGTGTTTAATTAGCCCAACACTGATTCAGTACCATTCTGAGACAACAAAGGACAGTGTAAGAGGGCAAACTATAGAAGAACCTATTATGACAGTTGACAGCTCGAATAGATATGGGTTAGTTACATCGTTCTTACATAAATATTATGACGGTGGGTATACTGGAGCTGGTGATAGTGTTGAAAATCCATTGCCAACGGTTACAGCATGGGATCATAACAGTGTAGTGACAGCAAATCTTATTCAGATGAATAACCATTGTGATGGAAGAAATATAAGAGAACCACTTCCAACAATTACAGCAGGAGATGGACATTTTGGAGAAGTCAGAGCATTTTTACTGAAATATTACGGAAATGGAACTGCTCATAGTATTAAGGAGCCATTAGATACTATTACTTCAAAGGATAGATTCGGACTTGTGACTATAAAAGGTGTGGATTATAAGATTGTTGACATTGGTTTGAGAATGTTGGAGCCAAAGGAATTGTATGGATGCCAAGGGTTCCCAGATGATTATATTATCGACCACGATTTTGAGGGACATAAATATCCAAGAAGCGAGCAGGTAAGAAGATGTGGAAATGCAGTGTGTCCGCCAATACCAGCAGCATTAGTTCGGTCGAATCTTCCAGAGTTGTGTGTGGCAGAGAGAATGCCGAATATTACAAGGCATGGGATAGGAGCAGATGAAAATGGACAGTTAGCATTTGCATAGGAAAGGAGATTGGAGAGAAGATAATGAGGTTAATTGATGCGGATGAACTGATTGAAAAATTGAGAGACTTTAAAGAGTGGGAAGATGATACTGGAAAAACTATTCATACAATGTCGGAGATACTGAGAATTGACATTGGTATCAGATAACTGAGAAAGGAAAGGTTATGGAAGATAGATACTTATTTAAGGCAAAGAGAAGTGATAACGGAGAATGGGTAATTGGCAATCTAATTACAAATGTGTTCTTTAGATTAGGTCAAAGTATTCCATACATTTTATGCCCAGATAAAGCAAAATATGATTGTTTTGAGGATTTTACAGAGGGAAATGGAATTTTTGAAGTGCGACCAGATACAATCTGCCGATGCACAGGCTTGAATGATAAGAGCGGTAATCTTATTTGGAAGAATGATATAGTCAAAGATACTGTTATTTACGGCGTTGTCAAATGGGATTATGCAAATGCAAGATATGTTATTGATGACCGAGAAGACGGATATCAAGATTATTCTGAATGGTGGCAAGAAACTGAAGTTATCGGCAACATTTTTGACAACCCCGAATTATTAGAAAGCGAGGATTGATATGGCAGAAAAGAGAATGTTTTCACGTGAAGTAGTGGAAAGTGATGATTTTTTAGAACTTCCATTATCAGCACAGGGGCTTTATCTGCATATCTGTATGGAAGCGGATGATGATGGGTTTGTTAATAATGCAAATCGAATACGCAAGGTCGTTGAAGCATCTCAGGAAGATTATCAAATATTGTTTGACAGAGGATATTTGTTGCAGATGTCAAATGGCTTGGTAGTGGTGGCACATTGGCGGATATGCAATACCATACGAAAAGACAGGTACAAGCCTACTGTGCATCAGAGCGAATACAAAAAATTAAAGGTTTGTGACAATGTATATACTTTTGGCTGCAAAGAGGGAAAAACGGCAGAACCAGTTGTTAATATTCCACAGGTTAAGGTTGTAGAGAAGTTTGAGGAATTTTGGAAAGCATATCCGAGAAAAGAGCATAAGGCAATGGCAGAGCAAGAGTATGCAATGTTGATTATGCAGGGTATTTCCGAAGATATGTTGATTGCTTCAGCAAAAGCGTATGCAAAGGATAAAGCAGATGAAAATCCGAAGTATTTAAATTGTCCGGACACATGGCTGCATAAAAATATTTTTACGGATTATGAGGTTAAAGAAAAAGAAGCTGATACAGGACCGGATCAGATAGGACATGAAGATGATGAACCGGCAATGAATTACTGGGATGCAAAGGAGTAGCCGCATGGGAAAGCTATATGAGTTTACAGAAGAGGATGCTTACAATTTTGCAAGGCATGTACATATTCAGGTAAAACAAAGAGGCGAAGAATTACAGTTTATAACTTGTCCGTATTGTCATGGCGGTAGGGGTGGAAAAGATAAGGGAACTTTTTCTATAAATCTTAAAAGCGGCCAGTTTAAATGTTTAAGGGCAAGTTGTGCAATAAGCGGTAATATGATTACTCTTGCAAGAGATTTTGATTTTCATTTGTCAAGAGATGTGGATGAATATTATATGCATAAAACACAGTATCGCAGGTTGCAGACTCCGAAAGAACCGTTAGTTCCAAAAGAGTCATCAATCAAATTCTTGCAAGGCAGAGGAATATCGGAAGAAACAGCAAGGAAGTATGAACTTACAACACATAGCAGACAAGAAAATGTGCTTGTATTTCCGTTCTTTGATGAAGATGGCAAGCTGCAATATGTCAAATATCGTGACACGACATTTTTCAAAGGAAAAACCTATGTAGATAAAGACGGACAGCAGAAAGCATCTTCAAAAGAATGGATGGAAAAGGACTGCAAGCCAATTTTATTTGGTATGAAACAGTGCAATATGGAAAATAAACGTATCGTGATGTGTGAAGGACAGATGGATTCATTATCTGTTGCAGAAGCAGGTATCGAAAATGCGGTCAGTGTTCCAAATGGAGCATTAGGTTTTACATGGGTTCCTTATGTATGGAATTGGTGGTGTCAGTTTGAAGAATTGGTCGTATTCGGTGATTATGAACATGGTTATATAACATTGTTAGACGAACTTGTAAAACGATTTCCGGGCAAGATAAAGCATGTGAGATATGAGGATTATCAAGAGTGTAAGGATGCAAATGAAATACTTGTAAAACATGGTAAAGATGCGGTTCGTAACGCTGTCGAAAATGCCATTGAATTGCCGGTAAAACAGGTAAAAGAACTTGCAGATGTAAAACGCAGAGATTTGAAAGACATTCCAAAATTCAGAACAGGGTTCCGTCAGTTAGATGCCTTTTTAGGTGGATATTTGTATGGTGGTCAGCTTGTAATTCTTACCGGTAAAAGAGGACAGGGAAAGTCTACTGTAGCAAATGAGATATGTGTCGCAGCACTTCAGCAAGGTAAGAAGATATTTGCATACTCAGGGGAACTCCCTGATTGGCAATTTAAGTCATGGATTGATTTTCAAATTGCCGGTCCGAACTATATCGTTGAGCAGCCGAACAGAGATGGTGAGATAAGACGATTTATTACAAATAGCAATCAGGATCTTATAGACGATTGGTATCGTGGGAAGTTTTATATTTATGATAACAATGTAGTTGACGATGATGAACTGACGGATCTTATTACCACAATAGAAAATTCTATCATGCAGTATGGTATTGACCTAGTTATAGTAGATAATCTTATGACTGCATTAGATGTTGATATGGATAAGGATGAGTACAGATGTCAAAGTAAGTTTGTAAAGAAACTCAGCAGACTTGCAAAGAGGCTTGATGTTGTGGTTATCTTAGTAGCACATCCGAGAAAAAACAGCATGACAAAAGATGAAAATGATGCAGTTAGCGGTTCCGGAGATATAACAAATGCTGCAGATGTTGTTATGACATTTAAGCGTGATGAAGATGTTGAAAATCACAATTTTCTTTCAATAAGTAAAAATAGATGGTTCGGAAATCTGACTAAGAAAGATGGCATTGAGTTGTGGTACAGTCAGAAGTCACGAAGATTGAGGGACAGGAGTAAGCCTGATTTTGAATATGAAGTAGGATGGGAGCCAAAGGGTGTAAATGGATTTGTAAATATGACGGAGGATATGGAAAATCCGTTCACAATGCAGGAAATAGGCAGGTGAAACAGATGAATGATGAATTACAATTCTTTCAGGAATGGTGGAAGATACTCCGAAAGTATTGGAATCCACCGGCAAAGGAAAATGAAAGCAAACAGGCTGTTGAGTTTTGGTATGGTTTAACGAGAGAGTGCATGGCATTACATAAAAAATATGAGAGCAATAAAATATTTGAACAATTTGCATTAAAGATGGTTGTAGAGCTGATTGCTGAAATAGAGCGCAGGTCTAAGATTGACGGAAGATAAATATTATATAAGAAAGAGAATAAGGTGATTGAATTGAGTAAAAATATAGAAATTCCTGTGTGGAAAAAAGTGACAATCACAAAAGAGGAAGCCGCGGCATATAGTAACATAGGGATAAATAAAATTGATGAACTAATGAGAAATCCAAGATGTAATTTTGTAATTTACATAGGAAAAAAGCGTTTGATAAAGAGAAAGCAGTTCGAGGAATTTATAGAAAAGAATGTAGAGATATAACGAGTTATATTGTATTTTAAGCCTTTTTATAGTAACATCACAGTATTGTTATTGTATCAAGGCTTCTTTTGTAAGAAAGGAGCAGCATTATGGGAAAGGATATAAGAGGAAAAGAACTTGGTATTGGTATCAGTCAGAGAAAAGATGGTCTATATTCAGGAAGATTTGTTGACAAGTATGGAAAACGACAGCAGAAATATTTTAAAAAGCTTCAGGAATGTCGTCAATGGCTCGCAGATGCCATATATCAGGATAAACATTCAGATATAAGTAATATTGAAAATATGTCGTTAGATGCCTGGTTTGAGATATGGATTGAAATGAATGAAGCATCTTTTAGATACAATACTATAGAAGCTAGAAAAAATCGATATGAAAATGATATCAAGCCAATAATAGGAAGTATGCTTGTTACTGAGATAAGAACGATTCATTGTCAGAATGTTATGTTATCAATGCAGGGAAAGTATTCAAAATCCACAATGAATCAGACGCGTTCTCTTATGAAAATATTGTTTGATTATGCCATTGATAATGAAATCATAGCATTTAATCCTGTTACCAGAAAAGTTAAGCCGATTGGTGGAAAAGAAGAAAATCTCGGAAGGGCATTGACAATGCAGGAACAAAATGAATTGATATCTGTTTTGGACGGATATCGTTTTAGAAATCAGTATTTATTTGTTTTAAATACCGGACTCAGGTGCGGTGAGATGATTGCTCTTACATGGGATGATGTTGATTTTGATGGTAAAAAAATTTTTATCAATAAGACGGCAACAGTTGTTTCCTGCGATGGTACTGTGGTAGTAAATCCGCCCAAAACAAAAAGTTCTATAAGAGACATTCCATTGACAAGTGTAGCATTACATATTTTAAAGGAACAGAAAACAAAGAAAGTTGTCAATATTGAAAATTCAAAATATGTTTTTGTTGGAGATAACGGGAAGCTGGTTTCTTGTCAGAATTATTCCAGAACATTATCGTATATCTGCAAAAAAAATGGAATCTATCCAATCTCTATGCATTCACTAAGGCATACTTTTGCTACCAGGTGCATTGAGGCTGGAATGAAGCCTAAGACTTTGCAAGCTATTTTAGGACACTCAAACATATCTATGACAATGAATAGATATGTCCATACAACTGATGACGAAAAGATCAAGGAAATGGAGCGTATTGAACATATTTTGGCGTCTGTTATTTAAAATGGTGTAGTAAATGGTGTAGTGCGAAAATTGAAAGCATGACAATGCCCTGAAATAAAGGGATAAATGAAATTGTTTTTAATGTAATCTTTATATGTTACATAATAATCTTTGGCACGGCTGTCAGAAGGAGGTCCGTCGTGCACGATTACATCTGTCTCTTATACACATCTCCGAGCCCACGAGACACTCGCTA
>ERZ1026990.831-NODE-831-length-10921-cov-5.394257_pt1 | contig 10921 bp, 12 predicted proteins | sample MGYA00519557_ERZ1026990 | MGnify/ENA primary metagenome ERZ1026990 (study PRJEB26926, sample SAMN06164797) | human gut metagenome | biome: ENVO:00009003; feature: ENVO:2100002; material: ENVO:00002003 | host: Homo sapiens | place: USA | collected 2012 ... | reverse complement strand
AGATTAGCGAGTGTCTCGTGGGCTCGGAGATGTGTATAAGAGACAGGTTTAATATGTCACCTGTTGATATGGCAAAGGAGCTGATTAAAAGACATAACAGCAGTGTACCGCAGCATACATTTCAAATAGAGTTTGACCAGACTGTTACAGATACAGAAAAAGCAGAGTTATCAACAAGCGGAGGAACGACATTTGATGAATTTTCAGCATTGATTTCAAAATACAACTGGGAGATTTTACTTTCTTATAAGGTTGTTGATGGAAAAGCGGTACCGGACAAGCTGACAGTTTCAAAAAAGATTGGAAAGATATGCGGTGATAGTGTAATAGAAATTGGAAACAATCTTTTATCTTATTCATGTGAGCAGGACATGAGTAATCTTTGTACGAGAATACTTCCACTTGGTACCAAAGTTTATACTGATGAGGATAATCTTGAAAGGGTTAGCATAGCCTCTGTAAATAGTGGAAAGAAGTATCTTTCAAAGAATGAAAATTTGTATGGAGTAATTCAGCGTACAATATTGTATGAGGATATCAAAGAGCCAAAGGAACTCTTGAAAGAAGCGGAAAAATATATTGAAGCTTATTCTGAGCCATACAGCAGCTATACAATATCGGCAATAGACCCACATCTTCTTGATAATACAAAAGAAAAAATCAAGGTTGGAAACTGGTACAAAGTTAATGCTAAGTTGCTTGGTATTGATGGTGTCATGTTAAGGGTAAATAAACAGACAATAAGTCTTGACAATCCTGCAAATGACAGCTTCAGTGTGGGAAATACGACGGCGGCTACAGCATCAGGTTCTATAGCTGGTGCAGTAACCGGTGAAAAATTAAGCCTTATTGTAGACCAAAGCAATACACAGAATGTCGTTGTAACTAAGCAGTTGGCGGCGCAAGAGGCATGGATAAAAGATTTAAAGGCCTCAAGTATAACGACAGATAACCTGGTTGCTAAAGTGGCACAGATAGACAGTCTTACAGCTACAGACGCAATTATAAAAAATATTGTTGCTCAAACTATAACAACAGATAATATAACAGCTGCTGTGGGAAATATAAAGAATCTTACATCGGATTCGGCCATTATTGACACAATCAGGAATACAATAATTACATCGGACTTTTCAGATTCTGTTGTAGCGAGGATGAGCAACGGTGTTATTAAAAGTGCGCTTATTGAATCGTTGTCTGCTGATAAGATAGCTGCAGGCAAAATCTATACGGATGATGTACAGATACAGTCTAAAGATGGCTGTATGGTGTTGAAAGATTCAACGATGCAGATATCTGATGGAAATCAGGTAAGAGTTCAGATTGGCAAGGATGCAAACGACAACTATACAATCATAATATATGATGAAAATGGAAATGTTCTCTGGGGCGAAGGTGGAATTACTGAAAATGCAATAAGGGATGGTCTTATCAATGACAAGATGGTAGATGATAACGCAAATATAAATGCGAAAAAAATAAATCTTCCGTCTTTGATAAAGGAAATAAACGATGGAACAGAAACGATAAAGTCCAGCGCAATAAATTATGATCCTACGGGACAGACATTAGATGTTACTTTTAACCGGATTGAATCACAGCTTTTAGATGATCTTGGATATAACCTTTATTATGACAGTCAAACAATGAAGGATGGATGGTCATTTGTTGGAAATTATTTAGAAGTTGGTGAAAAACAATGGGACAGAGAATATAAACATTATGAATGTAAAATATTCAGACTATCTGACAGTTATTCATACATAGACAGTTCATTTATGCCGGAAGATGGGAAAGTATATACGTTATCAGCATATATAAAAGGCAGAGCAATGGTTTATTATCCTGTTGGCCTTGAAGTTGGGGATGTGTATGAGTTTTCAGAAGCAACGAGAGTGAAATATGATTTTACATATGACAGCAAAAAAGGAAAGCCTGTATTTACACCGGCAGATGATTCAGGAAGCATCGAAATATATGCGATAAAACTTGAATATGGTGGAGCAATGACGGTATATTGTCTAACAGCGGATGAAGAAGGAAGAGAAGAAAAGGTACAAATGTCGGCATTTCATGTAAGCAGCACTAATTTGAAATCAGAATTTTATGAAAAAGACAAAGAGAACAAAAAGAAATTTTCTTTGATTAGTCAGACGGTTGATGAAATAAAAACAAAAGTCGGAGTTATTGATGGCGATTATATAACAGGTTCAGAATTAAAACAGACAGCAAAAGAGATAAATGCTAAAGTGTCAGAAATATATCAAACTAAGGATGGAATGAACAATTATGCTAAATCTTCAGAACTTAGTTTGAAAGCCGATAAAGCTACACTAGGGAATTATCAAACGATTGCGGGTATGAGCAGTTATGCGACAACAACATGGGCAAAAAATCAGATAGACAGTAAAGTTTCTGTGGGTGGGGTATGTAGTGAGATAAACCAGTCATCAGAGCAGATTACACTTAATTCTAACAGACTTGTTGTAAATAGCACCAATTTTACTTTAGATGGAAATGGTAATGTATCAGTTTCAGGGGTTGTAAACGCAACGTCAGGAAGTGTTGGTGGATGGGAATTTGGAAGTGGATATATGTATTCACAAGGTCAAAGTTTTATATCCAGTCATTCCAATACGAGGTATTTTAATTGGATGGGCTATCCGTACAAAAGTTCGATTTATCAAGGTAAACTTATATGTGGGGTTCAGTCAGGTTCTTTGAGTGAGGGTGCACCCAATACTAATTATGGTTATTGTGATTTGTCAGTTGCAGGATTTTATTCAAAAGATATAGATTTAAGCAGTGGTTATTTATTTGCTGTTGATGTAAAAAACGCTACAGTAACAACAAACACAGGAGCATTTACAGCGTCAGACAGACGATTAAAAACAAACATCAATGAAATAGATGAACAGTACGCAAACGACCTTATAGACGGCTTAAAACCGTCAACATATAGAATGATAGACGGCAAACGAACTCATAGCGGATTTATAGCGGATGAAGTTAAACGGACTGCCGAAAAAGTCTTAGGAACAGCCGAAAATTTTGCCGCATATGCAACAGTAAAGATAGATGAAGATAAACAGGAATATGCCGCTTTGAGATATGAGGAATTTATAGCACCACTTACGAAATATTGTCAGTGTTTAAAGCGAGATTTAAAACAGGAAATAGAAAGAAATCAGCAGTTACAATTTCAACTTTTAAATTTACAAGGTGAATTTATGATATTAAAACAACAGATTTTAGGAGGAAAATAAAATGGTTAGATTAAACAAACAAACTACAGTAACAGGAGCATGCGTATTGACAGTTGATGGTAAGGAAGAACAAGTAGCGTACATGAACGCTTCAATTCCAGTCGGCGGTGTACCTAATATCAGTCGTGCTATTCAGAATGTAGAATTGTTCAATGCAAATAAAGATGAGATTTTAAAAGATTTTGCTGCATTTGATGAGTATATTTATTCTTTGTTTCCAATAGAGCAAAGTGGATCGGAAAATTAAAGATGGAGGTGAATTATGGAAATACCAGTTACATTAAATGTTAAATCTGCCAATGTAATACCGGTAATAAACTGTATGCAGGGAGATACTCCGACAATTATATGTACTATCATGAATGGGGATGATACTTTTATTGCAGACCCTGGAGAATTTGACCTGTGTGTATGTGAAGGCGAAACGGCCAAACATAAGGCAATATCAATTAAATGTGCAGTTAATAGCAATATTGTTACAGTACATTTAACTAAAAATGAAACAGATGAGGCGGGGGATTTGAAACTATGTATAAGTTTTTCAAATACGGCTCAGGAGTTAGTGGTGAGTACATTTCCATTTATTTTAAAGGCTACTGAAAATCCTGCTTATTCGGCTGTAGGACAGAAGGAAAATATAAAAGCTTTAACAGATTATATAGCGGAAGCAAAGAAATATGCAGATGCTGCAAAAAATTTAGAAACAAATGTAGCTGAATCTGTGGAAAATGTGAAAAAGTATGCAGAAAGTGCATCAGAAAGTGTTATAAATGCAGAAAAATCCAAAAAGCTGTCCCAGTCATATGCGATAGGAGATAGTGGAGTAAGAGAAGGAGAGGAAAAAGATAATTCAAAGTATTATAGTGAAAAATCAGCGGAAAGCAAACAAGCAGCAGATAAGGCGGCGGAGCTGGCAGGTCAGAAAGCAGAAGAGGCGAGACAGTTAGGGCTAGAAGCGTCCGAGAATGCGAAAAGTGCATCAGAGAGTGTTATAAATGCAGAAAAAGCAGAAAAACTGTCGCAGTCATATGCATTAGGAGATAGTGGAATAAGAGAAGGAGAGAAAAAAGATAATTCAAAGTATTATAGTGAAAAGTCAGCGGAAAGTAAGCAAGCAGCCGATAAGGCAGCGGAACTGGCAGGTCAGAAAGCAGAAGAGGCGAGACAGTTAGGGCTAGAGGCGTCTGAGAATGCAAAAAGTGCATCAGAGAGCGTTACAAATGCAGAAAAAGCTCAAAAGCTGTCACAGTCATATGCGATAGGTAATAGTGGATTAAGAGAAAATGAAGATACTGATAACTCAAAATGGTATGCACAACAGGCTGAGAAATATGCAAAGCAAGCGGAGGATATTGCAGGCGGTAACTTCATACCTGAGTCTGAAAAGGGAATTGCAGGCGGTGTAGCTGTATTGGATGCTAACTTAGCAGTAGCTAAAGCAGTTGCAGACGAAGATGGAAATAATATTAAAAAAAGTTTGAAAGGCAAATCTGATAGCAATCATACACATCTATATACAGGTTCAAATACCGCTGGAGGAATTGCAAATTCTTCAAATTTAGTATATGCAACATCACATCAAGGAGAGTGGTATCAAAATTCTCAATGGGATGGAACTTATTTTCAAACAAACTATAAGCATGGGGATGATGTTTTACCTATGAGAGTAGGTTATTCAGGTTATAGTGACAATTCTGGAAAAGTAAATAATCATACAGTAAACAGTGATGTGCCGGCAAATGCCAAGTTTACTGATACTACATATCCAATATCATATAAAACAATAGATGCATCATTTTTAAATAGTTTTAGGACAGAAACAAAAGGTAATACTGCAACAGGTGATTACATTTCAACAATTAGAAGTGAAGCTAGTGTTGATGGTGCTGGAGCATATGGTTCAGGCTTAGCATTTGGACGTGGAGATACACATGGATATTTATATGTGGACTATAATACTGCAAATGCATATTTAGGAGGAGGAAACGCAAATTTACTTCAATGGCATAAAAAAATATCTTTTTCTGACCATGCACATACAACGGTAAATGGGCACACTGTAAACTCAGATGTTCCTGTTAATGCTGTATTTACGGATACTACATATTCAGATGCAACAACATCGGCTCATGGATTGATGAGTGCCGGTGATAAATCTAAATTAAATGGTATTGCAGCAGGTGCAAACAAAACAACAATTTTAAATTCACTTGCCGCCACCACAACAGGGTACGCTTTAGATGCTATACAGGGGAAAGCGCTAAATGATAAGATAACTGCGATAAATGACAGTTTAGCGAACGGTTTAAGCAATAAATATATTTCTGTTTGTGCATTTAACAATCCTACGGTAGAAGCATACAGTCGAGCTGCTTTTCGTAATTCAGACAAAACAACAGGAACTCTCTTATATTTCCTAATATGGGATTCGGAGCATTGTCAGTCGGCTATAATTGATACCTGGGATTTTAGAAATAGAGCAATAATACGTGATACATCTAAATATGGTTATCGTATTTTAACTAAATCCGATGGCGCTTATATCTCGCTATATTACGATAATACAAGGGACGAGGTTATTCTTTACCCGTCATATGCTGTTGAATTTGTAGGACTTTGGATGTTACACATGGGTATTTGAATTTATACAACATAGGATATACTGCCACTCATCCCCATGTTTGATGCTATGTTAGTAAATGTGTTGGGATAAGAAGCTACCATATACCGTATATAAATAAGACCTTGTTCAGTGATGCGTACATATCCTACATATTTAGTATTTTCATTGATGAACCATACTGGAACCATAACGAGTACAGGTTTAAAAGGACAGTATTCCGTATGCTTAGTTAGATAATCTTGCAATCTTTCAAAACCCACGGAGAGACAATCAAAATATATTGTTATGACATGACCTTGTTTGCATATAAGTGTAGCATCATCATATTTATAAAGAATATTTATATGCGCTAAACTGTCATTTAACACATACATAAATTTATTTTTGCGAAAAAAGAAAGGAAGAAAAACATTATGAAAATCAAATTAAAAGACAACACAGAATTAGAAGTTACAGACAACAGTATAGCAACAACAATTACTGCAGAATTTGATACAGTAGTAGAGATTGAAGACAACAGACAGAAATTAACGGACAAAAATTTGTCAGAATTTAAGTTTGTTAATGATGATGGAAATATCGTAGGTAATTATGAAAATTATACCTTTGATAATGTGACATACGCTGAAAAGGATAATAAATTTATTGCTACATATCACTTGCATCAGTATTCAGATATTGAGGTCAGATTGAATGCGATTGAAGAGGGACAGACTACTCAGAATGATGCCATTGCCGAGATGTCAGAGGTTATTTATAGTGAATAGAAAGGGGGTGGGCGAGATGGCGAAATTTTGGTCTGAGAGAATTTCATACGATTTAAATCGTATTGACGAAGTTCCGGCGAAATTAAGAGTAAAAGTAAAAAAATATATCGAACAGCATGTAGAAGCTTAAAGGCTTCTTTTTTAATGCCTAAAAAGGCAAGAAAGGAGACACAAATGGCAGCATACGCAATAGAAATAATAATAGCAGTTATTTCAATGCTCGGCACAGCGAGCGGAGCATATTTTGCAAATAAAAAATCAACAGCTCTTGTAGCATACCGCTTGGAACAGTTGGAGAAAAAGCAGGATGTACATAATCAGGTAATCGACCGGGTTTATAAGCTGGAAAAATCCGTAGCTTTAAATTCGGAAGATATAAAAGTAGCAAATCACAGAATAGAGGATTTAGAGAAGAAATAAGGAGGTTTTTATTTATGTTTAAGAATTGTGTGTTTAAGGTAAGTGTTAATACTCAGAAATGGGTAAAATCTGCTACGGTTAGAGCGATTAAAACAATGGCTCAGACGGCAGTTTCAGTGATAGCAGTTGGAAGTACCGTGGCAGGTGTTGACTGGAAACTTGCAGTATCTTCGGCGGTAGTAGCCGGAGTTGTAAGTATTCTGACATCAGTTGCCGGACTTCCAGAAGTAAAATGCGAAGAATAGCATAAATAAGAGTGTAAAGTACACGGAAAGCGAGGACAAAGACTATGAGTAAGATAAAAGCAGTTACAGTACATGGAGGACACAATCCTGCCGGTAAGATTGCCTGTGGAGCATCTGACTACATAGACGAAAGCAGGGAAGATAGAATTATCACAAAGAAAGTTGTATCACTTCTGAAGAAGAATGGCATTAAAGCGTATAACTGTACAGTAAATAATGGAACAAGTCAGACAGATGTGCTTAGAAAAATATGTGCAAAATGTAATTCAAAGGTTAGAGATATAGATGTTTCCATACATTTCAATTCTGCTGACCATCAGAGAATACTTGACGGAAAGACAACGGGAAGTGAAGTATGGGTAAGAGATACGACAGGCGTTAAAGGGGATTTGTCAAAGAGAATTTGCAATCAGCTTTCTAAGATTGGATTTAGAAACAGAGGTGTGAAAACAACATCGGGATTGTGGGTCTTAAATAAGACATCGAAGCCAGCACTTCTTGTTGAGGTGTGTTTTGTATCTGACCCTGACGATGCAAAACTTTACAAAGCTAACAGGGACAATGTGGCAAAAGCTATCGTACAGGCAATATTAAATTATAATAAGAAACATTGATATATTTACTTAAACAAAAAGGTAAAAGTATCAATATTGCATATGAAAATGAAATAATATACAATATCAATAAATATTTAAAAGTAACATATAGGTAACAAAGTGTTAGAATTACGTTGTTTTAGGTAATATATAATTAAAGAGAGTATAATCTAAACAAATTTAAAAAAGGGCGTAATTCTATGAAAACCGTGTGTTTTCAGGGATTGCGCCCTTTGTGCAAGTTGCTGTAAAGATGTGTTAAAAAGGGTCTAAAGGTAACACGTAAGTAACGCATAGGTAACAAATAGGCAAAAAGGCAACATCAGAATAGTATTAGAAACACAAAATGGCTGGATGGCAACAAATAAGTCGGTAATCAGCCTGATGGCGATATTCCTGCCATTTTGAAAAATTGGAAATAGAAAACCCCCAATGTTGCAGCATTGGGGGTTTTCGTTTTAAAGTGAAAAGCATGAACCTTTCATATCCATTTTTGTCTGTCGACATTATAGCATATGTAAAAAATATTTGCAATATGCGTCATTATAAAAAATTATGAGTTAATATGAAACAATATGCGTTTTGTGGAGCAGTTTGCATCCTTTAGAAAAAATCCCCCTAAAGTGTGTAAGACTTTTGGGGGATTGATAGTATACATATGCAAAACTGATTTACAATGTGATATGGATAGTTAGTAGTGGAGTTTGTTTATTTCTGACCGTAGAGTGGCAAATGGAACGTGAGTGTAAACTTTTTCAGTAACAGAATCAAGTTCATGCCCGACAATCTTTTTTATGTAGACGGAGTCAAGGTTTAATTCTTTTGCCTGTGATATGAAAGTATGTCTTGTATCATGTAAATGGTGTTCTGTCTTTATGAGTTCATTTAGCTTTTTGTAATCACGGGCAACAAAATTGTTATATCGGACTATAGCTCCTGTATCATTAACTATAAGTGTTGGTTTATTCTTGTCGTAAAATTCTTTGATGAGCGGGAAAATGTTGTCATGAATTGGAACCATTCTAACTCCGGCTTTTGTTTTTGAATGTTTGATATTAAGGAAACGTTCTCTTAAATCACAACATTCATGTGGCATTTTGAGAAGTTCATTGACTCTCATTCCAGTATAGAGAAGAATAAGCAGTATTTTGGCTGAGAGTAAGTTGTCGGTGTGTACAAGTTCCCAGAGTTTGTTGATTTCTTCATGAGAGTATGGGATGCGGTTGATAACAGCTTCAGTATATTCGACTTTGACAAAGTGTGAATAGTTTCTATCAATTATATCGTTTTGCATGGCATATTCAAAGCAGCCATTCATGACACACTTTATATTAAGCTGAGTGGCTGAGGAACGCTTGCAGGTATCTATTATCTGCTGCAAAGCATCTGTTTTGATTTGTTTTATTGGAACATTTGCGAGTGGCAACAGATGTTTCCAGGCTGCTTTGTAAGATGTAACGGTTTTGTCTGCAATTTTTTCATATTTGCGGTCAGACCATTTATTATAACAATCTTCCAGTGTTATTGTATCGTTTGTGAGGTCATAAGGATTTGTGTTGAAAGCTGCCAATGCTTCAAGTGCATCTTTCTTAGTGGCAAAATAACCTATAATCTGTTTTTTCTGTTTGATTTTTCCGGTTTTAAAGTTAGTTTCCCAACAAATTGTTTTTTCTACAATCCAGGGACGTCTTCTTTTTCCTGATAATTTTTTTACGGAACCGTAGCCGTTTGGTAATCTCATAATATCATTCCTCCTAAATTAAAAAAATGTGCATTGAATAAACGCACTGAGAATGATATAATATGCTTGTTTATGGTAGCGTATTGATATTATTTTCAGTGCGTATTGTCAGCAGTTTGAACGCCAATTCAGACTGCTGGCTTTTTTTGTTTTGTATGAAAGCTTAATTATTGTTGTTTTTTGCAATGATTTCTTTGACTTCATCAACATTGTATTGGGTTGCTAAAGCTATTTGCTCTATAGTAAAGTTGTTGTTGTACATATTTAAGATTATATTCATTTTTGCGATTGTTTCGCCCTTAGCAATCCCCTTTTCAATCCCTTTTTCAATAGCTCTGTCCTCAATTCCCTGACCTAAATTGCACATACTGCTCACTCCTTCCTGAATGTCAACTCGATATTTTAATCAAGCCCCAATTCCTTTAATGCTTCAGCTTCAGAAACAAATTCTTTACAATCAGGGTTAGTTTCAATATCTTTTATCATTGCTTTGTTTCACTCATCAGGTTCTACTTCTTTAAAATAATAGATTAAGCAGCAGTCTTAAAATCAACAATAGCGATTTCAGTTAGAATGTTTTTTAACTTATCAATTATAGATTCGATTTTTAACATTGTGGTTCCGCTTATAAATTCTTCACCACACTGTTCGCATTTCTGACAAGGTACATTTTTAATAATGATATAGCAGTTATTGTATGTTGTCATGTATGTTGTCGTTGCATCTGTAACATTTCCTTTACATAAAAAACATTTCATGATTATTCCTCCTTTCGAGTTTTTAAATCATCCATCCATTTATCATGAGAAGGATAATAAGCTGTAACAATCCAAAGTCGTTCGCCATTAGTAGCAACTACAGTATGAAGTGGCTTTTCGGCATTTTGATTTCCAAATATCAGGCAGCTTGGATATGGATAATCATCCGGATATTGTTCTATGATTTCGCCATTAAAAATACAATCAAGGATTTCTTTTAGACGAATACCACGCTGTTCTAAGCGTTTAGCTGCATGAATGGTGATAACAATATTATCTGGTGTACATATTTTTTGTAATTCATCAATATTTAATGCCAACAAAAATCCCTCCTCTTTTAAGTTTATAGTTTATTAAATGTTTTAAATTTATACTTTTCACTGCACCCGGCTAAAAATAGGAAGGTCGTGAAAAGATGATAAAAAGAAAGTACATACATTATAAAAGTATCAAAATATATGCAATATATTGCAACTGTCTCTTATACACATCTCCGAGCCCACGA
>ERZ1026990.827-NODE-827-length-10970-cov-3.820980_pt1 | contig 10970 bp, 7 predicted proteins | sample MGYA00519557_ERZ1026990 | MGnify/ENA primary metagenome ERZ1026990 (study PRJEB26926, sample SAMN06164797) | human gut metagenome | biome: ENVO:00009003; feature: ENVO:2100002; material: ENVO:00002003 | host: Homo sapiens | place: USA | collected 2012 ... | reverse complement strand
GATGTGTATAAGAGACAGGTGTGGGAGAAGCTGGATTATCTCCAGAACCTGGGCGTGGAGGTGCTGTATTTTAATCCGATGTTCGTCTCTCCATCCAATCATAAGTATGATACCCAGGATTATGATCATATCGATCCGCATTACGGAAGAATCGTGAAGGATGGGGGGAAGCTGGCGGATCCTCATGCGAAAGATAATGTGGCATCAACAAAATACCAGCTCAGGTCAGCAGGCAGGGAGAATCTGGAGGCCAGTGACTTATTTTTCGCCCAGTTTATAGAAGAGGTGCATCGCCGGGGCATGAAGGTGATCATCGATGGTGTGTTCAATCACTGTGGTTCTTTTAATAAATGGCTGGACCGGGAGCGGATCTATGAAAGCATGGGCGGTTATGAGGCAGGTGCCTATGTGTCCAGAGACAGCGAGTATCATAGCTTTTTTAAGTTCCATGATGAGAAAAAATGGCCATATAATGGCAGCTATGACGGCTGGTGGGGGCATGATACCCTTCCGAAGCTGAATTACGAGGATTCTCCGAAGCTTCATGATTATATTATGGAGATCGCGGGGAAATGGGTTTCTGCGCCTTATAACGCGGATGGCTGGCGTCTGGATGTGGCGGCAGATTTAGGTCACAGCCCGGAGTATAACCACAGATTCTGGAAGGACTTCCGCCGGGCAGTGAAAAAGGCGAACCCGGAGGCCGTGATCTTAGCGGAACATTATGGTGACCCGTGGGAGTGGCTGAAGGGCGACCAGTGGGATACCATCATGAATTATGATGCATTTATGGAGCCGCTTACCTGGTTCCTGACAGGGATGGAAAAGCACAGCGACAGCTACAATGCTTCGCTTTATGGGGATGGTGAGAGCTTCTTCCGTTCCATGTTCTATCACATGAGCCGGATGCAGACCCAGTCTGCGCTGATCTCCATGAATGAGCTGTCCAACCATGACCATTCCCGTTTTATGACCCGTACCAACCGGACCGTGGGCCGGCTGGCTTCTATGGGAGCTGCAGCCGCGTCAGAGGGCATTCATCCGGAGGTATACCGGGAGGCAGTGCTGGTGCAGATGACCTGGCCGGGTGCGCCGACCTTGTATTATGGTGATGAGACCGGAGTCTGCGGCTGGACTGACCCAGACAACCGGAGAACTTATCCGTGGGGCAGAGAGGATTATGAACTGATCGAGTTCCACCGGTATATGATCGATCTGCATAAGCGGTATAAGGCGCTTCGCAGAGGTTCCTTGAAACAGCTGGCGGCAGGGCGGCAGATGATCGCCTATGGGCGTTTCTGCGGTGAGAACCGCTGTGTGGTGGTGGTCAATAACAGCGCTTCAGCACAGGCTGTGCAGATCCCGGTATGGCAGCTTGGCATCCGGGATGAGGACCGGCTGACCAGGGTGATGATGACCACGCTTGAGGGCTACAATGTGGGTGCATTGGATTATGAGGTGGTTGACGGCGTGTTAGAATTGGAATTGTCCGGAACCTGCGGAATGTTACTGGTGTCCAATAAGGTCAGCGATAATCGGGCGAGAGTGCTGTAAGGGCTAAAAAAATAGAAATAAAAATTTCAAAGAAAAAGTCAGAGAAAAATCAAAAAAATCATAGAAAAATTTTCTGTAAAAAACTTGATTTTTTTGGGATGCTATGATAATATATTTCTTGCTTGTCAGAGCCAACATGGATGGGTTCCCGAGTGGCCAAAGGGGGCAGACTGTAAATCTGTTGCGACTCGCTTCGATGGTTCGAATCCATCTCCATCCACTTAGCCGTAGTGGCGGAACTGGCAGACGCACAGGACTTAAAATCCTGCGGGACTAATCTCCCGTGCCGGTTCGATTCCGGCCTACGGCATCTAAGGAAGAAAGCTTGGTTTTTACCAGGCTTTTTTTATTTTTCAATTTTCAAATTCGATCGCTTCTGGTTGCAATCAGCAAAAGAATATGTTACCATGGATTTATGTTATTGATGTTAAATTATATAGACACGTGAATGCTTATGAGACTGGAGAAAGCAGGACTAGATACAGGGGGTGTATTTGTCCTGCTTTCTTTTGGTTACATGCACAATTGCCCAAAAGCCCATAAGTATATGGGATTCTGGTGTTGGCGAAGCAGAAAGGCCAGAAGCTATGTCAGGTATTTTTGAGAAAGGGGAAGAATGTTATATGGGGAAGTATGTCATTGCGTTAGATCAGGGAACAACCAGTTCCCGTTGTATTTTATTTAATCAAGAGGGTGAGATCTGCAGTGTGGCTCAGAGAGAGTTTACCCAGCATTATCCGCAGCCAGGCTGGGTGGAGCATGATCCGTTAGAAATCTGGTCAACACAGCTGGGAGTGCTGGTAGAAGCAGCTGGTGGAATTGGAGTAGACTTATCCGATGTGGCTGCTATTGGTATTACCAACCAGCGTGAGACAACTATTGTCTGGGATAAAGAAACGGGACGGCCTATTTACAATGCGATCGTGTGGCAGTGCCGTAGAACAGCGGACCGGATCGAGAAGTTAAAGAAAGACGGATTGGAGGATCTGGTGCGGGATCGGACCGGATTAATTCCAGATGCGTATTTTTCTGGAAGCAAGATTGCCTGGATACTGGATCACGTGGAAGGAGCCAGAGAGCGGGCTAAGAGAGGCGAACTTTTATTTGGAACTGTGGATACCTGGCTGATCTGGAACCTGACCAAAGGACAGGTCCATGTGACAGATTATACCAATGCCTCACGAACCATGTTGTATGATATCCGGAAATTGTGCTGGGATAAGGAGCTGCTGGCGTATTTTGATATTCCAGAGTGTATGCTTCCGGAGGTAAAGCCATCCAGCTGCATTTATGGTTATACTTCCAAAGAAGTGCTAGGGCACAGTGTTCCAATCGCTGGCATCGCTGGAGACCAACAGGCGGCGTTATTTGGCCAATGCTGTTTCCAGCCGGGAGATGTGAAGAATACATATGGTACCGGCTGCTTTATGCTGATGAATACGGGAAATCATGCGGTGCAGTCGGAAAATGGTCTTTTGACAACCATTGCGGTGGGCTATGACGGTAGGGTAGAGTATGCGCTGGAGGGCAGTGTGTTTGTGGCAGGAGCGTCTATTCAGTGGCTTCGTGATGAGATGCGTATGTTAAAATCTGCACCTCAGTCGGAAGAATATTGTACGGCGGTGAATGATACAGCGGGAGTTTATATGGTTCCTGCATTTGCGGGAATGGGAGCGCCATATTGGAATCAGTATGTCCGCGGAACCATCGTAGGACTGACCAGAGGAACCAGCAAGGAACATTTTATTCGTGCGACTGTGGAATCCCTGGCTTATCAGGTTTACGACGTTCTGGAGGCCATGCAGAAGGATTCCGGCATTACCTTACATACGTTGAAGGTAGACGGTGGCGCCTCTGCTAATAATTTCCTGATGCAGTTCCAGTCGGATATTTTAAATACGGAGGTGATCCGGCCACAGTGTATTGAGACTACTGCTCTTGGCGTGGCTTATCTGGCCGGACTGGCAGTCGGTTATTGGAAAGACCGGGAAGAGATCAGCCAGAACTGGAGAGTGGATAAGCGATTTTACCCTGAGATGGAAGAGGATGGCAGAAAGAAACGGATCCGTGGTTGGAAACGGGCAGTTAAGTGTGCGCTTGCTTGGGCAGAGGATGAAGAAGCGTAGGGGTCCAGAAAGGGTCTGAAGGTTCACAAAATAAGGGATTAAAAGAAATCTGAGATAAAAATAAAAAAGTAAAAAATATTTTAAAATAATTGTTGACAAATTTAACATGCTGAGCTATAATAACTATCGTTGTAGCGATGAGTTACAACACAAACGAATATGTGTGCGTAGCTCAGCTGGATAGAGCACTTGGCTACGGACCAAGGTGTCGGGAGTTCGAATCTTCTCGCGCACGTATGAAAAAAGGCATTCTCTTTAGAGAGTGCCTTTTTGAGTTGTGTTTTGATATGAATCTTTCCCATTGGGAAAAACCACAAAAATCACTCAGGAACTTTATGGGAAGTGCATATTGCAGGAATCTGGCGTTCAGAGTATAATGGAGAATATAGGGTTGTATACAAAAAATACAAAGTATCATGTATAGGAGGATGAAACATGGATATTCGCTATTCTGCAAACCAGAAGGACGTAAAACGCTACACGACAGAGGAACTGAGAAATGAATTTCTGATCACAGATCTGTACGCACCAAACGAGGTACATGCCGTATACTCTCATGTAGACCGTATGGTAACTATGGGATGTATGCCAACAACAGAGACTGTTTCTATTGACAAGGGAATTGACTGCTGGAAGAATTTTGGTACGGATTATTTCCTGGAGCGCCGTGAGATCGGTATCTTCAATATTGGAGGTCCAGGTAAGATCCAGGCGGATGACGAGACATTTGCCATGGGCTACAAGGACTGTCTGTATATCACAAAGGGAACGAAAAAGGTATTATTTTCCAGTGATGATCCAGAGAATCCGGCAAAATTCTATATGGTGAGCGCACCGGCACATACCTCTTATAAGACTACCTTTATTTCCATCAAGGATGCTGCTAAGAGAAATATCGGTGATCAGAAGACTGCCAATAAGAGAACCATCAATCAGTTTATTCACCCAGATGTATTACAGACCTGCCAGCTTTCTATGGGTATGACAGTCCTGGATGAGGGCAATATCTGGAATACGATGCCAAGCCATACCCATGAGCGCCGTATGGAGGTTTATATGTATTTTAATATTCCGAAGGACAATGTGGTATTCCATCTGATGGGTGAGCCTACAGAGGTGCGTACCATTGTCATGAAGAATGAAGAGGCAGTGATCAGCCCATCCTGGAGTATTCATTCCGGCGCTGGTACTTCCAACTATACCTTTATCTGGGCAATGGGCGGCGAGAACCTGGCATTTGATGATATGGATACGATGCTTCCAACAGAGATGAAGTAAAAACTGTGAAGGGGACTGAGCAGTTACAGAAAGATTCTGGAAAGGAGATCCATATCATGGAGGAAGTAACTTATAAGAACCGGGAAGAGATGGTCTATCAGGTTCTGAAAAAAGAGATTCTGGACCTGGAATTGAAGCCTGGCCAGTTGATCAAAGAGACGGAGATCTGTGAGCGGTTTTCCGTATCCAGAACTCCGGTGCGTGATGCCTTGAGACTTTTGCAGGAGCAGGGCTTTGTGATCACGGTTCCTTACCGGGGAATTTATGTTACGCTGCTTAGTTTAAGCAATATCAAGCAGATGATCTACATGCGGGTGGCAGTGGAAACCATGGTGATCCGGGATTTTTCCAGGATCGCGACACCGTTAATGATGGAAGACATCTACTATATGCTGCGCAAGCAGAAGGCATTGATCCAGACGCCGGATTTTAAGCCGGAGCAGTTTTATCGTCTGGATGCCCAGATGCACGCCATCTGGTTTGAGGCAACCAAGAAGAAGAAGCTTTGGGATCTTTTACAGGAGCAGCAGCTTCATTATACACGCTTCCGGATGCTTGATTTCGTGACAGAGACAGATTTCACACGGATCATCCAGGAGCATGAGCATATGATCGAACTTCTGGAGAAAAAGGATATTGCCGGGATGGAGATGGCGCTGAAGGATCATCTGTATTTCAGCATGAAACGGATGCGGCATCAGATTGACGTGGAGTATCGGGAATATTTCGAAGAAGAAGAGACCGAAGGGAAATTTGATATCTAAGACTTGTAAAAGAGGCGGCTGTAAGTATTGAAACAGTCCGCCTCTTTTTGGTATGATAGAGGGGCGATTGCAACGAAAGCAGACATGGTGCATGACAGAGCACCGGAACATGGGGCACAGGAAAGGAAGCATCAAAAACAGCAGTATGAATGAAATAGAGATACAGATCAAACGATCCAGCAGAAGAACCCTTTCTTTACAGATAACCAGAGAAGGACAGGTGGTGGTGCACTGCCCATTTTCTACGACCAAAGAACAGATCCAGATGTTTGTGGATGAGCATCGGCAATGGATCGGAGAGAATCTGGAACAGGTGAAGCGGCGGCTGACAAAACGTCCTGTGATGACATCAGAACAGGTCTGGAAGGCGAAATCCCTGGCCAGAATGACGTTATCGGCGAAAGTACGCTTTTGGGCGGCAAAAATGGGAGTGACCTATGGGACGATTTCTATCCGCCAGCAGGCTACCAGGTGGGGAAGCTGCAGCAGCAGGGGAAATCTGAACTTTAACTGGACGCTGATCTTAGCGCCTGAGCCGCTGCAGGACTATGTGGTGGTCCATGAGCTGGCGCATCGGCTGGAGATGAACCATTCGGACCGGTTCTGGAAGATTGTGGAGAGTCAGATCCCGGATTATAAGGAGCGGAGAAATCTGCTGAAAACATATGAAAACCAGGTAACCGTGATGGAATGAGAGGGTGCATTGCCAGGGCTGCCTGCAAAAAAAATCGGTCAGAGTCAAAAAATACAGCAAAAAATACAGAATAGATATGACCAGGTGGAGGAATACAAAATACATGACGACAGCAAAATGGATGCTCTACGCAAAGAAGGCAGATTTTAACGGTATTGGAACTCATTTCCATATTAGTCCGGTGATTGCCAGGATTATCCGGAACCGGGATGTGTGCGGGGATGAGAACATTGAAAAGTACCTGAGGGGAACGTGGAAGGATCTATATTCGCCTCATAGATTAAAGGATGCGGATCTGGCGGCGGGTCTGCTGCTGGAGAAGATACAGCAGGGAAAACGGATCCGGATCGTGGGTGATTACGATATTGATGGCGTGTGTTCCACTTATCTGCTATATAAGGGGTTAAAACGACTGGGAGCGGCAGTGGATTATGAGATTCCGGACCGGATCAAGGACGGATATGGGATCAATATCCAGATTGTGGAGGCGGCTGCTGAGGATAACATAGATACGATCCTGACCTGTGATAATGGAATTTCTGCCATCGATCAAATGAAGCGTGCCCGGGAACTGGGCATGACGGTGATCGTGACGGATCATCACGATATTGTCAAAGTGGGAGAAGAAGATGTATTGCCGGAGGCAGATGCCATCGTCAATCCGAAGCAGTCGGCGGATACCTATCCGTGGAAAGAGATCTGCGGCGGTATGGTGGCTTATAAGCTGATCCAGATCCTTTATGAGAAAGCTGGTATTGACCAGGAAGAATGGCTGGCGATGATTGAATTTGCAGCCATTGCCACGGTGGGCGATGTGATGAAGCTGCAGGATGAGAACCGGATCGTGGTGAAAGAAGGGCTGCGGCGGGCAGCGCAGACGAAGAGTGTGGGACTTCGCAAGCTGGTGGAGAAAAACAACCTGGATATTATGGCGTTGAGTGCTTACCACATCGGTTTTGTCATCGGTCCGTGTCTCAATGCGGGAGGGCGGCTTCAGACGGCAAAGCTGGCGCTCAGACTGCTTTTGTGCGAGGATGAACAACTGGCGGATGAACTGGCACAGGAATTGAAAGATTTAAATGACCAGCGAAAAGATATGACAGCAGACGGACTGGTGCAGGCGGCAGAGCAGGTGGAAGCAAAGTACATGGATGATAAGGTACTGGTGGTATTTTTGCCAGATTGTCACGAGTCTCTGGCGGGGATCATTGCCGGACGGCTCCGTGAAAAATATCATAAACCATCCTTTGTGCTGACCCGTGCAGAAGACGGTGTCAAAGGTTCTGGTCGATCCATTGAAGGTTATCATATGTTTGAGGCATTGGTGGAGGTAAAAGGGCTGCTCAGCAAATTTGGTGGTCATCCCATGGCAGCCGGGCTTTCTCTTCCGGAAGCCAATGTGGAGCAGTTCCGCCTGGAGTTAAACCGTCGGGCAGCGCTGACAGAGGAAGATTTTGTTCCGAGGATCTGGATCGATGTTCCTATGCCCATGAGCTATGTAACGGAAGAACTGGTGCAGGAACTGGAACTGTTAGAGCCATTTGGACAGGGCAATGAAAAGCCGCAGTTTGCACAGAAAGATCTTCGGATACGGAATGCCAGAGTGCTGGGAAGAAACCGGAATGCCGTGAAATTATCCCTGGTAACGCCGGATGGAACCCCGGTAGAAGCTATGGTATTTACGGATGGGGACGCATTTTTAGAGGAAATGGGCGGCAGCCGACAGATGGACGCCATCTATTATCCGGGAATTAATGAGTACAATGGAAATCGTACCATTCAGATGGTCGTGAAAGAATATCGTTTTGTATAAATTTTCAAAAAATAAACACTTAGCCGCTTTAATGCTTGACAAGAAAAAAGGAAACAGATATAATCACGAATAATTACAAGTTTTACAATATGGAAAAGGGAGATGGCACTATGGTAAATGAGGTAATGGATTTTATTGAGAAGTATGACCCTGAAGTCGGTGCAGCCATTAAGGATGAGGCAGCACGCCAGAGACGTAATCTGGAGCTGATCGCTTCAGAGAATATTGTCTCAGAACCAGTGATGATGGCCATGGGAACGGTATTGACCAATAAGTACGCAGAAGGATATTCCGGGAAGCGCTACTATGGCGGCTGTGAGTACATCGATGTGGTAGAGACCATTGCCATTGAGCGGGCGAAGAAGCTGTTTGGCTGTGATTATGCCAATGTACAGCCACATTCCGGCGCACAGGCCAATATGGCGGTATTTATGGCGATGCTGGAGGCAGGAGATACAGTTATGGGCATGAGCCTGGACTGTGGCGGACATTTAACCCACGGTTCACCAGTGAACTTCTCCGGAAAATATTTCCACATTGTACCTTATGGTGTCAATGATGAGGGCTATATCGATTATGATGAGGTTGAGAAGCTGGCGATGGAGAATAAGCCGAAGCTGATCGTGGCAGGAGCCAGCGCTTATGCCAGAGTCATTGATTTTAAGCGGTTCCGTGAGATCGCAGATAAATGCGGTGCTTACCTGATGGTTGATATGGCACATATTGCAGGTCTGGTGGCAGCAGGACTTCATCCAAGCCCGATTCCGTATGCAGATGTGGTGACTACCACGACCCACAAGACCTTAAGAGGACCAAGAGGCGGTCTGATCTTAGCCAATAAAGAGGCTGCTGAGAAGTTTAATTTCAACAAGGCGATCTTCCCGGGAACCCAGGGCGGTCCGTTAGAGCATATCATTGCGGCAAAGGCTGTATGTTTTGGTGAGGCATTAAAGCCAGAATTTAAGGAATATCAGCAGCAGATCATCAAGAATGCTCAGGCATTGGCTGCAGCCCTTCAGAAACAGGGCTTTAAGCTGCTGACTGGCGGTACAGACAACCATCTGATGTTAGCAGACTTAAGAGGCATGGATGTATCTGGTAAAGAGCTTCAGAACCGTTGTGATGCCGTTTATATTACCCTGAACAAGAACACGGTACCAAACGATCCGAGAAGCCCATTTGTCACCTCCGGTGTTCGTATCGGTACACCGGCAGTTACTTCCAGAGGTTTAAAGGAAGCAGATATGGATAAGATCGCAGAGTGCATCTGGCTGGCTGCTACAGATTTTGAGAACAAGGCAGATTATATCAGAAGTGAAGTAACCAAGATCTGTGAGAAATATCCGATTTATGAGTAGAAAAGAAAAACGCGGATCAGGGCGTTGATGTGACCACATAAAAAAAGGAAACATTGTGTAATAAAAAGACTGGAATGAAAGAATATGAAAACTCTTTCATTCCAGTCTTTTTTTGTGAAAAATTCCATTACCTTTTGGCACCAGGATCTCCATGTTCTTTCAGATAAGCCTTCGCATCTTTAAAGAAGCTTCCGATGATCAGCAGAATGATGATCCCGATTGGAAATGCAGCGATGATGGATACGGTCTGCAGATTTGCCATGGAATTATCGGAGAAGATCAGGGCGATGGGTAGCAGCATCAGCAGAATCGCCCAGAACAGCTTCACATTCCGATGAGGTTCTTTACCGGATGGCAGGGTCTTATAGGAATAGGAGGCAGCTACCATGGTTAAAGCGTCGAAGGAGGTGGCATAAAAAGCGATCATGGTCAACGCTAAGAGGATCAGCCCGGCTTTAGCCAGAGGCAGTGTTCCTAAAATGGTGATGATGGTCTCGTAGAGGTCACCAGATGCCTGGTAGAAGGCGATCAGATCTATTTTCCCGGTCATCTGAAGGTTTAAGCCGTAGTTTCCCAGGATGATAAAGGAGGTGAAGGTGCCGGCCAGCCCCCAGAAGTAGCCGCCCAGGATGGTCTGCCGGATGGTCCGGCCACCGCTGATGGAACCGATGAAAAATGGAGTTGCCACGCACCACACCATCCAGTAAGCCCAGTAAAAAATGGTCCAGGTCTGTGGAAAGGAGGAGGTGCGGAGGGCATCAGTCCAGGTACACAGACCGATAAAATTCTGGGTCAGGTTGCCGATGGCGGTGATGCCGGTCTCAATGGTGTAGCGGGCTTTTCCACCACCGATCAGCACGTAAAGCAACAGGGCAAAGAACAGGTACGTGCAGGAAGAAGCCAGCTTTGACACGCCTTTCATACCGAAATACACGGCGATGGTGTAGGTGATGCCGATGATGGCCAACAGCCCGATGGTCAACAGATTAGAAGCCGGGATATGGAATACATGGCTGATGGCCATGGAGAGCAGTGGTGTTGCCAGGGAAAAGGTAGTAGCAGTTCCTGCAAGCAGGGCAAAGACTGCCAGCAGGTCGATCAGTTTTCCCCAGAAGCCATCCACACGGCGTCCAAGGAGAGGACGGCAGGCTTCAGAGTATTTCTGTTTGTCACATTTGCGGACATGGAGCATGAAGCCGAAGGCAGAGGCCAATACCAGATAGAAGCTCCACGGGATCGGACCCCAGTGGAACAGCGGATAGGTGGAAGCCCAGTCCTGGATGCTGCCCATCTGGCTGATCCGGTCTTCGCCTGCATACAAAATCCATTCACAAAGAGAGTAGAATAAAATATCGGCAGCCAGTCCGGCAGTAAACATCATAG
>ERZ1026990.824-NODE-824-length-11008-cov-5.289692_pt1 | contig 11008 bp, 8 predicted proteins | sample MGYA00519557_ERZ1026990 | MGnify/ENA primary metagenome ERZ1026990 (study PRJEB26926, sample SAMN06164797) | human gut metagenome | biome: ENVO:00009003; feature: ENVO:2100002; material: ENVO:00002003 | host: Homo sapiens | place: USA | collected 2012 ... | reverse complement strand
AACCTTTCTCCCTGCGTGAAGTCATTGCCCGTGTGAAAGCAGTATTAAGACGTACCACGGCAATACCTGCCAAATCCGACATACCGGAAGTAAATATTATCTCGTATCCGGATCTGGAAATTAATATGAACAATTATTCTGTAAATTATATGGGGAAAAAGGTGGATATGCCGCCGAAAGAAATTGAACTGCTGCATTTTCTTGCCGCATCCCCGAACCAGGTATTTACCCGTGAACAGCTTCTGGATCATATCTGGGGATATGAATATGCCGGCGATACCCGTACCGTCGATGTCCATATCAAACGTATCCGTGAGAAAATCAAAGACAATAAGGCCTGGTCACTTTCCACTGTATGGGGCATTGGTTATAAATTTGAACTCAAGAAATAACTGAGAGGCATATCATGAAACACAGTATTTATAACAAAATATTAATCGGCTATATTATTTTTGCCGCCCTCTCACTAATCTCCATCAACACCTTTATCTCTTCGAAGGTAATGGATACGGAAACCAGGCGGCAGGCCTCGGAGCTTTACAACCAGGCAAATGCCGCAAGTACATATTACAGCAATAATTATTATAATGTATATGACTCTTTCCAGCACGACTATGAAAGGGATGTAAATGTATCGTTTACCCCGCAGGATACGAATATATGGATTGTAGGAATGTCAAATGACATCCTGTATTCTTCCACCCCTGACAGTGATCCTGAAGTACTTCCGGATCTTTCCGAATATTTTACGGACACCTATTATGTGGTGGGAACTTTCAACGGGATTACAAAGGAAGAACTGCTGACGGTTTATTCGCCGATTGTGAATAATTATCAGTATTATGGATATGTGGTCATGAATAAATCCATGTCCGCAGTGGAAAACAGGCACATACAGATTATGAATATGATTAATATTTCATTTATTATCATATTTGCATTTTCCATGATTGTGCTTGTAATTTTCTCCATCTTTGTATACAAGCCATTAACAGATATTATGAATGCGACGAAGGAATATGCGAAGGGTAATTATGATTATGAAGGTCTTAAGATTCATTCTCATGATGAACTCCGCAGCCTTGCAGATTCCCTGACCTTTATGTCAGGAGCATTCAAGAATCTCTACAGTGGTCAGAAGAAGTTTATTGCAAATATTTCGCATGATTTCCGCTCGCCGCTTACCTCGATTAAAGGTTATGTGGAAGCAATGTTAGACGGTACAATTCCCGTTGAGATGCAGGAAAAATATCTGAAAATCGTAATTTCGGAAACAGAACGACTTACAAAGCTGACAGGAAGCCTGCTTACCCTGAATACCTTTGATGCAAATGGCATTATGATCGAATTATCTGATTTTGATATTGTGCCGGTCATCAAGGATACGATGGCATCTTTTGAGGGACAGTGCAATGCGAAGAGTATTAAAATCAAGCTTTCCCACGAGGATAAGGATTACATGGTCAGTGCAGATAAAATGCGTATCCAGCAGGTTATTTACAACCTGATCGACAATGCAATCAAATTCAGTCCGACCAATGCAGATATCGAAGTAGATGTCTCCGATAAAAATGATAAGGTATTTGTTTCGGTCAAGGATTACGGCATCGGTATTTCTCCGGAAAACCAGACAAAGATCTGGGATCGTTTCTACAAAGCAGACGACTCGCGCGGCAAGGATAAGAAAGGAACAGGACTTGGTCTTGCCATCGTAAAAGAAATCATCAATGCACATAATGAAAACATCAATGTCGTCAGCACCGAAGGAGTCGGAACGCAGTTTACATTCAGTCTTGAAAAAGCAAAAGAAGCACATTAAAAAATACATTCAAAAAGCACATTCTCCGGTCTTTAACCTTTGAATGTGCTTTTTGCTGTCAGGATAAAATGCTGAAAAACTTATTTCTTTCCTGTCTTTTTCTGTACTTTCTTTCTTGCCTTTGCACTGAATACCGCACTTCCTGTCATAAGAGCCGTTACCATGCCAAATGCGAATACCCATGGATTTGCAAAATCACCTGTTTTTACATTTCCATCCGCAGTCTTATTTTCACCTGCTGCAGTTGTTTCTTCTGTATTTTTCTCTGTTGTTTCTGCGTTCTGTACATCGTTCTTCTTTTCTGTACTCTGTACTTCTTCTTTCTTTTCCGCTGCAGTTGTTTCTTCTGCATTTACAACATCGTTCTTCTTCTCTGTCTCTTTGTCAGTAGAAGGATTTTCTGTAGATGGCTTCTCTTCTGATGGTTTCTCCAGATCCGGATTTTCCGGTACATCCGGTATTTCATCTGCTTCGATCTTTCCGTCTTTTATCGTAATATCAGAAACAATATCGTTTGCAAAGCCGTTTGCAGCAACGGTAATGGTATAAGTTCCATTCTGTGCAAATACTGCTTCTCCTCTGGATTCTGCTTCCAGATCAAGGCTTCCGTCCTCTTTAATCAGTGTTAATGCACCTTTTCCGCTTGTTTTATATGTCTTTTCCGTATCACCTGATTTTACGGTTACAGATGCAATATTGCTGATATAATTTGCAAATTCTTCTTCTGTTACATCTTTTGCCGCTTCTAATCCGGTATGATCTTTTCTGATTACTGCCACATTCTGATCGGTTATCAGTGTAAAGGTAACTGTCTTGTCCGCATATTTTCCGGATGCATCCCGGATGACCAGTGTGTAAGCACCTGCATATGCATTTTTGTAGGTAATTACATTGCCTGATACGGTAAATTCAGATGCTGCCCTTGCGGAAGTATTGGCAACCTCATCTCCTGCTGCATTTCTGATAATGTAAACGGCATCGAAATCATCCGGTAATGATGTCTTTGTTGTTCCGTCTTTTTCTGTAAATGAAAGACTTACACTTCCATCTCCGCTTGTTCCGTTTGTTACTGCTGCATCAACTGCTGCTTTATATGGAACTGCCAGTGCAGTTTCCTGTGCGGTAGTGTCCACAGAATAGATTCCATTTGCACAGATATAAGTTACTTTTGTAATGGTCTGGCCCTGCATATCCTGATATGCCCGGTAGGAAAGTGGATTGCCCTTTACTTCTGTTGTTCTGTCGCCGACGGACCATGCCAGTTCCCCAATCTTTTTCCAGATATTTTCCAGATGACGCATACCATATATGCTTTCATCTCCGGACTGGTTTACGGTAGTTACGAGTACACCATATACTGTTCCTGCTTCGCTTAAATCGAGTCCGTCTGCATTGAGCTGGATATCGCCCCATTTGCTGTCCGCATTGAGGGTATAGGTCACTCCTTTGAGCATTTCTTCTGTTCCCTGTAAAGCGGAATAGCTGCCATCGGCATTGAGAATCTTGTATACAGAAGGGGTTGTTCCCTCTGTTACGGTAAATCCATCTGCTTCTGTGAGTGTTTCATTTACAGATTTTAATACGGCCACCGGGAAGGTAACACCAAGGATTTTTCCTCCGACAGCACCTTCTGTTGTATCTGCTTCGTAGTAAGTTCCATCAAAGCTCTTCCATTTCTTATCGGTTGCAGAAGTTACGGCATCGATCTGGTCTGCCTTTTCACTGCCCGCTTCTGCTTCGTAGAATTTTGCATATGGAATATTCATTGTACCATATACATAATCTGCTGCGAGTGCTTCGATGGCATCATTCAGATGTTCGGTTGCCTCGTCCACATTTTCCTGCGTTGTCTTTCCTGTCTGACCAGCTTTCTCAAGTTCGTCCCTGGCTTCTGCAAGTTCTGCCTGCATATCATCCCATCCGGCTGTATAATCGGTTTCAACAAGGCTTTCTGCCTTCCCAATGGCTGCTTCCAGAGCTTCTGTACTGCTTACTGCATGAGCCATATGAATATCGGACTCTGCCACGTTCACAGGAACCACAGTATCGGCATAACCCAGTGCACATATGGTCACGGTCCAGTTTCCGCTTCCATCGTATCCTTCCGGAAGTGTACATCTCTTAGATTCTGTAAGGCCAAGCTGGATACCCATGGATTTATGCATCCAGTTATCTGCGGCAAATTTTGTTCCATATACGGCAAGAGGTGTACCTGTGGTATCATTTTCCCCATAGTATTTCCAGATAACGGACTGCATATTTGCACCGAGATCGCCGTAGTTTCCGGTCAGATCCACACGGATAAAATCGCCGTAGGAACTGCTGTCTTTTACTTCTACGCCAAGCGTGCTGATATCCGCTGTCTTTAATTCGCTGTCTTTGATACCGGAATCAGTTCCTGTCTGTCTTTCCCCAAAGGAAAATGTTCCATCACTGTTCTTTACGGCTTCTTTTAAACCGTTGGTATCCGCTGTTACTTCTGCGGTTTCAGAATAGGCTGAAAGATTCACTTCACTAAATCCGCCAAACAGTGTTTCACCGTTCTCCACTACTTTATACTGATTCTTAAATTCTTCATAGTCACTTGTCTTTACAGCCACCGGAATATATTTAAAACCGGTAACCTCATATCCTGCCATGGTTTTTGTTTCTTCACCAATGGTAATTGTACCTCTGTCAAATCCTACTGTAGTGCCGTCTGTAAGGATAATGGTATTCTTACCGTCCCAGCCTGCTGCTTCATAAACATTTCCTTCTGTGTCATAAATCACTACCGCACCCTGGAAGCTTCCTCTGTGAAGTCCATGGTTTGTGGTTGCACGAGTAACCGCATCAAACGCACCTTTGTCATGCTCACCTCTGCTGTCCACTTCATCGGAAGTTTCTGCGGAACCGGCATTCTGTACCTTTTCTGCCGCATAATATTCATCATAAGCAAGCTTTGCATATACATAAGTATATTCTTCCTCTTCTTCTGCCTTTGGTGCTTCTGCCATCATGGACTTTAATGCTTCTTTTACTGCGGATGCCGTACAGGTAGCTCCGGACACCGCATCCAGTGTTTCCACCGTCTGATATGTCGCCGACTGTCCCTTTAACATTTCCTCCAGACCTTTTACCTTAGAAGTTCCTTTAATTGCTCTCTTTACATAAGATGCATTCTCTGAACCGACACTTCCATAATTCAGTGATTCAATCACTCCATCCTTAACTGTCAGTTCCAGATCCAGTGAATAATTACTCCATGATTCCTCATCATCCGTAAAAACTGCCGCTTTTCCGGTATATGTATTGTCCTGTGCCGTCTCAGCATCATGCACTGCAAGGCTCGCCTGCGGAAGTGCAGAAACTGCAAGACAGCATGCTGTCGTAGCTGCAACTACTTTTTTTGCTTTGATTCCTGTTCCTGTAATCGATTTAAACATATTTCCTCCTTTATATTGTAAGCGGTTTTCCGCATTACTGACACAATTTTCCTTTCATGAGAACCGGCATGATTTTTCCCGCTGCCAGTCCGATTACCAGTCCGGCTGCGATTCCTGATATCATCAGCACCGGAAGATATAAAAATACTCCTTTGCTCTGCAATATGACTGCTGCGACAATAACCTGCCCAATATTATGGCAGATTCCACCTGCCGTACTGACTCCAGCCATGGACATGATATCTTTCTTCTGCAGTCCTGACATGACAAGAAAGCTTAGTATTCCCCCCGCCAGACTGTAGGCAAGTGCCATTATATTTCCAAACAGCAGTGTGGACAGAAAGATTCTCGTCACACTTACCAGAAATACATCCCGGTGCGGCAGATAATATAATCCGGACAGCACCACAAGATTTGCCAGTCCCAGCTTTACCCCGTAAATCCCGATGGAAAATGGCATAATTGCTTCTATATAACTGAATATCATGGCGAGTGCTGTCAGCATGCCCGCCAGTGCAACACGTTTCGTTATATTGTCTTTCATTCCGTCCTTCCTTTCTTCCTACTGTGCAATAACATCAAATGCTTCTGTAGTCTGTCCTTCTTCTTCCTGCACATCTACGGAAATAACCATTTTGTGGGGAAGACATACGATGGTTTCATTTTTACGGGAGATTGCCGTATGATCGGTACAGATTCCGTCCGGACAGTCCGCCTCTTCCATCTTTACCTTGCCATCCTGAATAAGAAATGTATTTGTTCCATATTTTGTTTCCACCGTTACGGTCTGGTTTTTATCCAGTGCGTAGGTGTCATAGACCTGTCCGTCCACCGTGACTACCACACGATTCCCTTCTTCCCTTGTCACGGCATAGGCAATCGTGCAGACAAGCAGCACCAGTACGGCAAGTGCCGCCAGAAAATACAGTTCTCTTTTTCCAATCAAAGTTTTCCTCATTCGATACTCCTTTCTTCTCCGTCCATCATGTATACAACATTCGGGCAGATATTCTGTCTCGGGCATACCACCTGGCATTTTCCACAACGGATACATTCCCCGGTCGCCTCACTTCCGTCTTCATCTTCATACGGAAGATTTAAATCCATCGGACATTTCTTACTGCAGGCACTGCAGCCCCTGATACAACCGCTTCTGCTTCTCGAATAAGAGAATATCGGCAGCATTGGCAACAGGGAAAATACTGCTCCCATCGGGCATAGATACTGGCAGAAGAATCTCTCCTGAAAGAACATTCCCACCAGGATTCCGGCAAGAATAAGGATTCCCGGTATGTATGCCTGGATATCAAGATGTCCCGCATAGATAAGGGAAAATACTTCCCACGGACTTTCCTTTGCAAAGAGATTGTCCTTTCCCAGAAAACACACCACCGCAAGAAATGCCAGTATGACATATTTGATATACCTGAGCCACTTTGAAACCGCCGGCGGAATGTGAAATGGTTTCCGCTTCATTTTTTTACAAAGAAACACGGACAGACCATACACGGCATCTCCCAGTGTGCCGAATGCACACGCAAATCCACAGAAGATTCTTCCAAAACAGATGGTGAACACACAGAGCCAGATCAGTGTAACCAGAAAAGAATTATTTTCAATCACCGCACCTGCACCCATCTGACGAAAAACATATTTCACACCGGAAAATGCAGAGGTATACAATGCCGGCAGAGTAAAGAAAAATACCACCTGGATAATTCTTCTGATTAAATTAGTTATTTTCATTTTCTTTTTCAACATTTATTTCACCGCCTGTTTCAATGCTGCAATGACTGCATTCTTTATTCCTGTGGATGTATAGGTCGCAGAAGATATCGTGTCCACATTCGGAGTCTGTTTATCCAACATATTGTCTATTATCCTGATAGCTGTATTATAATAGGCTTCATCCTCATCTTTTGCCGATAATACTTCGATATTCGTGATTTCGCCTCCTGCTATGACCACCTGTACTTTGATATTTCCGCCATAGCCTTTGGCATCTCCCGTATAAGTGCCATCTTTGTAGATACTGTCATTTCCGGCTTCGCTGACCGGCTCTGTTCCCAGCACTCCCTGGATTCCGGCAAGCAGCCCGGAGGAATAGTTTTTCTCTGCTTCCAGTTCCGCCTGGATTTTCTCATTTTTTTCTTCCAGTGCATAAGTATTCATGGTACTGTTGTAATATAGAAGAATGATTCCAATCAAAAGCAGATTAATTATTCTGATATATAGTTTTGAACCTTTCACTGACTCTGCTCCTTCTTAATGTGAGTAACTCTACTTTGTCGCTTTCTTTTTCCGCCGCCTGCTGCAATGCACTCTGGCACGCTGTTAAAATCGCATTGGATGAACAGGTTGCCTTGCTGACTGTGTCGAATGGAAGTAATTCCCCGTTCTCCTGATATAAGCCGCTGGCTTCCAGAATCTGTGTTACCATTCCGGTATATTTCGATGTTCCCTGTGCCGCCCTCTTTATATAGGTGTTATTTGCTGTATCATAGGCTGCACCGCTTCCAGCTATGTTTTCAATCTTTGTAATCCTGTCATTCTGCATCGTCAGATCCAGTGAGAGGGTATATGCTTCAAACTCCTGATCTTCGTCCGGTTCACAGTCTGCCTGCACATGGTAAGTTCCATTTTTATAATATTTTCCGGTTTCATCCTCCGGCTTCGTTGTTTCTTCCCCGGTACTCTCTTCCGGTTTTGTCGTTGTTTCTTCGGTACTATCCGCCGGAATTGTCGTTTCCTCAGTGCTTTCTCCCGGAGTTGTTGTTTCTTCGGTACTATCCGCCGGAGTCGTTATTTCCTTCGTCGTTTCTTCCGGTTTCTTCGTTGTTTCCGTGGTTTCTCCGCTGCTTCCCCGTTTTGCCTGCTCTAATGCATTCATTACCGCCTGCACAATCGCATTGGAGGAACAGGTCGCCTTGCTGACCACGTCAAACTCTGCCGGGTCATTTACGACACCGCTCGCCAGAATCCTGTCAACCATGCCCTGGCTGGTGCTGCTTCCCTGTGCCGCCTTTGAAATATAACGGTCATTGGCACTGTCATATCCGTCCCCGCCTCCTTTTACATCGGAAACCGCAACAATCTTATCGTTTACTACGGTAATCTGAAGGGACAGCAGATATTCCTCAAACTCCTCGTCCTCATCCGGAATACAGCGTGCCGTTCCGGTATAAATTCCATTCTTATAAATCTTTCCTTCGGTTTCGTCCCCGGACAATGCCGTGGTTGTCTGTGTTTCCTTTGAAACGGTTTCCGTTCGCACCGGTACTGTGACCTGCTGTGTCGGAGCTTCTGCGATCTGGGTTATCCTTGCCTGCTCCATCGCATTTTTAACCGCCTGCCGGATCGCATTGGACGAACAGGTTGCCCCGCTGACTGCGTCCACCTCAATACCGCCGCTCTGTATGATGTTCTCTGCGATCGCCGATGCCTTCGCAAGATAACGGTCATTGGCACTGATGTAACGGTCGCCGCTTCCTTTGATATCCGAAATTCCCACTATTTTGTCATCTGCAATCGTAACATTTAATGTGAGGGTATAGGCATCGAATTCTTCCTCTCCGTCCGGAACACAGACTGCCATGCCGGTATAAGTTCCATTCCGATAAGTCTTTCCCTGCTCCTCTGCTCCGGTCAGACTGGTCGTGCCGGATGATGCCTGTGTTTCCTTCTGCACTGTCTGATCCGCCGTTACTGCACTGCCCATTCCTGATACCGCCGCCTGTGCAAGTGCATTTCTTACCGCTTCGATTAGTCCTGCCGAACTGTAGGTAGCACCGGATACCGCATCGACATTTGTGGACTGTGTCGCTACAATGCTCTGCAGCAGGGCGGAAGCATTATCAATATACGGATGATCATCGCCTTCATTTTCCACAAGGGTAACAGATACGATCTTTCCGTCCTGAATCACGACTTCCACCGTCAGCTTTCCGCCAAATCCGGTTCCGCTTCCATAATAAGTACCATCTTTATAGGTACGGTTACTCTCACTGGTATCCCTGGTCAGTACCACTGCCTCTTTTGTCTGCTTCTCCACCTCCGGCAGTGTAACCGTTTCCATGTTATCAAACAGGGAAGTGGTACTCTCTGTTTCCTCTTTTACCAGCTGAAACTCCGGAATACTCTTCTCCTTCGCCTTTACCGGCTGTGCTTCATAACCGGATATCGTAATCCCCGCCGCCAGCACAACACATCCCGCCGGCACAAGTAATAATAACTTCTTTATATGATCTCTCACGTCAAACATATTGCTTACCTTTCTGCGATATCATAATTCCTCTCCGAAGAAAATGAATCTGCGATTCCCTGTGTCACCGTAATTTCTCCATCCTTCGTTACCAGTATGGCATCAAATTCTTCACTGTGTTCTCTCCAGTAATTCAATGCATCTTCTTTTCCCATGACAAATAATGCGGTGGATAATCCGTCCGCAAGCATACCGTCCTTACTGATAATCGTAACGGATATCAGATCCGAGTCCGCCGGTTTTCCGGTCTCATTATCCATGATGTGATGGTATGTTTTTCCATCTTCCTCAAAATAACGCTCATATCCGCCGGAAGTAATGACGGCCTTATCTTTGATCGCCAGTATGCCTAAATAATCATCTGTTCCATCCGGATTCTGTACGGCTACTCTCCAATCCGAACCGTCCGTTTTTGTACCCAGTACCTGGACATTTCCGCCGAGCGAAACCATTGCGGAGCTTACATTATATTCCCGGAAGATCTCCATCAGCCTGGAAGAAGTATATCCTTTTGCAATACCGCCAAAATCTATCGCCATGCCGTCCCGCAGGGTCAGTGTCTTTGTCGCTTCGTCATAAGATAATTTATCACTTCCTACCAGTTCCAGTGTTTTAGCTATCTCGTCCTGTTCCGGAACACGGTATTCCTGTGTAGGAAATCCCCACACACACATGATCGGATAAATCGTAATATCAAAACGGTGTCCGGTGGATTCATATAACTCCAGTGATTTCTGCAGCAATGTCTGTGTATCATCGTTCAGCACCGCAGAGCCGTTCTGGTTAATGAATGCCACCTGACTGGTATCTTTTCCTGTGGACAAAAGCACATCCAGACGGTTTATCTCATCGATTGCCGCGTCCACGGCTTTCTCTGCATTTTCGCCATATGCGGACACCGTCATATAAGTATCCATCGCAAAAACATTTTTCTGTACTTTTTCCTGCGATGCCGTATCCAGGCTGGTTTCTTCCTGTTGCTTGTCCGCACTTTCCACATTCTGATCCGCTGATTTCTGATCCCTGGCTTTACAGCCTGTCAGAAGCATGATAAATAATATTGTAAAAAGCAGAACTATTTTAAATGGAACTGTTTTTCTCATTTTACGAATACCTTTCTGAGTATATCTGTCAAAAGTTTTAAAAGCAAAACATAAGTTAGCATAAGCTAACGCATTTGTCAAAGATAAATTTTCTCATTTTCATTTTAACCTCTGAAAGTCTTTATTTTATAAGACTTTATGGATTTTTGAAAAACTTTTTCACTTTGTCCCTTGAATACTTTCCGGACATTTACATGAGGTTCTATACATCTTTCACATTAAAATTGTTTTTTCTTTTTGATTTATGTTATTATCTTTGTCTATTCTGTCTATTGACATTCGACAGAATAAGTCATACAATTATAATGTTATTTAAGCAATTGTGAAAAAAATAGTTATCTTAATATTTTATCTGTCTCTTATACACATCTGACGCTGCCGACGATCGCATAAGTGTAGA
>ERZ1026990.820-NODE-820-length-11036-cov-4.351334_pt1 | contig 11036 bp, 8 predicted proteins | sample MGYA00519557_ERZ1026990 | MGnify/ENA primary metagenome ERZ1026990 (study PRJEB26926, sample SAMN06164797) | human gut metagenome | biome: ENVO:00009003; feature: ENVO:2100002; material: ENVO:00002003 | host: Homo sapiens | place: USA | collected 2012 ... | reverse complement strand
ATATTCATTCCTTCTCCTAAAGCGTTGTCTATCTTTTCTTCAGTCATTGTATGCATCAAAAATACCTTTGCCTTATTTTGTAGGCAAAGGTACTTAAAATAATCGAGATTACACAACTTTCAGGTTGTTTTTACTATCACTAAATCGACTATACTATTTATGTTAAAAATATCATATGATTACCATTAATTTATTTCTTACTATGAGAGAATTATCAACGGGTGGCTAATCCTAAGTGCGTCCATTAAACATTGATGCCATGTATCGTTTTTATAGCAAATAAATTCTCTTTGAATTAGCGACACACAAATTTCTGGAGTTACCGAAGAGAACATCACGGATAGCATATTTGTTGCACCTACGATTTTTGAAGGCTCAATTATTCCTTCAATCAAACTCTTAGCTGCATTTAGACCACTTACAATAGATTCAGGGTTATATTTCACATTTTTCAAACATGTTTGATAATTATTCGGATTGTTACTAGACATCAAATCATACTGAGACCGAATATATTCAGATAGTATAGGATAACCGACATTTCCACACTCAAGCATAAACTGCCCCCATGCATCTGCATTCTCAATATCCATCAATGTCAGCCACTGATATACTGAAAGTGTTGGGAATAGATTTATGAAACGTTTCTGGAAACACCAATCTTCCGTCAGTAATAACATTCCTTTTCGTATAAGCAGCAAACTTTCCACTTCCATTCTCCATAGCTGACTGTCATTTTGTGTAAGATCCATGTTGATAATTTCCTCTACAGTTTCAATACAACAATGTTCTCCAATCCAATCATCAAGCGACTTTAACTTATTCCAAAGAATAGTTTTACGTTCATCAATTACATCATAACCCATCTTGTCAACAATATGTTGAGATATAAACTTAGGCGTTCCTTTTTCCTCATTGAGAAGCTGCTCTCTTATAAGTAAAGTTATAGATTTGGGCAAGAAGAATTGTTTCTCATACTTAAGTCCATATCTACGATCAAATTCGTAGAGCGACACCAAAGAGGTTATATCCAATACTATTTCTTTTTGCTCCCATCCTTTACATTTTTCAAGAAAAAGCTCAAAAAATTTGACAGGTATAGAACAAACCATGAATTGTTGTCCAAATAACTTTTCGTATATATCCGACATCCATTCATGATCGTTAATAAAATTGATAAGGGACATATCTCCATTTTGATATTGAGCAAGCAATGCCTTTTCCTCTGCAATAACATCGTCTGTCTTTCCTGCCATTTTACGAAGGGCTCCAATCGGATCATTTGCAAAATCAAAGTCATCCATGGAAAACATTTTAATATTTTTACTGCCTTGATTATCGCCAATATCCTTTAAAATATCACGTAATAATTTGAAGTATTTTGAATGTATTGCTTTAACTTCAACCAAAACAGGCTCTTTAATAATAATCTCTTTCTTACTTCCGGCTCTACAGCCTATTAATTCTTCATAGACAGAGCCTTTAGACACAATACACTCTTTTGTATTACCTTCATAGGATAATGTTACAAAATCTCCACATTCAATAGAATCTTTCTCTTCTGAAATCAACTTATCCACACCTGGATTTATGTGCATAGTGAACAAGAAATCTTTAAGATTCTGATTTTGAGTTCGAACAATTTGGTCATAAAGCAAGTCAAGAGCAAAAGGAGTTTCATTGATGGCATGATAAACATTAAATAAGATTATTGTTGCTTGAGTCGAAAGAACTTTATTTACAAACTTAATCTTCAGCTCTATTATTTCACTTTCATGCCCTCCACATCGATATAATGACAGAACATGGTTTACCCACGCATTTATGTCATCTGGAATTTGTTTGACTAATTCAGATGTTATTAAAAGACAGCCCTCATAATTTCCTATTTGGTTAGATATATTCAATTCAAGAAACAGCGTATCTGGGGTCATCTGACCTGCCTCACGAAGTTCGATGAGTAAATGATATAATTTTTGACTATATGATTTATCATATTGATAGTACTCTATCAATAGATGCGTTCGAATATCAAGAATATCGTGTTCTGCTGTAGATTCAAGAATTTCAATAGCATCAGGAAGATTTCTCTTCTCTTTTACTGCAATAGCCATATAAGGTGCAATAGAACAAGGAAAATCATCTTTATGCTGTAAAATAAAATCCGTATCAACTTTATTGCCATCCTTGAAGTCTAAAAACAAAGAGAAAGCAGTTTTAGCTATCTCGCTTTCAAAACGTAGATTGTATACATATTCTTTTATAGAATCATAGAAATTATATACAGTTGCAAAAAAACAGTGAGCAAAGTGATCAGGAATTGAAGTTTTGTTCTCGCAAGCGCATTTTAGTATCTCAATGCACTCCGGTAAGTCATTATGTCTTATGGCAAGAACGAATCTCATATTCAAAATTGAAACAAGGCTATCTCCTGTATACTGACCAAGTAACTCCTTAGCCTTATTATACTGTCCTACATCACTGAGTAAAATAGCATATGTAAGGTTGTATATTTCCTCCATGTCTTTTGATGGTTTGAAACCTGTAAATGCAATAAGCCAAGACTTATCTTGATTACCGAAATATCCAGTTACTGCATGTAGGAATACGGTATCAGGAAGAGGATTCTCAATTTCCGTTTTTCCCAATTCTGTCAAAAACTTATCTAAAAGTTTATAGAGTTCCTCACATTGAGGTGTATACATTTCTTTTATATTCTTCTGTATCATAAAAGAGTGGCAGAAACGAGTTGTAGCTACAGACAAATCCATTATCCATAGTGCAAAGTTCTCTATAGTAATGGAATCAAGTGAATGGTATCGATAACAGGCAATATCAACTCCTAAATCATTATTCTTTCCACCTCCAAACATGATACAAGTTGCTAATGTATCTTCTGAGCTAATATATGTAGGAATCGTTTTGACTGTCTCGGATAAATTGTCCGCTTGCATTAACTCGGATACATACCCCCAATAATTGTGAGGAGCAACACTTCTCAACTCTTTTGAGTATGTATCAGCCTGGACATAATCACGCGAACGACAGGCTTCATAAATTGCTCCTGTAAGAATCTGCTCATCACTTTTTCCCGCCTTTTTCATCAAATTATATGCACGTTCATGATACGATTTACTATTACCACCCTTTGCAAAACGGGCACACTCTCCTTGTAAATATAAAATGGTTGCCTGTAGAGAATAGTCTTCTTGATAATAAACCTTCACTTCACCCCATATCGTATCTAGATATTCACTGGCTGTTTTCACTTTTAGTGAATTTATGCTCTCTTTTAGTTTGGGTAATAATGTCTTAATAGTCGATGACATACTTCCTAACTTTGAAAGAATCTCATTCAACTTTTCGCCCATATTTTTATCGTTGGAAAGGAGCTGCTCATTTTGCTGTTCAATATTTTTTGTGCGATGCAATATTTTTTTTATCGCTTCGGTAACATCATCACTCCGATATCGCCAAAAATAAAATATCACAACCAAACTATTGATTATTAAAAATATGCAAGAAGAAACGCTTCCAAAAGAATCCCATTGAAATTCAAGAAGTAATTTTCCAAAGCTATTCTGCTTGTCGTACTCTAGTCCAGCACGAATAATAGGATAAGTCAACGAAGCCCCACCATAAAGGATGCACGAAGTTCTCAAATACAACATCACTACCTTTGTAGGTGTACCCTTACAAAAGTAATCTGTCACTTTCAATGTGACAACTCGAAGTAAATCTTGCCAAAAAGACACATCTCTATTACGATGTCTATACCGAAGTATAACAACAATAATGAATAATATTATAAGCCAAATAATCGTCATACCAACACTAACCTTTTACTTTCTATTCATACCTCTATATTTACAACTCGTTTTTTGAGACTATTATGTCACACAAACATTATGTTCTTGTTGCATAATCTACACCTATTATTGCGTATAAAACAAATCCATACCTCATCTTACTTGATTTTTCGGCACACAAGAATGATAGTTATGCCAGCTCACATCTTTCATCCAACATTCCACCAAATATATCCATTTCTCGCTTAGATATGCCTAACCGTACAGCCAACCCTCGCCACCCCTTTATCGCTTCAGCCACCTCTGAAACAATCTGTTCGGCTGTTTTTCTGTTAAGCATATAATCCCCACAAACATCAAGCAAAATGCCGAGGTCTGCCTTATTGGAAGTAGATGAAATAAGCAGACTTTGATATTCATTCAGAGTGGGATTCATATCGTATGCAGGTGATAACGTCCAGCCTTTTGCAGTCAAAAGAAAACCATGATTGCGGAAATGGTCATCGCTATTACCAATGCAGATATTGAAAGCTACACGGCGATAGAGTTCCTGCAAATTATACTCAACATCCGTACAGTTCTGAATGATGAAATCAACTATATCCAAATAGCCGTGCCCTGTAGTCGCATTATCTCCGTCATTTAGTCCCAACAGAGTCATTGCGGAAGCAAAATGAATCCGTTTTCCGTCTTTCGTTCTATCAAAACGCTCTGAAAGCAATGTATGATATTTTTCGCCTGTGGCAATAACTTTTGTTTTCGCTGCATTTATGCCGGCTTTTGCTGCAAGCAAATGACTGAAATACTCCCAAAGCCCTGCATCGTAATCATCCTTGCGAGAAGGGAACTTGGCGACATAAAGCGTTTTATCCGTGTCTACCACACTGGCTTTCGGTCTTGCCCCACCCAATGAAGACCCCGGTTGAACAAGTTGCGTAATCCACTTTCGATCAGGCAGCACGTTATCTTCTTCGCTTCTCTCAATCTCTGCACTGGCTGCAATCAATTCACGAATATCCGTCAAAGGTGGAATTTTCAACGATTCACTTACATTTATAAACTCTCCACCAGGGTCTTCCTTGAAGCGAAAAGCACCCATTCGGGAGAAGTCATCGATACCGGTCAAAAAATCAAATGAAGACAATCTTCGTACAGGTCGCTTTTCTTCCATTGCTGCAAGCTGCTCACGTCGTAACAACAGAGTTCGTCCCCAACGGTCTGGCAATGCATCCGAAAAACATCCGAATATATCCTTTCCCGGCTGCGTATATTGTTGTCCCGGATAATTATTCAAATCATCACTCAAAAACAAATCGCCATGCTTTTTCAACCAATCATCGCTGAATGTAAAGCAATAGCTGTCAGAGCCACGAAGTGATTCGTAGCCCAACTCGCCAATGAGCTCTATCTCCTTCAGCCAGTCAAAATCGGCATATACATACAGTTTCTTCATCTCTATTCCTTTTTAGATGCACGCTCCCTTGTCTTCAAACTCAAATCCTGCAAAGCTTTCCCCAATTTATCTTCTTTGGCCAGCCACAGAATATCATCGTCAAGCTGCAAAGCATACAGCACACGCAAATAAATGCCGATTGCCACAGTCGGTACACCTTTCTCTATTCGAGATACGGTCAGCGGAGAACAGGTTGCACGTTCCGCTACCTGAGCAACACTCAAATTACGACGTAGGCGAGCCAATTTAATCTGCTCCCCCACTATTTGCATCTTTTGCTCCAATTTTCGGGGTAACTTAGTACCCATTGTATTTTTTGCCATAATCAACTCATCATATAATATGCAAAGGTAATGCTTTTTATTTATTTAATGATATATTACACATAGAAAAATACACTTCATTGCATAATTAACCATGCACATAATCTATTTTGAGCAGAAACTCCCAGAGCTAAGTGCTATTATATTGTTTGTTGTCGCTATATATACCTAATTAACGAAATATTGTTTGTTATATAGATGCAATCTGTTCCTCATTCACGCATCATGTCAAAGAACTATTTTGCCAACCCAAAAAGGAGTAACCACATTTCCAACTTGACTTTAATGACTGCTATATACCAAGTAGAGTATTTCCCATGGGTTGGGTTCAAACCACCCCATGGGAATAAGGTTATTTTGACAAAAGATATGGCTTACATACTTATTCGCAGCGTGAGCATCGGAGAACAAATATACATCTTCCATAACAGTTACATTTTAAACTGTTATAAGTGAAAGACACCTATAACGGTTTTATTTTCAACCATTGTTTCATAGGATTCGATAAAACTATTTTGCTGACCAAAAGAAAAACGACTTTACTTTATCCTCGTATCCATATATACGTCCATTAAAGCAAAGTCAAAATGAGGGAGAAAAAACATTCGGCAAGCGAACGATTTTTCTTTTGGTCAGCACCGTATAATACGTGGCTCAATCTACAACCTTGAAGAAATATCAAGCGAATAACCACGAATATCACCACCGACAAAATGCTATGCAACACATTCCATATATCCCCAAATACACCTCAAATCAGCCCTTCAAAAATGATTTTGCACAAAGTTTTTCACTTGCTTTCATAATCCGAAAAAATGCACTAATTTTGTACTCGTTCAGCGAAGAAAAAGAAGTGCAAAACGGACTTTTCTACCATTTTATTTATAAATTATTGGTAGTCAACTGGTCTAATATGCTGCATCGGAAAGTAAGTGGTGGTTACCAACAATTAGCATCTATCATCAACGATTATTAAGGCGTTCATTTTGAGCGCCTTTCTTTTTAGCCTTATAAGCGATGGTTATCGTTTATAGGGCTTTTTCAGCTCATTTTTGTACCGTATTTGTTGCTCGCTTGTTACTCTCCGATTTTAGGTCGGAAAGGTCGTGGAGAAAGTTTACTATGGTTGACTATGATTTACGATAGTTGAACAAAATGGAGAAATTACAAGAGAAATAAACCTCTAAAAGTAACGAATATGGCAACAAGTAAAATGAAAATCAAGAAGGTATGTGAATGGTGTGGCACAACATTCTATGCCCAAAAGTTAACGACACGCTTCTGTTCTCATCGGTGCAATAATCTTGCATATAAAGAAGCGGTGCGGCAGAAGAGAATACAAGAAATAGAAACCAAAGTCCAAACGGTAATCAGTGAACAACCCATATCCTATTTCAAGGATAAAGAATATCTATCATTCAAGGAGGTTGCAACTTTATTGGGGCTGAGCAAACAAGCCGTATATAAAATGGTATATGCCACATTATGAGAACGTGCCGTTTGAGGTGCCGGATAATTGGGTGTGGATGACATTGGGAGAAGTAGGCACTTGGCAATCAGGTGGAACTCCTAGTCGTTCAAACAAAACATATTATGGTGGAAATATACCTTGGCTTAAAACCGGAGATTTAAATGATGGTTTGATTTCGGATATCCCAGAAAGTATAACAGAGGAAGCTGTCGCAAACTCTTCTGCTAAAATTAATCCAGCAGGGAGTGTGTTAATTGCGATGTATGGTGCAACAATTGGGAAATTAGGAATACTTACATTTCCTGCTACCACTAATCAAGCATGTTGCGCTTGTATCGAGTTTAATGCCATTACTCAATTATATCTCTTCTATTTCTTATTGTCGCAAAGAAATGGGTTTATCGCAAAAGGTGGCGGCGGAGCGCAACCCAATATATCAAAAGAAATAATCGTAAACACCTTTATTCCTTTACCACCCCTTTCCGAGCAACAGCGCATTGTAATGGAAATAGAAAAATGGTTTGCCTTGATTGACCAAGTAGAGCAAGGCAAAGCCGATTTGCAAAACACAATCAAACAAACCAAAAGCAAAATCCTCGACCTCGCCATTCACGGCAAACTCGTACCGCAAGACCCGAATGACGAGCCAGCCATCAAACTCTTGAAGCGCATAAATCCCGACTTCACACCTTGTGATAACGGGCATTATACGCAGTTGCCTGATGGATGGACGTTTTGTAGGCTTGACCAAATTATAGGTTATGAACAGTCTACAGCTTATATTGTAGAATCGACAGCTTATGATGACTCTTATTCAACCCCAGTTCTGACAGCCGGTAAATCATTTATTATTGGTTACACTAACGAGGCTACTGGTATATACTCGAATCTTCCTTGTATAATCTTTGATGATTTTACAACTGATTCGAAACTAGTTGATTTCCCTTTTAAGGTAAAGTCATCTGCAATGAAGATTCTAAAAGTACATAAGGACATTGAAGTTGATTATGTGGCAATGTTTATGAGCATAACCAAATTGGTAGGTGACACCCATAAACGATATTGGATTTCTGAATACTCAAAATTAGAGATACCAATACCATCGAAGGCAGAACAAAAGCGAATTATTCATGCAATCCATGGAATCTTTACACAATTAGATTTAATAATGGAGAGCCTATAAACTCTCCATTATTAAATCTAAAGACATAAAAGCCTTGGTTATAGCCTTTATAATCCTTTGTTGTTCTTTGTAAGGTGGAATAGGAATTTCTATTGCTTTGAATAGTTTCTTGTTCAAGTGGGGAATAGCAGAACCAACCTTACTTTCTCGCAAGACTTTCCTATGCAAGTTGATTGCTTGTAGTACATATTCTTCGTTCATATTTTCGTTGATAAGCAACTGTTTGAAAGTACTACCTTGATAGCCGTCAATCGAAGTCCTAAATACCTCACCAGAGTTCTCGCCATCTACTAAAATCAAAAGTGAATTTGCAGTAACATATTTTCCAGAAGTCAAAGTTTTGGCATCACGCTCACCACGCAAATATTTGACATCAAGATTTATTCGTTCTATTCCTTTTTGCTTATCACCATCAACCAAAGAGCATAGTACTTGCATAGGTGCAACAGTCCATCCATTAGGCAACTGCGTATAATGCCCGATATATTCTATTATATTGTTGCCGTATTCATTATAAATCAATATAATATGGTAACAAAATTCAAAAGCTATCTCGCCAAAACTAATTTGGCAAAAAACACTGTTACATCGTATGTGTGGACAGTACAGTATTTCCTCAATCATTATGGAGAAGTAAACAAAAAGAACCTTTTAACATATAAAGGGTATCTGGTGGAGAACTTTAAACCGCAAACGGTAAACCTACGATTGCAAGGTATCAACAAGTATTTGGAATTTACAAAACAGGAGAAACTGAAGGTAAAGTTCGTCAAAGTACAGCAGAAGAACTTTTTGGAAAACGTAATCAGCGATGCAGACTACAAATTTCTAAAAACACGCTTAAAAGCTGATGGTTATAATGAGTGGTATTTTATCGTATGGTTTATGGCTGCCACAGGCGCACGTGTCAGTGAATTGCTTCACATCAAAGCTGAGCATGTACAAGTTGGCCATCTTGATCTTTACAGTAAAGGTGGAAAAATACGTCGTTTATATATTCCGAAAAATTTGCGTACAGAAGCCACAAAATGGCTCAAAGAAAAAAGTCTTATTTCCGGCTATATATTCCTGAACCGATTTGGGGAACGTATTACAACACGTGGCATAGCCCAACAACTGAAACATTTTGCGGGAAAATACGGAATGAATAAGGAAGTGGTTTATCCTCATTCATTTCGTCATCGTTTTGCCAAGAACTTCCTTGACCGATTCAATGATCTTGCCCTACTTGCCGACCTTATGGGGCATGAAAGTATTGAGACTACTCGTATCTATCTCCGTCGAACAGCTAGTGAACAGCAAAAAATTGTGGACAAAGTAGTAAACTGGTAAGTTTTATCTATCCTTAGAAGTGTAATTAATTACACTTCTAAGGCTGTTAGAATATCATCAAGGGATGAGAACAGTTCTTCTATCTTTTGAACTATGCGTTGTTGCTCTTCTAATGGAGGTAAACAAATTTGAAAATTTTGCAGATGAGCATTCTTCACATTATTAATATTAGAACCTTTTGCTACATTCCTAATGTAATCTTTGTAGGCATCAGTTTGGAATATAAGACGTATATACGGTGACAAGGTTTTCTGTTTTGGTCTCACAATTCGAAGAAAAGCTCCGATTTGTGTTTTAGGAATATCCCTATCAGCAAAACCAGTTTTCCCAATCAATGTTTGGCTTCCAGTAGAAGCGACAACGATAATATCCCCACGCTGTACTTGATTATCATTATTTTGATATGAAAGGGATATGAATACATCATCAAAACAATCAATGACTTTCCCGTTCTGTATATTGCCGCCTCGTAATACTCTTATACCTGTATCTTGAATATCGGCTTTATTATATGAAACTCCTCCTATTATTGAACAGACATCATTGGCAGTTACCGAGTACCAGCCTTGCGGCAACTTCCTACTATGCCCGTTATCACAAGGTGTAAAGTCGGGATTTATACGTTTCAACAATTCGATAGCAGGTTCATCGTTTGGGTCTTGCGGCACAAGTTTTCCGTGAATGGCAAGATCAAGAATCTTGCTCTTGGTTTGCTTTATGATGGTTTGCAAATTTACTTTGCTATGTTCTATTTGGTCGATTAAAGCAAACAATTTCTCTATTTCCATTACAATGCGCTGTTGCTCACTAAGAGGTGGTAAAGGAAAAGCCATTTGTTCTAAACTGTATTTTGGTAATCCTTCACGACCACTACCCGTAATCTTCATAGATTTAGCGAAGTATGAAGATAAAACTAGCGCATGGAAATATTCAGGTTCAACTAAAACAGAACGCATAATACAAACGTGTTGACTAACATTACCACAATTAAAATCAGCAGGAACTACAGCGCATCTTCCCAATGAACCACCAGTAATATTCAACAACAAGTCGTTAGCAAGTACCTCCGTACCTTTCATCTTCTGATGAACTTCTTCGGAAATATATTTGATATCATCATAAACAAGCCTGTCATTATATACATTTTGCGAGCGGAAAAAAGGGATCCCGTTCGCAGAATAGTTACTTCCCCTTGGCGTGCTACCGGAACCTATCTTTGAGCATATTTCTTCAATCGTTGTCCACACCCATGAATTCGGTATTTCAAACGGCACGTTCTCATAATGTGGCGTATCGGAAGTCTTTGCAGACTTCTTACTCCGCTTGATTTTGCCTTCCTTTATCAGTCGTTCTTTTTCAGCCTTGATTCGTTCGAGCAAAACTGATGCAGGTTCATCGTTCGGGTCTTGCGGTACAAGTTTTCCATGTATCGCAAGGTCGAGTATCTTTTGACGTAACGCTTTTG
>ERZ1026990.815-NODE-815-length-11059-cov-4.889858_pt1 | contig 11059 bp, 9 predicted proteins | sample MGYA00519557_ERZ1026990 | MGnify/ENA primary metagenome ERZ1026990 (study PRJEB26926, sample SAMN06164797) | human gut metagenome | biome: ENVO:00009003; feature: ENVO:2100002; material: ENVO:00002003 | host: Homo sapiens | place: USA | collected 2012 ... | reverse complement strand
TCGTCGGCAGCGTCAGATGTGTATAAGAGACAGGTATCAGATATAAATATTGAAGTGAGCAGAGAAAATGACAAATACAAGAAATGCAAGATTTATATGGTAATGCCTGATACAGGCAAAAAAGTATTACTTAAGAATGGGAATAATACAGGGTCATATTCATTTACTATACCACATGGGGATAAAATTAAGCAGAATTATCTCAGATTTGTTGGAAAGATATATGATGACAAATATGGAATGTGGAAAAATGAGGATATTTCTATAAACATGAAAACCAGTTATGAGCGAATTGAATAGTAGGGACTATTTCTAAGAAGATTTATAAAAATATCATGATGCAAGGGTCAAAAGCAGCTAGTAATGTATGTTTATATACAAATTACTGGCTGTTGGCTTGACCTGCCAAATACCGACAAAAAGGATTGGAGGTATTTGTAGGCGGAGCTTTTAGAGGAAAGGTATATATGAACATATTAGTATATCGTTACAACAGTATATGTGAAGATGCAGTAATCAGAGGACTAAAAGAACTCGGACATACTGTACATGAGGTGACATTAGAAATAGAGAATAAATCTCCGTCAGGTAAGGAAATTTTGGATGCTGTTACTACAGGAATAGAAAAAATAGATGCAGATATTATATTTAGTATTAACTATTATCCGGCACTTTCCGAGATTGCAAGAGTATATAAATTATTATATTACAGTTGGATAGTAGACGCTCCGGTTCTTGAGTTATATTCAAAAACTATAAAAAATAGATGTAATCGTGTATTTATTTTTGATTCCGAATTATATAAAGAAATATCAGTTTACAATCCATACAATATCTTTTATCTTCCTTTAGCTGCTGATTGTGACTTCTATCAGAATGCAATAAGAAATGCCTCATTATCTGATGTAGAAAAGTACACACACAATATCAGTTTTGTGGGTTCGTTATATACTGAGAAATGTCCGTATGACAAGGTGAAAAACTTATCACCGAAAATATCAGGCTACCTTCATGGAATAATGAAAGCACAGGAGAAGATTTATGGTTATTATTTTGTAGAAGAACTTTTAAGTGATGATGTAGTAAATGAATTTATCAAAAGTTATGATGGATATTATCAATCAGGAGAAGGCGATTTTCTAACAGAAAAAAGAACGCTTGCACAGTTTTATATGGGAAATAAAATTACAGCTATGGAACGCATGGATACATTTAAGAAATTGTCGGAAAAATTTCAAATTGATATTTATACGGCGAGTGATACCAATGAGATTCCCAAGCTTAGAAATCATGGTACAATTATGACGCACACTCAGATGCCGATTGTATTTAATAAGAGTACGATAAATTTAAACCCCACCTCAAAACCTATACGAAGTGGCATTCCTTTAAGGATATTTGATTTGCTTGCATGCGGAGGTTTTGTGTTAAGCAACTACCAGTCTGACTTATTAAATGATTTTGTACCGGGAGAAGAACTTGACATTTATTCAAGCTTAGAAGAACTGGAAGAAAAGATAGAATATTATTTAGCTCATGCAGATATATGTAGGGAAATTGCCTATAACGGGTATGAGAAAGTCAAAAAGCATCACACCTATCCGATAAGACTTGAGCAGATGTTTAGGCTCGGGGAACATAGGAAAGGATGAGAAGTTGGGAGAAGAGATTCTTCCCACATTTTGTATATCAGGAAATTGTAAGAGTATAGAATAGCTGTGTTATAATGCGTACAGTAAGTATGGTTTAAGTAAAAATCAGGAGGTGTGTGTATGGCAAAGGTTATAAGTATAGGAAATCAGAGTTTTGAATCAATGCGTGAAAGAGATAATTTTTATGTTGACAAAACCTCTTTTATAAAAGAATGGTGGGAAAATGAAGATATAGTAACACTCATAACACGCCCACGCCGCTTTGGAAAGACATTGAACATGAACATGCTCGAATGTTTTTTCTCAAACAAATATAAAGACAGAGGAGATTTGTTTGAGGGATTGGATATATGGAAAAAGGAAAAATACCGCAAATTACAGGGAACATATCCGGTGATATTTTTAAGTTTTGCAGATGTAAAACAAAATAATTATGAAGAGACAATACAAAAAATAAAAAAGATAATTTTTGATATATACCAAAAATACGATTTTCTAAAAGATTGGGAAGGACTCACTGATAAAGAAAAAACGGCTTTTAGAAATATTGACTGTGTTATGAGTGATATTGTGGCACAGGGAGCTATAAAAGATCTTTCAGATTATCTCAGCCGTTATTATGGCAAAAAAGTCATTATCCTTCTTGATGAATATGATACCCCGATGCAGGAAGCATATGTAAGCGGATATGGGAAAGAACTTGTAGCTTTTACAAGAAGTTTGTTCAATGCGACATTTAAAACAAACCCATATCTTGAAAGAGCGATAATGACAGGAATAACCCGTGTCTCAAAAGAAAGTATTTTTTCTGATCTTAATAACCTTGTAGTAGTTACAACAACATCAAATCAATATGAGACAGCATTTGGTTTTACGGAAGAAGAAGTGTTTAATGCGCTTGATGAACAGGGACTTTCTGAAAAAAAGCAGGAGGTTAAATCATGGTATGATGGATTTACATTCGGTGACAGCAGGGACATATATAATCCATGGTCAATAATAAACTATCTTAAATATAAGAAATTTACAACATACTGGGCAGATTCAAGTTCAAATGGACTTATAAATAATCTTATCCAAAAGGGAAGTCCGTATATAAAAACCATGCTGGAGACGCTTATCAGAGGAGAGAAAATAAATGTTATAATAGATGAGCAGATAGTATTTTCAGAACTTGATTATTCGGAGGATGCAGTTTGGAGTCTTATGCTTGCAAGTGGTTATCTGAAAGTAATATCATCGGAGGAGTTGAATCTGATAAGAGAAAGTGAAAATGAGTACGAGCTTGCCATTACAAACCGTGAGATATTATTCATGTTTAGAAAAATGATACTCAGATGGTTTACACCGGCAAAGATGGAAACAAATGAATTTATAAAAGCTCTTATAAATGGTGATGTTGAAAGCATGAATGCATACATGAATAAAGTGACATTGAAGACAATAAGCTATTTTGACAGTGGAAACAGTCCGTCTGACGAAGAACCGGAGAGATTTTTTCATGGTTTAGTTCTTGGTCTTATGGTGGATCAGACAGAAAACTACATTATAACATCAAACAGGGAAAGTGGTTATGGACGTTATGACATAATGTTAGAGCCGATAGATAAATCAAATGAAAAGCAGCCTGGTATCGTAATCGAGTTTAAGGTAATAAATCCTAAAAAAGAAAAAACACTTGAGGAGACGGTAGAAGCAGCACTAAAGCAGATAGAAGATAAAGGATATGATGCAGAACTTGTAAAAAGAGGCGTAAAAAAAGAAAACATTCATCATTATGGTTTTGCATTTAAGGGAAAGAATGTGTTGATTGGATAAGTTTGCTTTACATTATTTAAATTAAATGTATGAATATAAAAAAAATGGGTACTCTACTTTTAAGATAACTAATAAATTGTTGCTGTTCACACTTTGGGTGCGGCAGGTAGCAAATAAATTTCTTAAAATATGTGGAGGAACTATTTTGGAAAAGCAGATAGGAAAGCAGAGTGTAAGGTTTGAAAATCCTCCTTATATTATGTCATCGGCAGCGATTGTCGGGCAGAAAGAGGGAGAGGGACCTTACGGGAAATTCTTTGATGAAATATTAAATGATGATAAGGCAGGCTGTGAGTGCTGGGAGGAAGCGGAAGGAAAACTTCAGGAAATGGCGGCAAATAAAGCGTTATCTAAATCAGGTCTTGAAAAAAAAGATATACGTTATATTGTTGCGGGAGACCTTTTGGGACAGCTGATGGCATCGTCTTTTGGTCTTATGAAACTTGAGATACCGATGTTTGGAATTTACGGTGCATGCTCTACAATGGGTGAATCAATTTCAATTGCATCAATGCTTGTTGACGGAGGATATGCTGACAATATTCTTGCGATTACATCAAGTCATTTTGCAAGTGCCGAAAAGCAGTTCAGATTTCCTTTAGGGTACGGAAGTCAGCGAAAGATGGCATCTACATGGACTGTTACGGGAAGTGGTGCTGTTATAATTTCATCAGAAAGGATGGCACAAAAAGCAAATATGTCTGATAAAAACAAAGTTCATATTACCGGTATTACAACCGGAAAAATAGTGGATTTTGGTGTGAAGGACAGCATGAACATGGGGGCATGCATGGCACCGGCAGCAGGAAATGTGATAGTACAGAATCTTATAGATAATGGGAGAAAGCCGGAGTGGTACGATAAGATAATTACCGGAGACCTTGGACTTGTAGGGAAGGATATACTGCTGGATATAACGAGAAGTAAAGGGTATGATATAGCCGATAGATATATGGATTGCGGTATAGAGATATATTCAAGAGAGCAGGAAATACAGGCAGGCGGAAGCGGATGCGGATGCAGTGCGTCAATGCTTGCGGGATATATTGTAAAAATGCTTGAAAAGGGAACATGGCAGCGGGTTCTTTTTGTTCCGACAGGTGCATTGTTGTCGCCTGTCAGTTTTAATGAGGGCGACAGTGTACCGGGGATTGCTCATGCAGTTGTGTTTGAGTGCTCGGGTGAAAGTCAGTAATAAGTGTTCTGGAGGTCAAAATAAGATGAATTATGTATTAGCATTTGTTGTCGGTGGTCTTATATGTGTTGCTGTTCAGCTTCTTATGGATAATACAAAACTTCTTCCGGGAAGAATTATGGTAATACTCGTATGTCTTGGAGCAGTGCTTGGAGCAGTTGGAATTTATGAACCGTTTACAAAATGGGCAGGGGCAGGAGCGACAGTTCCGTTGCTTGGATTTGGCAACACTCTTTGGAAAGGTATGAAAGAAGCGATAGATAAAGAAGGATTTATCGGATTGTTTAAGGGTGGTTTTACAGCCTGTTCAGTCGGAGTGTCGGCGGCACTCATATTTGGGTATATAGCTTCGCTTATATTTAAGCCGAAAATGAAATGATTATATAGCGAATGGGATTTTTATAAAAAACTCACAATAATTTTTATATTATTTATAAAGTTATTGTGAGTTTTATAGCTTTTTATACTGAATAATAGTATAATATATCAGTAGAGACAAATTATTATTAAAATGTAAAAGGGGAATAAAATGTATTCAAAAGGACACGGCGGAAATATTTACAATGAGGCAGTCAAGTATGACTTTTCAGTAAATACAAATCCATTGGGGATGCCGGAAGATGTAAAAGAAAAGTTAAAAGAAAATTTGGGGAATATATGTCAGGTTTATCCTGAAGAAACATGTTATGAGCTTAGAAAATCTATTTCATTAAAGGAAAATATTAGTGAGCATCAGATAATGTGCGGAAATGGGGCGTCTGAGCTTATCTATGGACTGGTACGTGCCATAAGACCAAGAAAAGCACTTGTCGTTGTACCCAGTTTTTCAGAGTATATAAGGGCACTCAGAGCAAATGATTCTGAGATTGTATATTATCAGCTTGCGCCCGAAAGGGATTTTATTGTGGCAGAGGATATAATGTCTTATCTCACGCCGGAACTTGACATGGTATTTTTGTGCAATCCAAACAATCCGACAGGAAAGCTTATTGAGCCTGATTTAATGCTTGATATTATTACATATTGCAGGATGAACAGGATATATGTGGTTATAGACGAATGCTTTATGGATTTTGTAAAAGACTATGAAAAGCATACCAGAAAAGGGCTTATACCATACAATCCATATGTTGTAATATTAAATGCACTTACAAAAATATTTGCATTTCCGGGAATAAGAATCGGATATGCCATGACAAGTGATGTAGACCTTATACACGCCGTGAATGTACAGCTTCCGTCGTGGAATGTATCTGCGGTAGCACAGCTTGCCGGAAAAGAGGTAGTTCATCATGAAGATTATGTTGAGGAGTCGAGAAAGTATGTATTCAGGGAGAGAGAATACATGTATGAGGAGATGAAAAAGATGGGGTTCAAAGTATATGAGCCCTCGGCAAATTTTATCTTTTTCCAGTCAGATATTCCGTTATATCAAGAACTTCTTGACAGACATATTCTTATCAGAAATTGTGACAATTTTGATGGCATAATGCATGGGTATTGTCGTGTTGCCATAAAGAAACATGATGAAAATGAGATATTACTTAAAGAAATGAAAGATATTATTCAAAATGACAGTGAAACGCTAAAATATCCGGCTGTTATTTCTTGATTTTATGCGAGTTTTTTGTATATGTTTATTAGCATTTTTTCGTTGATTATATTATGATTAAGTGTATCTTTTCTGCATATCTGAAAATTTCGTAATAACGAACAGGAGCATGTCATACAAATTTATGGCATGCTCTTGAATTATTGGTTAATTATTCGATTTTAGGTTTGTTTTTTAAATCGATGAATAATTAACAGAGATTTTTGACATCCGGAGATAACTTTTTATATTAGTTATTCTCATCTGATGTGCTGTTTCCTGACATAGCCTGTTCCTGCTTTTTAATCATCTGGCGGACCATTTCACCACCTACAGAACCTGCCTGTGCGGATGTTAAGTTACCGTTATAACCGTTTTTTAATGGAACACCAAGTTCGTTGGCTACCTCCATCTTAAATTTGTCCATGCTTTCTTTTGCCTGTGGAACTTCCATTCTTGAACTCTGATTACTATTTGACATATCTTTTTCCTCCTTTTATAGATGTCCGAGAGATTTGATTTCCTGTAAATAAAATATTCATTGTGAAAATGAAATTTAATTTTTATATACAGCAATTGATATCTTTCGGGTGTCAGATAAGATTTATTTCTTATCTTGATAGTAGTATGTCCTGCAAAAATAAAAATATGTTGGTAGATTTTGGTCAAAAGGTTGTTTTTTTCTCAAAATGTGTTAATATATATATATCTAACTATTTTTGTATATAAATACAAAATAAAAAAAATGGAGGAACGATTACGATGAAACATATTCAGACAATCAATAAGGCAAACTTAAGTGCAACAGCAAAAAAAGGCGGATGTGGTAAATGTCAGGCATCTTGTCAGTCAGCTTGTAAGACTTCATGTACAGTAGGAAATCAGAAATGTGCAAATGAGGACAACAAATAAATTTGTCTTATAATTAAAAACAGATAATGATGGCTGTTACGGAGTTTCGTAGCAGCCATTCACTTGTCTGAAATTTAGAGATTATTGGTAAAATGCTATTTGTTTCAGAGCAAAAGCAAATAGTTTTCTGGCAGATGTAGATTGAGATGTACATTGCCTTTTCGCAACAGATTGCTCGGAAATGAGGACTATAATGATTCATAAGTTTAAAGCGAAAGATGTAAATATTTTATTGGATATAAATAGTGGCGGAGTACATGTAATCGATGATATTACGTATGATATGCTTGATTATGTGAAGCCGCCGTTTGATGCAGAATGTCCTAAAGAGGTTAAGGACAAACTTTTAGAAAAATATTCTGCAGAAGACATAGATGAAACATATAAAGAGATTGTAGAACTTTACAATGAAAAACTTCTTTTTTCAGATGATGTTTATGGTGATTTTGCAGATACAAAGGTTGAGTCACCTATAAAGGCAATGTGTCTCCATATAGCACATGATTGTAATCTTCGTTGTAAATACTGTTTTGCATCGACAGGAGATTTCGGAACGGGAAGAAAGCTTATGCCACTTAGTGTAGGAAAGCAGGCCATAGATTTCCTTTTGGAAAAATCAGTAGGAAGAGAAAATCTTGAACTTGATTTCTTTGGCGGAGAACCTCTCATGAACTGGGACGTTGTAAAAGAAATCGTAGAATATGCAAGAAGCAAGGAAGAGGAATACGGCAAAAAGTTCCGTTTTACAATCACCACAAACGGTATGCTTCTTGATGATGAAAAGATTGATTTCATAAATAAAGAAATGTCAAATGTCGTTCTTTCAATTGACGGAAGAAAAGAAGTGAATGACAGAATGAGAGTAAAAGTTGACGGAACAGGATGTTATGACCGCATAGTAAAGAATTACAAAAAACTTGTTGAGAAGCGTGGAGACAAGGAATATTATGTGCGTGGAACATATACAAACTATAATCTTGACTTTGCGGAAGATGTAATTCACCTTTATGAGCAGGGATTTGATCAGGTTTCAGTTGAGCCTGTTATGGAAGATGAGAGTGTCGAATATGCTATTACAGAAAAAGATCTCGATAAGATTTATGCTGAGTATGACAAACTTGTCGACAAGATTTCAGATATTAAGAAAAATGGCGGATTTATAAACTTCTTCCACTTTATGATAGATCTTGACCAGGGACCTTGTGTAATAAAGAGACTTCGTGGATGCGGCAGCGGAAATGAATATGTAGCAATCACACCTGATGGAGACATTTATCCATGTCATCAGTTTGTAGGACACGAAGAATACAAGATGGGAAATCTTGAAGAAGGCACATTTAATGAGGATATAAAGAAAGAATTTGCGGGATGTCATGTATATTCCAAACCTACATGCCGTGACTGCTGGGCGAAGTTTTATTGCAGCGGCGGATGTAATGCCAACAATTATATCTACAATGGAGACATTCACAATGCATATGAACTTTCATGCAAGATAATGAAAAAACGCCTTGAATGTGCGATATTAATGAAAGTCTGTGAACAGCTTGAAAAATAGGAATTTTCAGAACTGAAAATTCCGTATGAAGAAAGTAGAACATGCAGATTTTGGCAATTTAGTATGCGAAGCATTGCCAAAATCCATTAATAATTACGCAGAGCGGAATTATTAATAGTCTGTGAACAATTGGGAAAATAGGAATTGACCGAGCTGGAAGCGAGGGATGCTTCTTGACTGAAAGTCAAGAAGATAAAAACTGATTTTTAACTTTACAAGAAAAAAAGATTGTGTTATAGTATCAATTGAAATGCAGTGACAAGGAATAGTAACTGTCGAACGGAATGCAGAAAGCTGTTGGTTGATGTGAAACAGTAGAAGTGAAGCAGGGAACTCACCTTTGAGCAGCCGGTTGAACCGATGAAAGAAAAGAGCAGAACATGCTTTAGTTTTTTATCAAAGTAGATTAGGACGGAGACCCACCGTTACGAGGGAAGGGTATTGATTTTTTGATGTACCTGGTGAGAGCATGATTTTTCATGAATAAGAGTGGTACCGCGTGAGTATAATTATTGATATATTCTCGTCTCTATATAGATATGTAGAGACGAGTTTTTTACTTTATGGAAATATTAAACAAAAATAACTCCGGCACACAAAATTAATCAAAATTTTAAGGTTAAAATAGAGAAAGTGAGGAAACAAAATGAAGGGATTTGAAAAGTATCAGAAAAGTTATTTTATGCCACCTGTTGAGTGTTACGACTGGGTGAAAAAGGATTCTATTGAAAAGGCACCAATATGGTGCAGCGTTGATCTTCGTGATGGAAATCAGGCACTTATTGAGCCGATGAGTCTTGAGCAGAAAGTTGAATTTTTTAAGATGCTTGTAAAAATCGGATTTAAGGAAATTGAAGTAGGTTTTCCGGCTGCATCTGAGACAGAGTATAAGTTCCTTAGAACACTTATTGAGAGAAAACTTATTCCTGATGATGTTACGGTTCAGGTTCTTACTCAGGCAAGAGAACACATTATAAAGAAAACATTTGAAGCCATTGACGGTGCTCCTAACGCAATTGTTCATGTATACAATTCTACATCTGTCGCACAGAGAGAGCAGGTGTTTAAAAAATCAAAAGAGCAGATTAAACAGATAGCCGTTGACGGAGCAAAACTTCTTAAAGAACTTGCAAAGGATGTAAAAGGAAATATTCGATTTGAATACAGTCCTGAAAGTTTCCATGGAACAGAAATGGATTATGCGGTTGAAGTTTGTAATGCTGTTTTGGATGTATGGCAGCCAAAAGCTGATGCAAAGGCTATAATAAATATACCTACTACAGTAGAAAACGCAATGCCGCATGTATTTGCAAGCCAGGCAGAATATGTAAGCAAAAATCTTAAATACAGAGAAAATGTTGTATTGTCACTTCATCCTCACAATGACCGTGGAACAGGTGTTGCGACTGCTGAGCTTGGTGTACTTGCAGGTGCAGATCGTATTGAAGGTACACTTTTTGGAAATGGTGAGAGAACAGGAAATATGGATATTGTGACAATGGCAATGAATCTTCATTCTCATGGAGTTGATTCAAAACTTGATTTCAGCAATATGCAGGAAATAAAAGATACATATGAGAGACTTACACAGATGGAGGTTTCAATGCGTCAGCCATATGCCGGAGAACTTGTATTTACAGCATTTTCAGGCTCACATCAGGATGCTATATCAAAAGGAATGGCTTGCCGTGAGGAAGGAAAAGAGGAATACTGGACAGTTCCTTATCTTCCAATTGACCCTAAGGATGTAGGAAGAACTTACGATTCAGATGTAATTCGTATAAACAGCCAGTCAGGAAAAGGTGGAGTTGCATATGTTCTTAAACAGAACTTCGGACTTATGATTCCTGATAAGATGCGTGAGGAAGTAGGATATCTTATGAAGGGTGTGTCAGACCATGCTCATGCAGAGCTTAGTCCTAATGATATGCTTGAGATATTCCGCAAGAATTATAAAAATATTGATAAGAAATTTGATATTCCTGAGTGTCATTTCGTACAGGTTGCAGAGGGAATAAAGGCAGAAGTTACAATTGAAGAAAATAGTCAGAAACAGGTTGTAGAAGCACTTGGTAATGGTCGTTTGAATGCTGTAAGTAAGGCAATTCGCAAGCATTACGACATTGTTTATCATCTTGCAGAATATGAAGAGCATTCGCTTTCAAAAAATTCAAATGCACAGGCAATGTCTTATGTGGGAATAACTGATGAAAATGATAATCTTACATGGGGTGTCGGAACAGATGAAGATATTATCAAGGCATCAATACATGCACTTGTTAATGCCTGTCTCTTATACACATCTCCGAGCCCACGAGACACTCGCTAATCTC